>CEWR01033417.1_pt1 | contig 12718 bp, 10 predicted proteins | sample 356321 | NCBI WGS metagenome assembly CEWR01 (sample SAMEA2621551, study PRJEB7988) | marine metagenome | biome: marine biome (ENVO:00000447); feature: mesopelagic zone (ENVO:00000213); material: "saline water (ENVO:00002010), including plankton (ENVO:xxxxxxxx)" | depth 790 m
AACCATGTCTATATACCCTCCCTATGTGATTGAGCGGACCAGCCGGGGCGAACGCAGTTACGACATCTTTAGTCGTCTACTCATGGACCGAATTATTTTTCTGGGTAGTGGCATTGATGACAATGTGGCCAATATCATCGTGGCCCAACTGCTTTTTCTAGATGCTGAGGACCCGGAACGTGACATCTTCATGTACATCAACTCGCCAGGAGGGGGCGTTTATGCAGGGATGGCAATCTATGACACAATGCAGCACCTGCGCGCGCCCGTTTCGACGTTCTGCGTAGGAATGGCCGCTTCCATGGGAGCAATACTTTTGGCAGCTGGCGCCAAAGGGAAACGCAGTGCACTGCCAAACTCCCGTATCATGATTCATCAACCTTCAGGAGGATCCCAGGGCACAGCTGCAGACATAGAAATCGCGGCAAAAGAAATTTTGCATATTCGTGAGAGGCTGAATCTTCTGATTGCAAAACATACTGGACAACCGGTAGAAACGATCCAGGAAGATGCAGATCGGGATCGCTTCATGAGCCCCAAGGAAGCAGTTGAGTATGGGCTCATTGACCACGTCTTAGAAGGTCCCGTTCAAACAACAACTGTTAAATCCTCGGACTCATAAAGTAGCGAATGAAGATTCTTACGAGGTCAGATTCTGAGAGGTGCGTAGCCAATGACAAGTGATAAGGACCTTCGCTGTAGTTTCTGCAGTAAAGACAAAGAAACCGTTAAGAAGTTTATCAGTGGGCCAAACGTCTATATCTGTAACGAGTGTATTTCACTTTGTAACGAAATACTGGCTGAAGAAGACGAGCACGCGACTAACGAGCAAGCAGTTCCTAGCCCAACTCCCGAAGAAATTAAATCTAAGTTGGACCAATACGTTATCGGTCAGGAAGCTGCTAAGAAATCTCTAGCAGTCTCGGTCTACAATCATTATAACCGAGTGAATCATCATGGTGTGCTCGATGAGGTTGAGATCGATAAAGCAAATATCCTGCTTATCGGACCAACAGGGGTAGGGAAAACATTACTTGCGCAGACACTTGCCCGAATGCTCCATGTCCCGTTCACGATCGCAGATGCAACGACACTGACTGAAGCAGGTTATGTCGGTGAGGATGTGGAAAACATCCTCGTGCGACTCCTCCAAGCAGCCGACTTTAATATTCCAGAGTGTGAGCGGGGTATCGTCTACATCGATGAGATGGACAAGATCGCCCGCAAATCCGAAAACCCATCAATTACCCGAGACGTCTCTGGGGAGGGTGTCCAGCAAGCACTTCTAAAGATACTCGAGGGCACTATAGCATCAGTGCCTCCACAGGGAGGCCGGAAGCATCCGCAACAGGAATATATTCAGGTGAATACCCGGAACATCCTCTTTATCTGTGGAGGTGCATTCGACGGGCTTGAGAAGATCGTTGAAGCGCGTCTGGGGAAGAGGCAGATCGGCTTCACAGGTGAAGAGCTTGAAAAGACAGATGATGACAACATCATGCGTTGGGTCGAGCCAGAGGATCTGCAGCGGTACGGGTTGATCCCAGAATTGGTTGGACGGCTCCCAGTAAGTGTGCAGTTGGAAGAACTTGATGAGCAAGATCTCGAACGCATCCTCGAAGAACCCAAGAACGCGCTGGTAAAGCAATACCAAAAGATGTTCGAACTCGAAGGCGTTGGTCTTACTTTTGACCGAAAGGCGATCAAGGCCATTTCACGCAAGGCGTTAGAGCGAGGCACAGGGGCCAGGGGCCTCCGCTCAATCATTGAAGGTATTATGCGGGACTTGATGTTTGAGATCCCATCACGGACAGATGTTAGCGAAGTAGTCATTACCTCGGAATGTGTTGAACAGGGCACAGCTCCGCTTCTATTACTAAACGCTGAGGAACAAAAACTAGAAGCGTAGTGCCAGGAAGAACTGCAAATCCATCTCAAGAGCCATTTGGCAGCTGGACCTTGAGAAAAAAATCGTCGCCTAGACGACGATTATCTGATGCCGAAACATCCCCTCGGTGCGTCTCTGTTGTGAGCGCGACCGAATGTGTACGATAGGCCCGAAACAAACCCTCTCGCGCACTCGAGTCAAAGAATGGCAAAGCTCATCCGGGCTGAAGATCAAATTGAGGTGCCTGACCGTCTACCGGTAATCGCGCTTCGAGACCTCGTCTTCTTCCCTTATTCCGTTCTACCTCTACTCATAGGACGCAGTCGCTCTGTCACAGCCCTTGAGGAAGCAGGATTAGACAAAGATCTAGTCCTCCTCGTTACCCAACGGGACTCGGAAATCGATGATCCCGGAAGTGGAGATCTATTTCGCATAGGAACAATCGCTCGAATCATCCAGGTCACACCTCTACCAGATGGAACTTCGCGGGTAATGCTAGAAGGAGTCGGACGTGCTCGGATCCGGAGGCTCACAACCAAGACCAAGGCTCTACGAGCCACTGTCGAACTATTAACCGCTCACGAAGCAGAGTTAGATGGTGAAGTGCCAGCGAACGCTCTATCACTCACTCAGACCGTAGCAAGTCTCTACTCAGAATATACTCGTCTCCACAAAAGGATTCCTGAAGAGCTTTCTGGGATTCTCTCTGCCGAGGGAGACCGTGTCCGATTCATTCACCTGGTCGCCGGACACCTTATCTTGCCCGCGCTGGACAAACAGGAACTGTTGGAAACCATAGATCCGATCGAGCAATTGGAGATCTTACGCCAATTGCTAACACGCGAACTTGAGATCATGCGTATCGAGGCGAAGCTCGACCGGCAAATTCAACTTCAGTTGAAAGAAGAAAAAACACCTAATCTTGTTCTTGGCCTTGGGGGAATCCGGAAGGACTCGTCACAGGAAGACTTAGACGAGTGGAAGGAGATCGGACAAGCTATTCATGACGCCAATCTTCCTCCTCATGCTCTGGACCTGGCAAATAAGGAATTGGGCCGTCTGAAGAAGTTGAATCCCGTTGCTCCAGAAGCGGCCGTCATTCGAACACACCTTGATTGGATTGTCGAGCTTCCATGGATTGTGCGATCCCAAGACAATTTATCAGTAGAACATGCCTCACAAATCCTTGATTCCGATCACTTTGGTTTAATCGAAGTGAAAGAGCGGATTCTCGATCACGTTGCAGTGCTGTCCCTAGTGCGTGAGATGCGTGGACCAATTCTCTGTCTGATTGGACCTCCAGGGGTAGGTAAGACCTCGCTAGGCCGAAGCATTGCTCTCGCTTTAGGGCGAGAATTCGTGAGAGTAAGCCTCGGTGGTATCAGGGATGAAGCCGAGATTAGAGGGCACCGGCGTACCTACGTTGGCGCATTACCAGGACGAATAATCCAAGGCATGCGCCGAAGTGGTACAGTTAATCCAGTTTTCCTGCTTGACGAGGTAGATAAGCTAGCCAGGGATTTCCACGGAGACCCCGGTGCAGCTCTCCTGGAGGTACTGGATCCGGAGCAAAATGCGAACTTCACAGACCATTATCTTGAACTTGATTACGATCTCTCCGACGTCCTCTTCATAGCAACGGCCAACACACTCCAAGACATCCCGGAGCCACTGCGCGACCGCATGGAAGTGATGCGGCTTCCAGGCTATCTAGATACGGAGAAACGAGAGATCGCGATGCGTTTCCTTTGGCCAAAGCAGATCAAGCGTCACGGACTGAGCGTGGAGGAGATTGTCCTATCTCCTGCAGCAGTACATGATGTGATCGAACGATATACCCGTGAAGCTGGCGTTAGAGAGCTCGAGAGGCGGTTATCACGGATTGCTCGGAAACTAGCCCGATCTGTAGCAGATGGCCGCAAGATTTCCAACATATTAGAGCCTCAGAACCTCAAGGAACTGCTTGGCCCTCGTCCCTATGCTCCTCCTGATCGAGACGAGAACAGTGACCGGATCGGTATTGCTAATGGCCTTGCTTGGACGGCTGCAGGAGGTGCTGTCCTAGATGTCGAGGTAGCTGTGGTTATGGGAACTGGTAACCTCAGGCTCACGGGCACTCTCGGTGAAGTCATGAAGGAATCCGCTCACGCTGCGGTCACATACGCCCGTTCACGCTCTTCTCTCCTTAACCTCGACCCCCAGTTCCACGAGAAAATTGATGTTCATATCCACATTCCAGAAGGTGCGACCCCGAAAGATGGTCCTTCCGCGGGAATTACAATCGCTGTCGCACTAATCTCAGCCTTGATTGAAAAACCGACACGTGCGGATGTTGCTATGACTGGAGAAATCACCCTCCGGGGTCGCGTACTCTCGGTCGGGGGTCTCAAAGAAAAGGCTGTCGCAGCACTTAGGGGAGGCATACGCCGAGTGGTACTTCCTGCTGCAAATGCACCCGATCTCGAACTTCTACCGGAGGAGGTTCACGCGGGGGTGGTATTTGAGCTAGTCAATACGATGGACGAAGTGATGGATGCTGTTTTAGTTGAAAGTCCAATTAATCAAAGAACACAGGTAGCTACCCCTGGGCTCGGGTTGCCGTATTCACACGGATGAAGATTCGAACTGTTGAGTATTCAGGAACACTAGCTAAGCCCGGAGGGGAAATTCCTGGCACGCTTCCTCAGATTGCTTTCTTGGGTCGATCGAACGTTGGAAAGTCTTCCTTAATCAATACACTTCTCAAAAGGACTCGCAGCAAGTTAGCTCATGTGTCTGCAACCCCTGGAAAGACAAAAACCATCAATTTTTTTCTGGTAAATAAGCGCTTCTTTCTGGTTGATCTGCCTGGTTATGGCTATGCCCGAGCACCGAAGCCTATGCGAGATTCCTGGATAGAACTGATAGACTGGTATCTAAGAGAGACCAACTACCTTAAGGGGTTGGTGCACTTAATAGATGCTCGGAGAAAGCCAACAAAACATGACTTGGAGATGGCATCATACCTTTCTAAGCTAGGTATCCCTGCTGTAGCCGTACTCACAAAAATGGACAAGCTAAAGAAAAGCCAGTGTCTTCCTGCCGTCGAATGTGCTTGTGAAGAGTTGGGTTTTGATGAAGACCAGATGGTCCCTTTTTCTTCAAAAACTGGAGTGGGTCGTAAAGCTTTACTTAAAGCTCTGGACGATCTAGTAACGGAAGCCGAGGCAACTTAAACCTACTGCGTCAATCACTTATCGATAAATATCGAGTACAAGGTTCGGGTGAGGTCATCCATCTAATTCGTACTTAGAAATCTTCCTGTAGAGAGTCCTTTCCCCAATCCCTAAGAGCTTAGCAGCCTTCCGGCGATTCCCTCCTACCGAAGATAGTACGGCTGAAATCGTTTGACGTTCTACGTCTTCCATAGTCATTCCAGGTCGAAACACGACAGGTTCATCAAGTGGAGAGCTTAGCTTCCATCCAGAATCTGCGACGGGAAATTCCTCGGAGACTTCAATGCCCGGCTGTGAAGTTGAGGATCCAATTTCTATGACTGAATCAATCGGTTTATCACCAGATACAGATCCCACTGTACCTATGATGGTTTTACCATTGGTCGTAAGACCTTCGCCGCGCCGATAAGCCTCGAACTCTCTTCTTAGATCATCCATATCGAGGCGAAGATCTACCAACGTTCGGAATACGAACTCGAGTTCCGGTTTCAGATGCTTTTGGACTTCGCCTGAATGCACAGTTTGATCGATCAAAGCGGGCAAGAGGGCTTGCCCTCCACCTGCGCGAACATCCTCAGGAATATCTTCGGGCCGTATCACTCGGCCTGGAGATAGAACAACCATGGATTCAACCAGATTCTTGAGTTCTCGGACATTACCTGGCCACGAGTAATTTACGAGAATCTCCATCGCATCTGAGGAGATACCGTGGAAGTCACGATCATGCCTATTAGAAGCTTCTAGCACGAATGTTTCTACAAGAGTGGGGACATCCGCCTTCCGGTCACGGAGCGCTGGAAGGGTTATAGAGAGGACATTTAGGCGAAAGTAAAGATCTCTTCGGAATCCACCGAGAGATACCAGTCTCCGGAGGTCCTGATTTGTGGCGGCAACGATTCGAACATCAACCTTGATACTCTTTTCGCCACCAACTTTATGAAACTCTTTCTGTTCAAGCACCCGGAGGATTTTGGTCTGCGTTGACGAAGCCATATCACCGATCTCGTCCAGAAATATTGTCCCACCATTCGATATTTCAAACAGTCCTCGACGGGAAGCAATCGCACCGGTAAAAGCCCCTTTCTCGTGTCCGAACAACTCTGATTCCAGCAGTGTATCTGAAAGCGCGGCGACATTAACTGCTATAAAGGGTTCATGCCGACGTGGTGAGAGCGCATGAATTCCTCGTGCGACCAGCTCTTTTCCCGTCCCCGATTCTCCGGTAACAAGCACGGTAGATTCAACCGGTGCGATTTGTACTACTCGTTCGAGCGCTTCGATCATCGCATCCGTCTCACCAACAATACCGGTTAAACGCTGAAGGCGCCGGCGCTCAATGAGACGGCTCCCGAGAAGAATCACGTCACTAATCAATGAAGGATTATCAAATACTTCATCAACATCCTGACTCATCTCTGCGATCAATGGCTGCGAACTGATTATGAAAACAGGTATGTGGAGCTTGTCACGGGCCTGAATAACTAAGGAACTTTGTCCTTGTTCAGCCCCTCCAGTCAGTACGAGTAGAACGGCGCCTTCCTCGGCTGATAGCTCTTCGTCAGGTGTGACTAGGTCAGTGGAATAACCGGAAGACTTGAAACCATCGCGCAGAAGACCAGCGGTTGACAGGTCATGGGTCGAAATCAGTACTTGATCCTCATTCACGACAGATCTCCCTGCTCATCGTGAGGCACGCGCTCATTTCTAAGTAGCTCTGCGGCGTGAGCAAGCAGCGGTTCAAGCACCGACAGACCATCCTTTACTCCCCCTGGACTCCCGGGAAGGTTCACAATGAGTGTCTGGCCACGGGTTCCACACACACCTCGTGAAAGCACTGAAAAGAGTGTGCTCTCGCGACCTACTCTCCGTATCTCCTCGGCTATCCCAGGAGCCTCACGGTCTAGCACAGCACGTGTCGCTTCAGGGGTGACATCACGCATGGTCAGCCCGGTTCCTCCAGTGGTCACTAGCAGATCAAGATCCAATTCATCCACCCAAGAGATCAGTATCCGTGTGATTGCTGAAGTCTCATCAGGAACTACTTCACGCGCTGCCACCTGATACTCGTGGGTCCCGCACCACTCCGTGATTAGTGACCCACTGCGATCTTCGCGTTGGCCACTGGCACATCCGTCACTGACGGTCAGGATTCCGATACGCATAGACTAGGGTAATCAAAGGCTTTAGCGCCTGATTGAACTATCTGTATAGAACGGAGGACGCTGTACATGGACCTCTGCCGGGCGGCCGCGTACATCGACTTGAAGAACAGTGTCGACCTTGGCCAGTTCCGATGGCACGTAACCCAAAGCAATCCCCGCACCAAGAGATGGGCTCATGGTACCGCTGGTAATCCGGCCCACAGCTTCGCCGTTCGACAAAATCGGATACCCAGGACGTGGGAAAGCCCTTCCTTCGACTCTCATACCAACCAATCGACGGGCTACTCCATTCTCTTTTTGCGCCGCAAGAGCATCCCTGCCCACAAAATCACCTTTATCTAGCTTCGTAATCCACCCGAGTCCGGACTCAAGTGTCGTATGATTTTCATCTAGATCATTACCGTATAAGGAATAGCCCATCTCAAGTCGCAGTGAATCTCGCGCACCTAATCCTGCTGGTACTAGGCCTTGAGGGGAACCAGCAAGGAGGAGCGCATCCCACACTTGCGGAGCATCTTCAGCGGCGGTGTAAAGCTCAAAGCCATCCTCTCCGGTATAACCCGTTCCACTAACTACAGCCGGGACGTTGGCAACCTCTCCTTCAGAGAAGCGATAGTACTCTATTGAATCGACATCAGGATTAGTAAGGGGCTGCAGAATTTCCCTTGCAGCTGGGCCTTGAAGTGCTATAAGAGCGGTTGCCTCTGAAGCATCCTCAAGCTCTACGTCAAAAGTGTCTGCGCGCTGCTGAATCCACTCCAGATCCTTTGCCCGATTGGCAGCGTTCACCACCAGCATGAACCGATCAGCAAAACGATAGATCAAGAGATCATCGATAATGCCGCCCGATTCGAGACACATAGCAGAGTACTGTGCTTGTCCAATTTCGATTTTCAATGCGTCGTTTACTGTAATGTACTGAACAAGGTCCAAAGCTTGTGGGCCTCGGATGATAAACTCACCCATGTGAGAGACATCGAAGAGACCCGCTGTTTCTCTAACTGCGGTATGCTCTGCGATTATTCCAGTTTGGTACTGCACTGGCATTTCAAATCCTGCAAATGGGACGATCTTCCCACTCGCAGCCACATGCCGGTCGTAGAGGGGTGTACGCTTCAATGGACTGTTCATCCGAGGAGTTCCAAGAGAATCGCCTTCTGGGCATGAAGCCGATTTTCCGCCTCGTTAAAGATCCTGGACTGTGTTCCGTCAATGACTGAACTACTCACCTCTTCTCCTCTATGAGCAGGCAAGCAGTGGAGAAAAATTGCATCCGGAATCGCTTGTTCCATCAGAGCGTCATCGACCGAGAAGCCAGCAAATGCTTCCATCCGTTCTCGAGCCTCCTCTTCTTGCCCCATCGAAGCCCACACATCTGTCGTTACAACATCCGCCCCCTGAACGGCTTCAAAAGGGTCTCTTGTAAGGAGGATGTCGGCCATTTCCTCGGCACGTTTAAAGATCGAAGGGTCCGGATCGTAACCCTCGGGACAAGCCAAACGAACTGAAAATCCTAGTCGGTACGCAGCATTCAACCAAGAGTTTGCCATGTTGTTTCCGTCACCAATCCAAGCGACAGTTCGCTCTGGATAGTTCGGACCAAATTCCTCAGCAACAGTCTGCAAGTCCGCGACTACCTGACAAGGGTGCAACAAATCTGTGAGACCGTTTATTACCGGTACCGAAGAATGCCGAGATAGCTCTTCCACTTCTTCGTGGCCAAACGTACGGATCATGATACCGTCAACGTAGCGCGATAAAACTTTGGCCGTATCGTGAATCGGCTCTCCCCGTCCGATCTGGCTGTCACGATCAAAGATAAAAAGCGCATGGCCACCCAACTGAGTCATGCCAACTTCAAATGAAATCCTGGTCCGAGTTGAACTCTTACGGAAAATCATTGCCAAACTCTTGCCAGTCAGTTGGCTAGGGTCTTCACCCACTTTCAGTCTACGGGCTCGGTTGAGGAGTTCTATTAACTCATCAGAGCTGAAGTCCGCGATCGACAAAAAATCTCGCTTATGCATAACGAAGCTCATAAAACATACCTAAAGGATGTAGCGGCTAAGGTCTTCGTTGGTCGCTACTTTTTCGAGTCGCTCTTGCACAAAGGCCTGGTCAACAAGGATCGACTCTATCCCAGATTCGGGAAGCTTGAATAGCACATCCTCTAGCAGAGTTGTCATCACAGTTTGTAATCGGCGGGCACCAATGTTTTCCATGCGGTCGTTCAGTTGCATCGCGATATGTGCAATCTCAGCTACTCCATCATCACTGAACTCAATCGATGACCCCTCTGTCTCGATCATAGCCCGGTACTGCTCCAGAAGAGCATTCTTGGGCTCCTTCAGGATGCGAACAAAGTCTTTTTCAACCAGGGTCTGCAGTTCGACCCTAATCGGAAAGCGGCCTTGGAGCTCAGGGATAAGGTCCGATGGTTTTGCCACGTGGAAGGCACCCGCGGCTATAAAAAGGATATGATCTGTTCGTACCAAACCGTACTTGGTCGTGACAGTCGACCCTTCCACGATCGGTAGGAGATCCCGTTGCACCCCTTCGCGACTAACATCTGGGCCCTGGCCGCTGCGCGCGCCTACAACCTTATCGATCTCATCTAGAAAGACGATACCCATCTCTTCCGCCCTGTAGAGGGCTTCATTCACAACCTCATCCATATCAACGAGCTTGTCGAGCTCGTCTTGGATAAGAATCCGACGTGCTTCTGCAACCGTAACGACTCTGCTCTTTGTCCGCTTGGGGAGCATGTCTTGAAGCATCTCAGTAAAACTATGATCGAGTCCCTCACCAGCCCCGCCCATCGGGATCATCATCCCCTCTATGTTGGCAGATTGGCTAACGTCAACTTCGATCTCACGTTCATCTAACTTCCCATCAAGGAGAAGCTGCCGAAGCTTTTCACGAGTCCGCTGCCTCCGGTCTTGGATCCCTTCTCCTTCCTCTTCCGAAACTCCCGCTGGTCCTGCAACAAAGATGTGAGGACCTTCTCCATTAGTTTCTTCTGCCTGATCCGGATTCAAGGCTGGTAGCAGGAGATCAAGGATTCGATCATCTACACGCTTTTCAGCGACTTCCTGCATCTCATACTCCCGGTTTGCCCGGACGAGATTTACCGAGATATCCACCAGGTCACGTATCATCGATTCTACGTCGCGGCCGACGTAGCCAACTTCCGTAAATTTAGAGGCTTCCACCTTAAGGAAAGGCGCATTAGCTAGTCGTGCTAATCGTCGAGCAATCTCGGTTTTTCCAACGCCGGTTGTACCTATGAGAATCATGTTACTGGGGGCGATCTCCTGCCTCATCTCATCCTCGACCTGCTGCCGACGCCATCGATTGCGGAGTACTATGGCGACTGCCTTCTTGGCGTCATCTTGGCCAACGATGTACTTATCCAGTTCGGATACAATTTGCCTTGGAGTCAGCTCATCAAGCCACATCGAATCCTTGGACTCGTTTTCCATTATTGTGGATGTGGCTTTGTCTTGCTGCTCAAGCACCTTGCTCGTCATACTGTTTCTCCCGCGTCAACACCCAGCTCGTGTACGACGATCTCACTATTCGTATAAATACAAATCTCCGATGAAATTTCGAGAGCACGCTGAACCACACCCTGTGCATCAAGATCAGAGGAATCCTTGAGGGCACGTGCCGCTGCTAACGCATAGGAACCACCGGACCCAATAGCTAGAATCCCATCGTCGGGCTCAATAACGTCTCCCGTGCCGCTGACTAGAAACAAGTGATTTTTATCAGCCACTGCCAAGAGAGCATCGAGACGACGCAGATACCGGTCCATTCTCCAGTCTTTTGCGAGTTCGACTACTGCCTTGGGCATATTTGCAGGGAAGCGTTCAAGCTTTTCCTCAAGTTTCTCGAACAAAGTGAAGGCATCTGCTACAGCGCCTGCGAACCCAGTTAGAATCGTACCATCTTTAACCGCCCGGACCTTTCGTGCCCTGCCCTTAACAACTGTGTCACCCATAGTGACTTGCCCATCTCCACCCATAGCTGTACGGCCATCCTTCCGAACAGCGAGCACCGTAGTGGCATGAACAGACGGAAGAGTCATAGAAGAGGTCTCCGGCTAACGTTGGATCGGGGATGTTACCCATAAGCAACTACAAGTTTCAATGCCCCGATTTGTTACGAGGGGCTAATCTAACTTCAGTAGTGCCAAAATGGCAGACTTAGCCGTGCTCTCTACTTACTTCGAGGGTGGGCGGCCCTATAGACTTTTTGTAAACGCTCTTTAGTTGTATGCGTGTAAATCTGGGTCGTTGAAAGCGACACGTGCCCGAGAAGCTCCTTTACCGCAAGAAGATCGGCGCCCGCATCCAATAGATGCGTCGCGAATGAATGCCGTAGTGCATGAGAAGAGAGTCCACGGGAGCCAGCCGCCACTTCAAAACACTTGGAAACAGCAGCTTGGATCGAGCGTCGTGAAAGCCTCCCGCCCCTAGCATTCACAAGGAGTGCATCTTCCACATGGTTCCGAACCTCTCTCCTGCGTAGCTCGTACCCGTCGAGTGCTCGGAGGGCAGATTTTGTTACTGGAACTATCCTCTCTTTCCGCCCCTTCCCGATCACTCGAACAAACCTAGACGAGCTATCGATAGACTTCAGATCCAAACTGTGAAGCTCTTCTAGGCGTAAGCCACTACCATAAAGTAGTTCCAATATCAGAAGCTCACGTGTAGCCCCAAGTGTGTTCCTTTCCGCGTTTCGCTCGGCCTCTTCGAACACGAGACGAATGTCCCCTGCAGACAAATGTCCAGGTAGTCGCTTTTCTGCCTTCGGGGGACGAACGGCACTAGTGGGGTCAATATCAATGCTGCCCTCGATATGCAGGAAATTGAAAAACGAACGAGCAGCAGAAAGCTTCCGAGCAATCGTGCGCTTTGAGAGTCCCATTCTGTCCAGCCAGCCCAGAAATCCTCTTAGCGCGAGCCGGTCGACATCCGAATCCGACCATGTCCAGTTCGGCCGGCCGAGGTACTCCGTCAAGAAAAGATCCAACTGACCGAGGTCCCGTTGATAAGCTTTCACGGTATTCTTGGATAGTTGACGCTCCATAGCCAAGTGTGCCAGAAACTCCCTTACCTCTCGACGAAGAGTCACTTCGCTCATTCGGCCCCCGTGTTTACCCAGCGGCGCTATGCACTTGCTCTAGCTTTGTCCAATGTTAGACCACTCTCTTGCATCCATACCAGGAAGTTCTCATTGGCTCGCTGCGCTAGCGATTCTCTCCGTGCACGTTTAGATCGGATGCGCTGACTGAGAGGGTCAACCAAGCCCCAATTCGAGTTCATAGGCTGAAAATGCTTCGGATCGGCATCTCTTAGATAACGGAAGAGTCCTCCTAGCATAGTAGTAGGGGGAGGAATCAAGGGTTCTTGATCAGAAAGAGATCTCCCTAGGTTGATACCCGCGAG
>CEWR01033937.1_pt1 | contig 12703 bp, 8 predicted proteins | sample 356321 | NCBI WGS metagenome assembly CEWR01 (sample SAMEA2621551, study PRJEB7988) | marine metagenome | biome: marine biome (ENVO:00000447); feature: mesopelagic zone (ENVO:00000213); material: "saline water (ENVO:00002010), including plankton (ENVO:xxxxxxxx)" | depth 790 m
TACATTCTGGCGATTCAACCTGACGTCGCCGGTTCCACCGCTGGCAAGACAATGGGATTGTCGGCCTACGGTCGCATAAGACCGGAGTGGGTCGCCTCTGCTCGTAAGTACGTCCGAGAATACGTCAAACGACCACCGTTCGATGTGACCGGCTTGCGCAATTACGGCAAAGCCCACCGCATAAACCCCGTGGGACTCGAAGATCTTCCTGAATTTCGTGCGTTCTTGGAACCGATGAAACAGGACTCAAACAAAGGCATTCGTCAAACAGTTAAAAACATACTCGGCCCACCACAATACGAGCTACGGCTTCCCGGTCCTGAACATGAACTATCACAAGACCTAGCCCAGACTGTGCAGCATGCGTGGACCAAGGAGGTCACCACTCTGTTGGCGAAGCACCGTGACATTAGCCGTAATCTCTGCGTCGTGGGTGGCTGCGCATTAAACGGAATTACCAATTACCGTATAGAAGAAGAAGGCTTGTTCCAACAATGCCACTTTGTACCCAACCCGACAGACTGTGGTCTTTCTGCCGGTGCCGCTCTTTATGCGTACTTCCAGTCAGGTGTTCAGACATTCACGGGCACTAAACAATTTTTTTCCCCGTATCTCGGAACAGAGGCATTTGACCTGGCTGACCTTCCAACTCTCAAGCAAAGTTATCCTCATCATGAACTTCAACCTGACCACATTCCTCGCATCATCGCGCGTTTGATTCATGACAACAGACTCATCGGAGTAATTAAAGGAAGATATGAAATAGGTCCGCGTGCGCTCGGAAATCGATCTATCTTATGCAATCCCTTGAACTCAGGAATGAGAGCATTGCTGAATGACAAAGTGAAGCATCGCGAGTGGTACCGACCATTTGCACCAGTAGTAACTGCCGAAGATGTTTCTCAGTACTTCACCACAAAAATCGACATTCCATACATGTCGGCAATCTGTCATACGCGGCCTGAATACCGCGAACAACTGCCGTCAATCACCCACGCAGACGGCAGCGCCCGTGTCCAAACAATCCGCCAGGATCACAATCCATGGCTTCACCGCACATTGAAAGAATTCGAACAACTGTCCGGAATGCCTATCCTGTTAAATACGTCCTTCAACCCGGGTGGTGAACCGATCTTGAATTTCTGCCGAGTCGGACTCGAAATGTTGACATCAACCGAACTGGATTTAGTACTCATCGACAACACGCTATTCTGTAAACCTGGCCAAGAATCGCTACTCGACGCTTAACCTGGCAATGGCATCGGTATCAACGTCCCTTCATCGCATCAACGCGGACCACAAACTGAGCACCTGGTCAAAGGTGTCGTATTTCGCATTGAACTGGTTGAATAATCAACTTCCGTATACGGCCATTGACCCAGCAATGACGATCGAAGATTTCCGTTGCGATATTTCGGAGGCCCAATGGCAACACTTAAATCAAACATCTTCGCCTAGTCGTAAATTGTCAGATTTATTTTGGCAGGCATTACCTTGGGTAGGCATAAGTAGAGAACTAGGACCCATTCAGTTCGTCGACTGCGGGTGTGGTGGCGGTAACTACGGACCGCAGTTACTCAATTGGTGTAACACCGAGAATGCGCAGTACCTTGGAATCGATGCAGCCTTCTCCAACCGGTGGCAGGATCTGACAAACCTAGACCAGAGACTTCAATTTCTGCAGGTCGATGCGAATACCATCGGAAAGCATCTTCCAGAAAAAGCGAACCTCTTCATCTCTCAATCAGCCATCGAACATTTTGACGACGACTTAATCTTTTTCTCCACACTCAAGGACTTCATTATCAGGAATAAACGACCAACAGTACAAATTCATCTTTTCCCATCCTCTGCGTGTTTACTGCTTTATTTATTACACGGTGTCCGGCAATACACACCGCGAACAATCTCAAAAATTACCGAACTGTTTGGATCGTTTTCGTATGCTGTCTTGTATCGACTTGGCGGGAGGGTCTGTAACCGGCTGCACTACGACTTTATCACCTGGCCACTCCTGATTAAAAAAGCTGTCGATTTACGTCAATCACAAACTGATGAGTACGACCAAAGCTTGCGAAAAGCAATTCGAGACGACATGCTGCATCCACAATCTTCGCCTGCATTCTGGGCACTGGTCGTGCACTCCTACCCAACCACGCAACTCTTTGGAAAAGACGCGCCGTCAGCGAACGATTGAACCACTATTTACGGCTACCGTAGAATTTCGGTGCCAATCAGGCAGAATACGAAGCCATTGTTCAAAACAGAGAATGCTCCACAGTTGAAGACCCAGGTCGGCTTGTCCATCAAGATGACGCGTAACAAGTTGACGCACATAATCCAACGACAGATAGTCTGCACACAGTGGGCGCCCAACTAAAAGTAAATCGCTCAGATATTCTCGAAGATCCGTCCGGAACCAAGTGCCGAATGGCACCCCAAAGCCCATTTTTCCCCGCGTAATTATTTTCCGAGGAAGTAAATCAGAAAATGCATCTCGCAAAATAATCTTCGTTCGTCCGCGACGAAGTTTAAGTGCATCTGGAATAGTTGCGGCATATTCAACCAGCGCGGTATCCAGAAAAGGTGACCGGGCTTCAAGCGAATTTGCCATCGTGCAACGATCGGTCTTTACCAGCAAATCATCAAGCAGATAGGTTTTGTAATTCGCATGAAGCAATTTACCAAGAGTGGACAGTGGTTCCATCTGTCTCCTCTCAGCATCGATGTATCGCAACCGATCAATGGCCGGCAATTCTGATAGAAGCGCTGGCGACAGCAACAATTCTAAATCGTCATAAAAGAGACTACTCCAACGCGTCATCCGCTCATACAACGGAAGATTCATCGCCCGGGTAAAGCGCTGTGCTCGTGCCCGCCAATCCCGACCACTCGGCACAGTACCGAAACTTGTCGCAACCTGGTTGAGCATCGTTCCAACAACTCGCGGAATACGCTCGGCGAGTAGGCCGGCATAGAACCGAGAATACCCGGCGAACAGTTCGTCGCCACCATCTCCAGTAAGTACAACGGTCACATGTTCACGCGTGAGCTGAGACACAATGAACGTTGGCACAGCTGAAGAATCTCCAAATGGTCCATCGTGGTGCCAAATAAGCTTTTCGACCAGGTCAATGGCATTAGGCTTCACACGAAATTCGGTGTGGTCCGCACCAAATCTCTTAGCGACAAGTTTCGCGTACGCAGTTTCGTCATATCGTGGGTCCCCCTCAAAGCCGATACTGAATGTCTTGACCGGACGATCAGTCAGTTCAGTCATCAACCCGACCACGATGCTCGAATCGATACCCCCACTCAGAAAAGCCCCTAAAGGCACATCACTAACCAATCGCTTGCGAACAGCCTCTTTCGTAAGTGCCCTCACCTGATTTCGGACTTCGCGCGTGTCTACAGGCCGCCGCGCCTCACGACGAGTCGGGTATTGCAATGTCCAGTAGGACCGTTTAGCAATACGCCCATTGCTGTCCACCGTCATTAGAGTCGCTGGCTCTAGCTGGCGTATCCCCTTATAGAAAGTGTTCGGTGTCGGAACGTATCCATGAATAAAGTAGTACGGAATAGACGAGGATTCAATTTGCGGCGACACTGCGGGGTGCGCAAACAGAGCTTTTATCTCTGATGCAAACACCAAAGCGCCTGCAACCGCACTATAGAAAAGAGGTTTTTTTCCTGCGCGGTCACGGGCAAGAACCAATTTCCGGTCATGCTGGTCCCATATCGCCAAGGCGAACATCCCATCCAGCTCCGCGACGCAATCCGGACCCAGATCTTCGTACAAATGAACGATCACTTCAGAATCCGCAGATGAACGAAACCGGTGTCCTCGCCGTTCGAGCTGATTCCGTAATTCAGCGAAGTTGTATATCTCTCCGTTGAATACCAATTGAACAGATCCTGTCTCATTAGGCATCGGTTGGTTGCCATTTGACGATAAATCCACGATCCGGAGGCGCTGAAAACCAAGACCTGCACGTCCATCAGGCGAGGCATACATCCCTGTTGAATCAGGACCACGATGCGTAAGTGGTTCTCGGAACTTCTGCATCACTGCAGAATCGAAGACCGGTCCATCTTCAAAACGGATCTCTCCGCAAATACCACACATCAGAGCCACCCCTTCCACCAATACCACCAGATCGCTGCATACTCATGAATCAATCCTTTCAGCTGTTCTAATCTTGCGCCACGCGCATGCCTATAAAACTGGCTCTCCCGAACGGGTATTGGAACCACTTCAATACCAGAAGCTTGAGCGTCCCACGTTAATAACGCTCGCCGCATGTGGTACGGACTGCTTACCAATAAAATGGTCTTCGATTCGAACTCTTCGAGCAATTCGTAAACAAACAAAACATTCTCATACGTACTCGAGGCTCTGGTCTCAAGCAGGATTGCACTTGCAGGAACACCTTGGGACATGGCAAGCGACCGCATAACTTCCGCCTCTCGGAAAACAAATTCATAGCCAGACGAAAAAATCATGCGCGGAGCGTGGCCTGCCTGGTACAACTCGACGGCTTCGCGCACACGCTCCTGGTACCCTCCTCCAGCCTGGCCTGACTCACCCACCCCACCGGCAAAGACAACAATAAAGTCGGCTTGGCTGGGTTCTTCCGAGAGTCGGAGCGGTTCCGCCATGAGCCATGGCAAATTCGTCTCGAACACCAAGACATACGAAACTGTGATACCTACAATCGCCGCAACCACACGGCGACGATTTCGCCGATACAGCAACCGAAGTCTTTCGTCCCATCGGTCTGCCACGGTAGCCTTGCGTCGAAATGACTCGTTAATAACTTCTGACATCCGTTCAATTCGAGATTGCCAACTATTCTCTTCTGCCACTGCAATACGTCGCGAACGCTCGGCCACTGAGACGCCCTTCTGAACACTCGTAATCTCGGCTGCAAACATCTTCGCATCATTAGCAACCGCAATCACATCACCATGAGTCTTATTAAATCGACGAATTTCAAGCAGGTCTGTCGCGACAACCGGAATTCCCATCGCTAAATATTCGTTAAGTTTGGTCGGATACACATTCGCGGTGTAGTCACTCAAGACATAGGGCACAATTCCAACATCGAACGCTCCGATATACCTCGGCAGTTCGTCGTGCGTGCGCGCTCCGAGTAGATGGATATTCGGACAATTGGCGAGACATGAGGTATCCGTTTGGATTGGTCCAACAAGAACAAAAGTCGTTTCAGGAAGTCGCCTAGCCAACCCCTCTAATAACTCAAAATCAATCCACTTGTGAATACCTCCCACGTAACCAACAATGGGTTTTCTGAAATCACTGAGGTCCTGAGGTGAGGTCGCACCCCAGGCGTGAGTGAATTTCTCAAAATTTACTCCAAATGGAAACAGATGGACATGGTCACTATTGATTGCCGCTCGAGTACGGAGTTTCTCAGACGTAACAAAGACAAGATCAGCTTCACGAAATAGGCTGATTTCTGACTGCTCAATTGGCCGAGCCGCCGGTGAGCTCGATGCTAGATCATCGATACAGTAATAAACTGTCAGCTCTGGATCCAATGCTCGAATAACGTCTCGCACTAACGGCGTTGGAAGAAATGTCCAGACGAGAGGCCTTCGAAATCCGATTACTGTCATCCATCGGCGTAAGGCATGTACCATTAAAAATTTATTAACGCTCTTCGCAAATCCAGAATACGGGAAGGGCAAAACAAGCGGAGAATAGACGTAGAGATTCTCTCGTTCTTCTCTAAATCCCTTGGTGCCACGTCGCCAGTTGCGTATGCGATCACGCACACGTGACAAATCACGAAACGTTAGACGCCTGACGCCGGTGTTTTCAACGAACAAAACACGATTCCCTGCGGCCGCGAGCGTCGACATGATCTCTTGGTGCCCCTGCCAGATAAATTGCCAGTCAATCGAGGATAGACACAGAATGTCATGTCCACGCAGCAAGCGCCTAGTCATAACGCTCGACTTGTCCGCCACCACATCTCCAGCATTAGCAATGTCCACAACTGCTGCGACCAATCTCGCACACCCGCAAGATGCTCCCGCACAAGTCGATCAATTGTCCCACTGCAAATGACACCATCAGCCGCCACCTGCGAAGCAAGCAAATGGTCTTTTAGGACATCTCGTAAGTCACCTTGAAGCCATTGCTTAATGGGTACAGCAAATCCACGTTTCCGACGCTTTAACGCCTCGGCCGGAACCAAACCACGCATCGCTCGCTTTAAAATAAACTTCGTAGTTAATCGTCGAACCTTCTGATTGGACGGTAATGCGGCAGCAAACTCAACCAACTGATGATCGAGAAATGGCGACCTCGCCTCGAGTGAATGCATCATGGTCGTAATATCCATCTTCACCAATAAATCAGTGGGTAAATAAAATTCTGTATCAATTGCCAAGAGCGCGTCTATGGCATCGAGTGTCTGATATTTTTCGAACATCTCTCTAACTGCCAGATTAGTATCAGTAACTGTTGGAAATACCTCCGATATCAGATCAGCTGAAAATACACCTGCCCACGCTCGGTACCGTTCTGACCGTGTTGATGTCGCCGCATGAACAAACCGCTTAATCCGAGCAACTGTTCCCAATTCGTCGCGCGATGATCGAACAAGTGACTTTACGACATGGCGAACCGAATCAGAACTAAGCGCGGCAGCAAAGGTTTCTGCTAACGCGTTCGCGCGATGTCGTCCATAGCCACCAAAGACTTCATCCCCACCATCACCAGTCAACGCCACAGTCACGTGCTCCCGGGTCAGTGCCGCGACATAACTTGTCGGTATGGCGCTTGAATCGGCAAACGGCTCACCAAAATGTTGAACAAGTTTCGGCAACACCTCAGCTGCTTTCGGCTGAACAATAAATTCATGGTGATCGCAACCAAATTCTTCCGCAACACGTCGTGCATACGGCAATTCGTTATAGGCTTCTTCGTCGAACCCGATGGAAAATGTCTTGACCGGCTGATCCGAGAGTTCCGCCATGAGAGCCACAACTGCACTCGAATCGACGCCACCGCTCAAGAACGCGCCAATTGGCACATCACTCACGAGGCGTTTCCGAACGGCTTCTCGAAGTAGTTCAACCGATCGCTCTGCCGCCTCTGCGTCACTGAGGCCCTGTTTTGGTACAAACGATAACTTCCAGTAGCGACGAAGACTGGCACGTCCATTTTTTAGTGTCATTACATGCGCAGGTGGAAGCTTGCGTATAGACCGATAAATTGTTTGAGGTGCAGGCACGGCCATATATGACAAGTAAGAACCGATCGCGGCGGGATCAATATCACGTTGAATCTCTGGCAGAACCAACAGCGCTTGTAGCTCTGAAGCAAATGCGCACCACGAATCACGGTGCGCATAGACTAGTGGCTTTTTTCCGAACCGATCGCGGGCCAGCAACAGCTGCTGCCGTCTTGTGTCCCAAATAGCGATTGCGAACATCCCGTCCAGATATTCAACGAATTTGTCCCCGTAAGTTTCATAGGCATGCACAATGACTTCGGTATCACTACGGGTGGCGAAGCAATGTCCGCTTTCCTCCAACGTTTTGCGTAATTCTCGATAGTTGTAGATCTCTCCGTTCAACACCGTCCATACGGTGCCATCCTCGTTGGAGATAGGCTGATGACCACCGTCTACGTCTATAACACTCAGACGGCGGTTTCCCAACCCAACAGAGGCTTCACGATTGGTTCCACTTCTGTCTCCAACTTCAACAATACCTTCATCGTCCGGACCACGATGTCGAAGCGCATGACACATAGTCTCGATAGACCGTCTTGCAACTGGCCGTCCAGAACAATCCACTATCCCAGCAATCCCGCACATCACGCCAACCCTGAATCAAGCGACCGGTAAGCCGCAAGATGCATTCTCCCGGTATCAAGCAAGTTAAACCGCTTCTCTATTGTCTTTCGTGCACGACAACCCATGTCAGTCGCGACATTCGGCTGAGCAAGCAGCACCTGAAGAACATTTGATAATTCATCCACATTGGATGGTTCGACCAAGCGGCCATTCACTCCATCCTGAATAATGGTATCCGTCACACCTTCCAACCTAGACGCGACACAGCCAAGTCCACTTGCCATGGCTTCGAGGAGCGCATTCGGCAATCCTTCTCGGACCGATGGCAAAACAAACAAATCAGCGCACCTATACACCTTCTCAACATCAAGGATCGATTCGAGAAATACCACGCGACGATTCGTGCCTTCGAGCAATGCCGATTCACGACGAATCCGTTCTACTAAAGGAGAACTAATCTCGTGATACGTCGACCGAGTTGCCCCAACAAAAAACAGTGCGCTATTGATCGTCTGTCCTTCAGTGGCTCTTAACCACGCATCGAAGAGTATGTCAGGACATTTATCGACAGAAAAAAATCCCACAAACAAAACAACCGAGCCGGTTGTCGGCAACCCAAACTGCCGACGGAGCACCTCGCATTCGCCAATGCGTACAGGACGGAACCGAGTGACGTCGACGCCATTCGGAATCATCGTAAAACGTTGGTGTGGTAGTCCCGCCTGGTCATAAAGCAATTGAAACTTCGGACTAACTCCGATAAACAACGCTGCTCGGGAATACCACCAGTATGTCCAACGTCCTCGTCGACGAATCGCTATAGGATCGTCAAAGTTCACTCCTGTCAACTTGATCACGACCGCTTTTCCAAAGACCGCTGCCAGGGCAATAAACAGTATTGACTTCTGAGAAAACCCATGCAGATGAACGATGGAAAACTGATACCGGTGAGTCGCAAACAACATTATAAATCGCCACAACCCAGCAAGTTTGGACGCGAATCGACGAGGGTTGATGGACACACGAAACACTGGCACACCATCGATTTCCTCTGACTCTGGAAGAGCCGGGTGCGTCGTGGTTGTAAAAACCATGAAGTCAGCGCTCTCTTTAAGCACCTGGGTCAGAGACCGACACTGTAGACCGGCACCGCTTAACTCCGGAAAGTACGCACCGGTCACCATCAGCACTCTGTGACGACTAGTCTGACTCACTGCTGACACCACACGGTTAACGATTACCCAAAAGACCTGCTATTACTACAACCGACACTGCCAAAGGACAATACAAGTGCCGAACTTTAAACAAGTTACAGAGCGGGACTCATGTCTTCTCCAACTGGCGATTCCTATTCTTCTGAAGAACATGAGAAATCCCTGCACCAGTCAGTATTAGTAAGAGTGGTTCGACCCCCCAACGATGGCGGCCTTCTACATAATAAAGACTCTGGAGACTCGAGATTGCGAGAATAAAGACAATAAGTAAAACAGCGAGCCATCTACCCGCGACATTACCCCGACCGACAACCCATATACCGGTCATGGCAAGAACAACTAAGAACGCATAATAGGCTTGATAAGCGAATAGCCACGACCTCGGGTATTCGATGCCAGACTGTGGTGAGAACCACCAAAAGTAGAAAAACTTCGTGGCTGTAAGTCGGACGAACTCTCCAGGGTTTTCCACAATAAACGAAAACGCGCGGTCACGAAACCAATTCGATTGCTCAATTTCAGTTGCTAAACCCTGTAACTCAGCACGAGCACTAGGCGGTAGTGTGTCGAGTACGATTCCGCCAGCATCGACATACGAATGCCCAGTTGCGTGCGGATTATTGCCACGCCAAAACACCTCTCCGACTGCCGTCACGAAAGGCACGAACTCCTGATGGATCCGCGCATTCCTGATTGCCCACGGTGTTACAACAACAGCAGCGCACACACCAACTAACGCACATCGTCCAAGCAATGGCACCCATCCCTGACGTCTAGATACAGATGTGACGAGCAACCAGAGACACCCAAGAGGCAATAGAATGGCCGTAGTCGATCGAGACAGCATGCCTAAGCCGCCAATAACACCCGTTGCAGCAAAACGGGTTACGGACCCGTCTTCGCGCAAGCGCACAAACTGCCACAGTAAGAGCGTAAAAAAGAATGCGTCGAACACCAACGGATGGAGCTTTAGGCTGCTATAGACAATTAGACCTGGATGAACCGCAAGCAGTAATCCACTGACAATGCCAGCCGACCGTCCCATTAAATGGTTCGCGACCTTAAAAACAAGTAATGTATGTGCCGCGGCAACGAGCATTTGCACTAACAGAACCGCACTCGTCGCCCCGCCCGTCAACAAGTAGATTCCCGCACAGATCCAGACATACAGCGGAGGCAGATAGGAATAATAGGTAATGCCAAGGTGTGGATAGGTCAGTCCACGCCCCTGGATCAATTCTCTTGCGGCATATTCGTATTCAAAAACCTCCGGTTGATCAAATCCACCGGCTACAATAGCCGCCACAAACCGGATGACAAACGCCACACCAGCGAGAATCCACCAGATAGGGACCGTCTTTACAAAACCGAACATACTAGTTATCGGGTGCATGCTCCACAGCCAATCAAAGATGGCTCAAGTTCATCTTCGCACGCCCGATACAGCCACGAACTGATAACGACCCCCTATCGATGTATAAGGCGACTCAGGTAGATACGTTCAATATGCCACAAGAAACTGTTAATTTTGCCATCGTAGCACACGGAGCTTGACGTAAAATCGACTCGTATGAAGTCTGCGTTCAAAAAATCACACAATGCCTAAACCGATTTCGCTCAAAGAATGAACACCTGTGGATACTTTAATAGAGGCCACTCGACAGGTAGAGAACAACCATTTCTGGTTCCGCGGTTTCCGAAGTTTTCTCCATCCATTCTTGCTTGAAGCTGTTGGGAAACAGCCTCTCCGCATCCTTGATTGTGGTTGTGGCACAGGGTTCAATCTCACGATACTGGAGCAATTCGGTGAAGCTTACGGACTCGACATCACGTTTAGCGGACTCCTTCATGCCAAGAACAAAAACAATAAACGTCTAACACAAGCGACAACAGCACGTGTGCCATTTCGTGACTGCACTTTTGATCTCGTTACCTCATTTGACGTGCTCTACTGTCTCGATAATGAGACGGAGCAGCTAACACTTCAAGAAATGTTTCGATTACTTCGACCGAATGGGTCAGCAATTATCCATGTACCGGCTTTGTCTCTCCTTCAGGGCGACCATTCCGTATTTGTGCGTGAAGTACGACGTTACTCCAGATCAACACTTAGAAGCGCTCTCGAACACGCAGGGTTTCAAGTTCAACGAATGACATACACAAACGCAACTCTCTTTCTACCAATGTTAGTCGTCAGACTTTTCCAACGACTCAGAGGGCTTCGACCGTCAGAACATGCAAAAAGTGATTTTGTACAACCATGTTTGCCAATTAATGTACTACTAACGAAGATACTTGCGCTTGAGGCGTTCATGGTGAATTGGACAAACCTCCCCTTCGGAACGTCGCTACTCTGCTTGGCCTCCAAACCACACTCATGATCACGTCGAACACACCTCCACATTCCGCACCGAGTCTTAGTGTCTTCTTTCCGGCCTATAACGATGGTGCCACGATCGCGAGTATGGTCATTACGGCAATCACAACTGCAAAAGCGTTGACAAATGACTACGAAATCCTTGTTGTCAACGACGGCAGCAGTGACGCCACCCGTGATGTCTTGGAAGAGCTTAGCCATCGCTACCCGGAACTTCGTGTCGTACATCACCCTACTAATCGTGGCTACGGAGCGGCCTTACGCACGGGCTTCACCGAAGCATCCAAATCATTAGTGTTCTACACCGATGGTGACGCCCAATACGATCCACGGGAAATGCAGTTATTGTGGAATAAGATGACAAGCGACATTGATCTCGTAAACGGGTACAAGATCAGCCGTTCGGACCCGCTTCACCGTATTATCATCGGTCGTGTCTACCATCACATCGTCAAAGTGCTGTTTGGTCTTCCGCTCCGAGATGTCGACTGCGACTTTCGACTTCTCAGACGAACGATTTTCGATCGAGTCAACCTCGCAAAGAACAGTGGTGTGATCTGCGTTGAAATGATTCAGAAAATTCATGCGGCGGGCTTTCGCTGCGCCGAGGTACCGGTCCATCACTATCATCGGGCTGCCGGAAAGTCTCAGTTCTTTAACTTTCCACGAATTGCGAGAACTCTTATTGATCTGTCTCTACTGTGGTATCAGTTAGTGTGGAAGAACACGGATAATACCGGCACCAAACAGCGATAACGTGACCTGGAAATAATAGTGAAAGAAGGATATGACAACTTCTACCACAAACGCCGAATATTAATTACCGGTGGCGCGGGATTTATCGGGAGTAATCTCGCACACCGCCTCGTCGCACTCGGAGCGGACGTCTTAATTATCGACTCACTCATTCCTGATTATGGTGGAAATCTTTTCAATCTCCACGACATCAAAAATCAAATCAAGATCAATATTTCTGATGTGCGAGATGAAAACTCGATGCACTATCTCGTGCAAGATCGAGATATCATTTTCAACCTTGCAGGCCAGGTCAGCCATCTTGACAGCATGCGAGATCCCTATACTGATTTGGAAATTAACTGTCGCAGCCAGTTGTCCCTCCTCGAGGCATGCCGTAAGCACAACAATGGCGTAAAGGTAGTGTTTGCAGGAACTCGGCAGGTGTATGGCCACGTCGACCAGATGCCTGTTACCGAGGACCATTTGGTGCGACCGGTTGACGTGAATGGGATCAATAAAGTCGCAGGCGAGTACTACCACCT
>CEWR01159376.1_pt1 | contig 12683 bp, 14 predicted proteins | sample 356321 | NCBI WGS metagenome assembly CEWR01 (sample SAMEA2621551, study PRJEB7988) | marine metagenome | biome: marine biome (ENVO:00000447); feature: mesopelagic zone (ENVO:00000213); material: "saline water (ENVO:00002010), including plankton (ENVO:xxxxxxxx)" | depth 790 m
TCCCAAACGAGGCGCGATGACCGGGCTACGCTACACCCCGAAAGTATAGATGATTGAAAAAATAGCGGAGAGGAAGGGATTCGAACCCCCGGTACCCGTAAAGGTACAACTCCTTAGCAGGGAGCCCCGATCGACCACTCCGGCACCTCTCCTTAGATTAACAATCTATAATTTTAATATGTAAAAGAACTTGTTTTTAGCGAGTGCAAATGTAACTCCCCTTTTAGTATTTCACAACATTTTTTGAACTTATTTTTGTTTTTTTTTCAATCCACTCAACACCACAAAACGTATTAGTATCACTCCGGTTAGACGAATCTTAATCAAGTATCTGAAAGCAAGTTTTTTAACTTAGACATCTCGAAAACGGAAGATTTTAAAAAAAATAAAAAATTAATCTTCAAATAAAAAAATCTTATTCTGGGTACTCAATTCTAAGGTGAAATATATTTTTTAATTTTTTCTTAAGTACTTTTTTAATTGTTTCTATCTCTTTAAACGTGATATCGGCATTCCTAAACTGCCCTTCTTCCATTTGTTTCGCTATAATTTTATCTATCAAATTATCTATAGACTGCGCCGTTGGTGTTTTTAAACTTTTAGAAGCCGCCTCAGCCGCATCACTCATCATCAATATAGCCGTTTCTTTTGAAAAAGGTATTGGACCCGGATATTGAAAATCTTCTTTCTTTATATCGTCTAAACTCCCTTCTTTTTCTTTTTTGTAAAAATAATAGACAGTACTTGTACCATGGTGTGTTCTAATAAAATCAATAATTCTATCTGGCAGCCTATGCTTCTTTGCCAATTCAATTCCGTTCAACACATGATCAATTATAAGACCAGCGCTATCTTTTGATGTTAAATCATCATGCGGGTTTACAGAGGTAGATTGATTTTCTGTAAAATACATGGGGTTTACCATTTTTCCAATATCATGATACAGGGCACCTGTTCGAACCAACATTGAATTCGCACCAATTTCATTTGCTGCTGCTTCTGCTAAATTAGCAACCTGCATAGAATGTTGAAATGTACCAGGGGCTTTTTCATTCAAGTCACGCAACAACTTTGAATTGGTATTACACAATTCTAAAAGCGTTACGTCTGACACCAGTCCAAATAATTTTTCATACATCCACATTAAGAATAAGGACAAAAATGACAGCACACCATTGAGGGCAAACATGATAAAATAATTCCATTTTATATGAGTAATATTTCCTTCGTGGATGATGGAAAAAGCAAAATATGTCAACATATATATAAGTGTAATCTGACCTACAGAGATAAATAAATTTTCTCTTTTATACAGCTCTGAAACTGATAATATGGTTACAATACCCGCAATAATTTGGAGGTAAATAAATTCAAAACTATTGGGCACAATAAAACCTAAAAGCAATACGGTAAGTACATGTGTAAACATTCCCAGTCGTGCATCAAAAAAAGCTTTTAGTATAATTGGTAAAATACTTAAAGGCACAACATATAAATAATCTACCTGGTACTCAATCGTAAAAGTGACCAAGAATATCATCAAAAGAACATTGAAGAATATAAACGTTATCTTTTTATTATCGTCAAAAATTTCTTTCCTGTCTTTCCTTAAAAACAATAAAAGCATCAACAAGGCTAGTGACACTAATACGGTATACCCAAATACAACCCAATAATAATTTGTTTTATTCCAAATCTGAGATTTATATTCTTCTTTTAAAGAACTTAAAATGGCAAATTTTTCTCCTTCTACAATATCCCCTTTATAAACAATTAACTGGTTTGAAGAAATAAGACCCGTTGTATAAGAGATAGAACTTATGGAGTTCTGTAAGGCTTTTTCTGTGAAATTAGTATCAAATTTAACATTTGGTTTTACAACTTCAGAAATAATTTTAATCAATTCATCATTATATACATCTGTAGTATCCTTTGCTATTTCAACTTGAAGAAACTGAAACAACTCATTAGAAAACAATAAGTCATCAAAAGAAATTTCATTAATTTCATTCCCTCTTCGAAGTACAATTTTCTCAGAGATATTCGATATTTTAGACTCACTTGCTGCGTCTAAAAACCCTTCTTTATACAAACCATCTAAAATAAATTTGCTTTTTACAGTCAACTTTTGAAGCTCTAAAGAATCATTAGACACTTCTAATAAGCGCAACTCCATTTCTTTTTGAACCTTAGAAATGACTGAATAATCATACTCAAAATACATTTTAGAGCTAGCAGTAATTTGTTTTTTTTCTGCATCAATAATTTCAGAACTTTTTTGAACTGCAAAATCGAAAGGAGCATAATAATTTTCGTATTGCCAAGGTTTCCCTTTTTGAAATTCATATTTAAATTTCCCTCCTTTTGGAAAAAAATAAACAATAAAAAAAGTAGTTGCTACAAATAAGAAAACTCTGTAAATTACAGAATTATTCTGGTAGATTGCATTGAGGATTTTTTTCATGTAAACTTAATTAATAGTCAAAAATAAACAATTTTAAAATGAGATTGATTTGAATTATTCATTTTATTCAGAATGTTGTTCTCGTTCAAAAAAGGATCAACCTAAAAGAAGCTTTCAATTCATAATTATCCTCAAAATTCTAGTTCCTAAACGTATCTTTTTCTCAAAATAATTAAGTACTTTCGCATATAATCAAAGTATTTAACACCTAAAGTACGCTCTAATGAACAAAGATGTTGTCATTGTATCTGCTGTAAGAACTCCTATTGGAAGTTTCTTAGGGAGTTTGGCTAGCGTTTCTGCTACTGATCTGGGTGCGATTGCAATCAAAGGTGCTTTGGAAAAAATCGCGCTTTCTCCAAATTTAGTTGATGAAGTTTTGATGGGAAATGTATTGCAGGCAAACCTAGGACAAGCACCAGCAAAACAAGCTGCTATAAAAGCTGGAATCCCAACAAATGTTCCTTGTACAACGGTTAATAAAGTGTGTGCTTCGGGAATGAAAACAGTTACTCAAGCTGCACAAGCTATCCAATGTGGTGATGCTGAAATTATTGTTGCTGGCGGTATGGAAAACATGTCACAGACACCTCATTATTTTGAATGCAGAAAAAACACGAAGTTTGGAAACTTACCCCTTACCGACGGATTGTTAAAGGATGGTCTTACCAATGTATATGATCAAAACCACATGGGCATTTTTGCTGATGCATGTGCAACAACCCATAACATTACAAGAGAACAACAAGATATATTTGCAAAAGAATCATACCAAAAAGCACAAAAAAGTTGGGATGAAGGCAGGTTTTCTGAAGAGGTAATTCCAGTTGAAATTGTACAAAGAAAAGGAGCTTCTATCTTTATTTCAGAAGATGAAGAATATAAAAAAATAGCCTTTGATAAAGTATCAAAATTACGTCCTGCTTTTTCAAAAGAGGGAACTGTTACCGCTGCAAATGCATCTACTTTAAATGACGGAGCTGCTGCATTGGTTTTAATGTCACGTGAAAAAGCTATAGAATTAAACCTTATTCCTTTGGCTACCATCAGAGGTTATGCTGATGCATCGCAAAAACCTGAATTATTTACAACAACACCTTCAAAGGCAATTCCGAAAGCGTTGCACAAAGCAAATATAAGTATTGAAAATGTAGACTATATTGAATTGAATGAAGCTTTTTCTGTAGTAGCAATTGCGAATTGTCAATTGCTAAACATTGACACTCATAAAACAAACGTCAATGGTGGTTCTGTTGCATTAGGACATCCATTAGGTTGCTCAGGTGCTCGTATTTTAGTAACACTCATACATATATTGATTGCTAACAACGCAAAAATTGGAGCTGCGGGGATTTGCAATGGTGGCGGAGGAGCTACTGCAATTATTATAGAAAAAAACAACAACGATTAATGGATTACGGAATTTGTAATTTAAGTATTGTTCCCTTAAGAAGCGAACCCACAGACAGAGCTGAATTGGTTTCTCAAATCTTATTTGGAGAACATTTTAAGGTTTTGGAAATTCGAAAAAGTTGGAGTAAAGTTCGCTTGGCTTTTGACAAATACGAAGGATGGATTGACAACAAGCAATACCTACAATTCAAACAAGAAACATATGAAGAGTTAGAGAAAAACCCGATTGTATTGGCAGGGAATTTAATTGATTTTATCAGCAATGAGAACAATGAGTTGATGACCATTCCAATAGGCGCTAACTTGCCTAATTTTGACAACAAAAACTTTTCTATTGAAGGCGAAATTTATAGCTATGAAGGGGATACGTTGCGTGATGAAAAAGGAAAAGACAACATCATAAACACCGCTTTTCTTTTTTTAAACAGTCCGTATTTATGGGGAGGAAAAACTCCGTTTGGAATTGACTGTTCTGGATTTTCTCAAATGGTCTATAAATTAAACGGATACACACTTTTACGTGATGCTTCGCAACAAGCAAGTCAGGGAGAGGTGTTAAGTTTTATTGAAGAAAGTGAACCTGGAGATTTGGCATTTTTTGACAATGATGAAGGATTGATTACACATGTTGGAATTATTATGAAAGATAATTACATCATTCATGCGCACGGAAAAGTACGAATTGACAGGCTTGATCATTCGGGAATTTATAATGTAGATACTCGCAGACATACGCACAAATTAAGAGTTATCAAAAAAATTATTTAGCGCTCTAAAACTATTATTATTGGGCTGATGAAACAAGACTAAATTGTCAAAAGAATTAACAAAATACTTCTATATTCTTTAGTATCTTTGGCAGCAAATCAAGATTACATTTACTTAAATGAAAAAATACTTAATCGTTCTTGCCATCCTCCTTTACACCTTTACGTCATGTGAAGATGATGATTTTTGCTACGAGGAGACCACTCCCAGATTAATTTTTGGGTTCTACGATAAAGACAGTCCTACTACAAAAAAAGCTCTTCCAATTTACGTTTGGGCAGACTCAAAAGATTCTATCTATCAATTGGCAACAGTAGATTCAATTTTGGTTCCATTAGATACACAAAAAACATCTACTCTATATAAAATAGCATCTACAAACATCATAGATGAGTTTAATTTTAATTACACCGTTTCAGACAAGTATATTTCTGAATCTTGTGGTTATATTGCTATATTCAATGACTTTAGCTTAAAATCACACACATCCAATTGGATTGACCGCGTAGATATAACGGTAACAAAAGTTGAAAACGAAACACAAACACATGTTAAAATATATCATTAGTTGCTGTTTTCTATTTATTACGGTTATAGTAATAGGTCAAGAAGCAGAAAGTCAGAAAAAGGTCGAAGTAGATGAAATTATTACAAAAACAGATTCAATAACTGGACCAATTCCTTTCAAAAAAAAATATGGCTTGCGTGTTGGAATTGACATTAGCAAACCCATTTTATCTTTGGTAAAAGATAATTATAATGGATTTGAAATTATTGGTGATTACAGAATTAAGAGAGACTTTTATCTAGCTGCAGAAATTGGTGTATCCGAACAAGATACTAGAAGAGACACCTATCAATTTACGACAAAAGGATCCTATCTTTCAGCTGGATTTAACTATAATTTTTTCAGAAACTGGTTAGAAATGGACAATGAAATTTACTTGGGAATGCGCTATGGACTTAGTACATTTTCACAAACGGTAAACCACTATACTGTCTTTCAAAAAGGGACTGAAGTCAACAGTGTTTCTGGTGTGTATTTTGAACCTAAGAGAGTAGAAACGCCTACAGAACACAATGATCTATCAGCGCATTGGGTCGCTTTTATATTTGGCATGAAAGTAGAAACTTTTAAGAACCTATATTTAGGAGCAAGTATTCAATTTAACCAGATGCTAAGTTCTATACAGCCCGTTAATTTTGAAAACCTAAGTGTTCCTGGGTTTAACAAAGTATTTTCTACCAGTACAGGAATAGGATTTAATTACACTGTTAGTTACAGAATTCCTTTATACAAAAAATAATTTTTAATATGAATACAATTCCAAGTGTAAACCTAGAAGACTTCTTATCTGATGACAATTCTAAAAAAGAACACTTTATAAAAAATATTGGAAATGCTTTTAAGGAAATTGGTTTTGTTGCTTTAAAAGGACATTTTTTAACGGCTGAACATACTTCGCAATTATACTCAGAAATCAACCGTTTTTTTGATTTAAAAGATACTATAAAAAGAAATTACGAAATTGAAGGAATTGGTGGTCAACGTGGATATACCTCTTTTGGTAAAGAAAGTGCCAAAGGCAAAAAGGAAGCTGACTTAAAAGAATTCTGGCATTTTGGACAATATGTAGAAAATGATGCAGTACTTGAAAAAATATACCCACACAATGTCATCGTTTCTGAAGTACCCAATTTTAACACTATTGGAAAAGAAACCTTTCAGCTATTAGAAAAAACTGCAAAATATGTATTGCGTGCAATTGCAATTCATCTAGGCTTAAATGAGTTTTATTTTGATTCATATATCTATAACGGTAATAGTGTTTTAAGGCCCATTCACTACCCTCCTATTGTAGACAAACCAAAGGGGGCAGAAAGAGCTGCTGCACATGGAGACATCAACTTGATTACATTGCTTATGGGAGCACAAGGAAAAGGCTTACAAGTACAGAACAACCAAGAAGAATGGATTGATGCCATTGCAGAACCGGACGAATTAATGATTAATGTTGGTGATATGCTTTCGAGATTGACCAATAATAAATTAAAATCTACAATACATAAAGTAATCAATCCTGAAAAAGAATTGTGGGGAACTTCACGTTACTCTATCCCTTTTTTCATGCATCCTAAAGCGGAGATGAAATTAAATTGTTTAGAGGTATGTATTGATGAAGCGCACCCAAAATTATACGAAGACACAACTGCTGGTGAATTTCTAACAGAACGTCTTATAGAACTTGGATTGATAGAGAAATAGTGAAGCCGTTAGGCAGTGAAACAGTTAAATGGTGAGACGGCTAAACAGTGAAGCTGTGAAACAGTTAAATGGTAAAAAAAACATCCCAAACCACTATTAACCAATACAATGAAAACTGACCACTGAAAACCGAACACTGACAACTAAAAAAAAATGGACAAAAACGTAGTCAAAATATTTATTCTAGGATTTCTTTGGGTATTGGCTGGTATCGGGACCAATCTCTATAAAAACGAAGAAGGTGCAGGTACAGTAACTTTAGCTATCGGATTGTCTATAGAATCTGTTGCTTTGCTTTTATTTTTCTGGAAAAAAATCAATAAAAATTAATACCCTCCGACAAGCTCAGTGTTGGAAATCAGGGTGTTTTATAAACTATAATTATGGCAAAAAAGAAACTTTCTAATTTATCAGATTTGGGTGGATTTGTATTTTCTACCAATGACAACTTTGACTTGGAACAAAACGAATCTCAAGAAGCAATAGCTCCAAAAGAACAACGTTTAGAAGCTTTATTTTCTAACAAAGGACGTGGCGGAAAAACAGTAACCGTAATCAAAGGTTTTGAAGGTTCAGATGATGATTTAAAATCATTAGGAAAACTATTAAAAACCAAATGTGGCGTGGGTGGTTCTACAAAAGATGGTGAAATAATTATTCAAGGGAAATTCCGAGATAAAATCATGGAAATCTTAAAAGAAGAAGGGTATAATGTAAAACGCGTTGGAGGATAAGTATTACCAAACAATTTCTTTTTGGGTTGTCTCTTTTAAAAAGGCATTGGTCTGACTAAAATGTTTATTTTCGAACCAATAGCCTCTATTCGCACTCAAAGGAGATGGATGCCCACTCTTTAATACACAATGTTTATCTGTATCTATCTTCGCTCCTTTTTTCTTAGCATAACCGCCCCACAAGAGAAAAACTACATGCTCTTTTTCGTCTGAAATTTTTTGTATCACAGCATCCGTGAATTTTTCCCAACCTTTTTTCTGATGAGATCCTGCGGCATGTGCTTTTACCGTTAGCGTAGCATTCAATAACAACACGCCTTGTTTTGCCCAACGTGACAGGTCTCCTGAAATAGGAAAGTCTATATTCAAATCAGCATTTAATTCTTTAAAAATATTCACTAACGATGGCGGGTGTTTTATTCCATCCGCTACAGAAAAACACAAGCCGTTTGCTTGCCCTTTATCATGGTAAGGATCTTGTCCAATCAAAACAATTTTCACGTCTTCAAAACTACAGTGATTGAATGCTGAAAAAATATTTTCTTGGAGCGGGAAACATTCTGATGTATTGTATTCTTCTTCCACAAAACTAGACAGTTCTTTAAAGTAAGGTTTTTCAGTTTCCTTTTCTAATTTTTCTTTCCAAGTATTCTGTATCGATTGAATCATAAGCTGATTTATAAAAAACAAATATACAGGTTTTAGGATCTTAGAAAAGGGAAAAATGCCGCGCTGCTTAGAATTGTTTTTTTATCCCTTTTGGGTGAAATAACTTATAAATATCGTTGCGTTTTACAAAGCGAGCGAATTCAATGTGATTCGTTTCTTTATATATTCCAAGCCTACAATCTCCAATTTTTGATCTGTATGCAAATTGATACCCTTTTAATTTTTTTATATTCTGAATTTGGTCTTGACTTTTTGCTTCTTTTATCTCAAAAATAAATGCCTTGATTTTCTTTTTCACCTTATCATCTCTTAATTTTTTGATATCATTAAGGAAACTTCTTAGATATACAACTTCCATTAATCCAGCGCTTTCATTACTTCATCTTCACTAACAACATCGTCCCTATAAGATTGCTGCATTAAAAGCAACAAACCCAAATCCTCTTTTTCTTCGTCTGACAATGCATTTAATTTTCTTTTCATCTACAAAAATGGATGCAACCTTTTCCATAAGCGACTTAACACTCATCTCCTCGAATACTGGTGAAATTTTGAGTTTGGTTAGAACCTTTTCGTCGATATCTATATTTTTTCTCATAAAATAATTATTTCTATATATATATATATATTGCATACAGTGTCTGTTTTAAAATTGAAAGAGTTTATAACTTTTATAATCCTGTTTATAAAATGTATAGATTACTTAGGTATCTGTACTTAATATTTTATTCTCAGCGCAATAATTATTTATTACTAGCAGTAATGCGATATAATTTATAATAATTAACAACTAACCATTAACAACTAACAATTAATAATTACTTTTGTGGGATTGTTGAATTTTGACAGCAATTCAATAGCAAAACAACGTATTTCAATGGGATTTATTTCAAAAAAAACAGTAGCTGACTTAGAGTTCAACACCATTCTTAAAAGTGTTGAGGAGCACTGTATTTCTGACCTAGGAAAAGAGTTGGTTCGCAACATCACCCCTATATCCAACAAGCCCGATTTATATATTGAATTGGCACAAGTAAAAGAATACAATAGTGCAATTATTAGCGAGAATAAAATTCCGAATCATTATTTTGAGGATATCTCCAAAGAAATACATCTGTTAAAAATAGAAAACAGTCGATTGGATGCTGCTTCATTTTTAAAAATCGCTACCAACTCTGAGACTGTAAATGAGCTGATTTTATTTTTAAAAAAATTCACTGATTATTTCCCAACATTGTTTTCGAAAGCGAACGAAATAGAATATACAAAATCAGCGATTGAAGAGATTCAAAAAATCATTACTCCCTATGGGGAAGTTCAAGACAAAGCTTCTTCCTTTTTAAGAGAGATTAGAAAAGACATCCATATTGTACGTGCTAAAATAGGAAGTTCTTTTTCAAAAGAAATGAGTCGTTATGACAGTGCTGGTTATTTAGATGACATTCGTGAATCTGTCTTTGACAACCAACGTGTCTTGGCTGTACAAGCGATGCACAGAAAAAAAATAAAAGGAAACTTATTAGGTAGCTCAAAAACAGGAAGTATTGTATTTATTGCTCCACAAGCTACATTGGAATTACACCGTAACTATCAAAATTTACAGCACGATGAAAAACAAGAAATCAATAGACTCTTAAAAGTTCTTACCGATACAATTCGTCCGTTTTTTCCTTTATTTACAAGTTACCAAGAATACTTAAGTAAATTGGATTGTATTGGAGCAAAAGCAAAATATGGGCATACCATAAACGCTTTGTTACCAAAATTTTCAAGTACAAAAAAAATATATTTTAAGGATGCCTACCATCCTATTCTATTAGAAAAAAATAATGCGTCCGGCCTTCCTGTTATTCCACAAACATTGGAGCTAAATAAAAAGCAACAAATCATAGTGATTTCTGGACCCAATGCAGGAGGAAAAAGTATTACGTTAAAAACGATTGGATTGCTGCAAGTAATGGTACAAAGTGGTTTGCTTATTCCTGTAGATGAACATAGCGAAACGTATTTTTTCGATACAATACTTTCAGATATTGGAGACAATCAATCTATAGAGAATCAACTGAGTACGTATAGCTACCGTTTAAAAAACATGCGTGGATTCTTAAAAAAGTGCAACGAACATTCGTTGTTTTTAATTGATGAATTTGGAACAGGAAGTGATCCTGATCTAGGAGGCGCTTTGGCTGAAATTTTCTTAGAAGAGTTTTATCATAAAAAAGCTTTTGGAGTTATTACCACGCATTACTCTAACTTAAAAGTGTTGGCAGACGAGCTAGAAAACGTGAGCAATGCCAATATGCAGTTTGATGAACAAACATTAGAGCCGTTGTTTAAATTACACATCGGACAAGCGGGGAGTTCCTTTACGTTTGAAGTGGCTCAAAAAAACGGAATTCCTTTTAGTTTGATTAACAGGGCTAAGAAAAAAGTAGAAGGAGAAAAAATTCGTTTGGACAAAACAATTTCTAAACTTCAAAAAGAAAGGAATGTATTGCAAAGAAATTCTCGTGATTTAGAAAACGAGCAATTAAAAGCAAAAACACAAACAAAGAATCTTTCGGATAAAGAATTAAAAATAAAACAGAAGCTAAATAGTTTTCAAGAGCTGTACGATAAAAATCAAAAGATGCTGTCTTTCGGTAGAAAATCGAATGAACTGCTTTATAAATATTTTCAGACAAACAACAAAAAAGAATTATTTGCTGAGTTCAACAAGTGGGTATTGATTGAAAAAACTAAATATGCTGTTCTAAACCCTCCCCTTAAAAAAGATAAAAACACGAAGTCTATAAAAAAAGAGGAAGTGAAAAAACGCAAAGAAAAAGAAGTTGAGCTTGAGAAAATAGAAAAAGAAATTTTAACTAAAGTTGTTGAAGTCCGTAAAGAAAAAGTAGTTGAGGCAAAAAAAATAGCCAAAGAAAAAGCTTCTTATACATATAAAGTCAACGACAAAGTAAGATTGATTGATGGTAAAGCCTGCGGAATTATTGATAAAATTGAAAAAAACAAAGTCACTATTGACTATGGTATGTTTATTACCCAGGCTACTTTAGATAAAATTGAACTGGTGGTTGCAGCAAAAAAAACTAAAAAGTAAATAGAAGAGGTATTTATTATATCCCACTATTATCTTTTGTGTATCTTTAAAATTTAAAATAACAACCAGTCTTATTGTGAACGCACTCACAACAACCTTTAAATAACAATTTACCCCTAATGAAAAAAACTATTCTAAGTCTTGCAATATTATGTACAGCTGTATTGGCGTCTTGTGAAAAAAAAATGAATTGTACTGATTTTAAAACAGGAACTTTTTTAATATCAAAAGACACCCTCTTCACAAATGCTCCCAGATTGATTAAAACAGCAACTTCACAACAACAAATTTCATCTAAAGGAGACACCTTGTTTGCAAACGTAAAATGGCTAAATGATTGTTCGTATAAACTTACTTTCGATAAAACCAAAATGATGCTTTCAGCTTTTCACATAAACACAAATACTAGAGGAGGATTTTTAGTAGAATTTGGACAGCCAACGGGTTCTATTATGCCATATATTTCTGTTATCAAAGGAGAAACAAAAACAGAAACTTTTCATGGATTCCTGAAAAAGGTAAAATAATTAATCTGTCAATTCCTCCTCTTCTTTTTGAGGAGGGTTGAAATTTCCTTTTTCATCAAACAGTAAATCAAATTCTGTCTGTTTGAATACATATTCTTTTTTTTGAGGTCCAATTTTCATATAGAATATAGAGAACAAAAAACCAACCAACAAACCTGATAAATGACCTTCCCATGAAACACCTTTTTCAATAGGAAAAACGTACCAGAACATACTTCCGTATAAAAAAATAACAACCAAAGAAACTGAAATCAGTCGGAAATGCTTTCTCAGCACACCACTAAAAAAGATAAAACTAAAAAGTAAATATACAATACCACTCATTCCGATATGGTACCCCTCTCCACCTATCAACCATGTTAGACATCCTGTAAGAACGCTACCATAGATTAGTATCTTTAAAGAAATTTCTTTGTAGAAATAAAACAGCATGGTTAAAAAAACAAAAATAGGAACACTATTGTTAAAAAGATGACTTGTACTCCCATGTATAAAAGGAGAAAAAACAATTCCTCTCAAACCCATTATTTCTCTAGGGTTGATTCCAAAACGTGTAAAATTGAAATTGCATTTTATTTCAAGCCAATAAACAGTCCACATCACAAGAACCACTATCAATGGTACTCTAAACATATATTTGGAATAACTAAATTGTACTTCTTGATTCATTACTAGTACCTCTTTAAATAGATTATTTTTTTAACTATTGTGGTATTTGGTATTTGGTATTTGGTATTTGGTA
>CEWR01159448.1_pt1 | contig 12664 bp, 10 predicted proteins | sample 356321 | NCBI WGS metagenome assembly CEWR01 (sample SAMEA2621551, study PRJEB7988) | marine metagenome | biome: marine biome (ENVO:00000447); feature: mesopelagic zone (ENVO:00000213); material: "saline water (ENVO:00002010), including plankton (ENVO:xxxxxxxx)" | depth 790 m
ATCCGTGCGAATTGGGATAATGATATTAAGTGGACCATTAAAGAGTAAAATCGTCCCCATCCAAACTCACTGGAAATTTTTCTCTAAACTCATTTAATTCAGCTAAAGACAAATCAACTGATTCTGTCGTGTCTGCATTTTCTGGTATACTAGAAATCACATCTCCTTTTGGGTTAACAACTACTGAGTTTCCAGAATAAGCAATTCCTTTTCCATCTTCTCCGACTCTATTTACGCCAATTACGTAACATTGGTTTTCAATTGCCCTAGCTTCTAACAATTTACTCCAAGGCTGTTTTCTTACTGCTGGCCAATTGGCTACATATATTAAACAATCGTATGCTGGCGTTTCATTATCATCTGTATTTCTTGACCAAACGGGGAAGCGTAAATCATAACAAATCAAAGGGCAAATTCTCCATCCTTTGTAAGACACTACTAAGCGTTTTTCTCCAGCAGCAAAATGATTGTTCTCTCCAGCCATTCTAAACAAATGACGCTTATCGTAGGTATACAATTCACTATCTGGCTGAGCCCAAATTAAACGATTATAATAATTACCATTTTCTTTTATGATTAAACTTCCTGTAATTACCGAATTTGATTTAGCCGCTTGATCCTTCATCCAAGCAACAGTTTTACCATCCATTTTTTCCGCCAACTCCGAAGAGTCCATAGAAAATCCAGTATTGAACATTTCTGGTAAAACAATTATATCTGTTGGTGTAGAAATTGCTTCAATTTTTTGAGCAAACATCTCCAAGTTTTGGTCAACATTTTCCCAATGTAATTCTGATTGTATGATGTTTACTTTTAAATTCATTTTGGCGTGCTAATTTGTTCTACCTCAGCTTTAAAATCAAGAAAATCGTGTTTTTTTGAAAGGTCATTCATCAAGCTTATTTGTTTTACAATAAAAAGCTGATGTTCTTTACTCTCAAAGTTAAATGGTTTATGGTTGGCTGCCAGCTTTATTTTTTGAATCGCATCAATTAGCCCTTGAGTGTCATCATCAAAATAACAATCCACAAATTTTTCCCAAACATAATTAACTGCCAAATTGGTAGGGTGTACTAAATCATCTTTATAAAAACGATAATCTCTTAACTCATCTATCACCAACTCATAAGCCGGGAAATAATGATAATTAGGATGTTGTTCTACTAAATTATTTATAGCTAACAACAAGGTAGCTTTACTCAAACTATTCTCGCGTAAGCCATCTTTCACATGTCTAACTGGACTTACTGTAAACACAACGTTAAAGTCCTTTAAATCATCCTTAATCTGGTTAAATGCAGTTAAAATCTCCTTAACAGAAAGCAAGCGTTTGATAAATTGCTTATTAGGTATTTTATGACAATTAGCTACTACACCAAAATTCTCATATTCATAAACCCAAGCAGAACCAAACGTAATAAATATAGTCTTGCTCTTTTTTATATGTTGATGTGCGCTTTCAATTGATTGATTGATTTGAGTTAAACATTCGGCTTTATCAAAAGAAGAAAAGCTCCCGTGATGCTGAAAACTGATCCATTTCTCATTATGCACGCTTAAGTTTTCTTGCAAATATTCTTTTTGATCAAAAACACTTTTTAATGCATTAATAACTGAAATTGGGTTGAAGATGATTCCTGTTGGATTGGTAAAAGCATCAAACTTATTTTCTAATAGTTTGTCACCAATATGTTCTGTAAAACAAGAACCTATTAAGAAAGTAGGATTTTTGTACGAAATACTAAACTCACTTTTTTTAATAGAAACCGGAGTAGATAAGTTCATGATTTAAATTTTACTTTCTAAAGATCCAGTATTTCGGGTTTAGTTTTGTCATCCCTTTCCAAATTTCAATATGTACCTCAGTTTTTGATTTTCCAGCTTCATTTACTAACACTCCCAAATCTTGCTTTAAATCAATTTTATCCCCTTTACTCACAAACACTTCACTCATGTAAGAATAAACTGTTAAGTACTCCCCATGTCTTACCATTACCACTTTCCCTTCTCCTGGTATAATTGCAACAGAACTAACCACACCATTAAACACTGCACGAGCAGTTGCGCCTTTGGTTGTACTAATATCAATGCCATTATTATTTATTATTATCCCATCTAAAACCGGGTGAGGATGTTTACCGAATTGTGCTGTAATCACACCTTGCTTGACTGGCCAAGGTAGTTTTCCTTTATTGGATGCAAACGAGTTAGACAGCTTCAACGCCTCTGGAGTCATTGGGAAACCTTTTGTCTTATTCCCTGCTTTTTTAGCAGCTTCACGTGCTTTTCTAATTTCAGCTTCAATTATACGTTGAATCGCTTTCTGTAATTTACGTTTAGCTTGCTCTTTCTTTTTTAACTTACTTTTTAACTCTTGCTCTTTCCCTTGTAATTTCTGAACAATATTTTCTTGTTCCGCTTTTTCAACTGCTAAGTTTTGTTGCTCTTGCTTTTCTAAAGAAACCAATATCGATTTGTCTTCATTTGTCTGATTTAATGCTGCAATTTTAAGTGTGATATTTTCTTGTGTTTTGACAATTTCAATTGCTTGTCCTTTTCTATATTCAGAATATTGTTGGATATACTTTAAGCGTTTGTATGCTTGATTTACATCTTCTGATGCGAAAACAAACATCATCTTATCATATGAACTTCTATGTTTGAAAGCGTAATAAATAATTTTTGAATACTCAGCCTTTAGCGCAACCAATCCGTCTTCTAATTCAACAATTTCTTGTTTGTTATCAGCTATCTCTTTATTAACCAGCTTCATTTCCGAATTCATCGCTGCAATTAAATTTGACCGAGAATTAATTTTGCTTTTTAATTTCAATAATTCATCAACAGATAAATCCTTGTTTTTACGAGTTTCCTTTAATAGTTTATTGGTTAGTCTGATTTCTCTCTGAAGCTTCTTTTTCCTGTTTACTAAATCATTTTTATTTTGAGCAGCAGCAGGCAGTGCTAATAAAATTAGCATCATCACACACAGAAAAGTGATTGTATTATTTTTGAATCTGTACATATTTAGATGAAATTTTAAAAGGGTATGATAGCTTTTTCCCTGAAGAAAACTTAGAATATTTTATTAGCAGCTTATTTGTTGTTGTCGATTTAAGTAAGAAACGAATTTCAAACGGCATTAATTGTTCTTCTACCTCTTTGTAATCAGCATAAAAACCAGTTAATGAACTGTGGCTTTCTGGAGAAGTCAATAACAACTCTTTCACTTTAAATGTAATAGGATCGAGCCAAAGAACTTGTCCATCGCTTTTAATTTTCTCTTTTTCTTTCTTTAATTCTTTTTTAACCTTTCTCTTCTTTACTGTACTCAAGTAATACAAATCTTTTTTTCGATCTACTCTGGAATTTACACGTTCGTCCTCATCAAAATCTAAACTATTACCAATTAATAATGCTTCCACCATTTGATAATCTAAATCCGTTCCAAAAATCCTATTAAGATAACTAAAGTCCCCAATAAAATACTCTTTTTGAGCTCGATTTAAGAATTTAACAGTATCTTTTGTAATGAGAACTCTAGCCATTTCAATACCCAACATAGGTGTAATAGATATCCAAATAGCACTATCCTTCCTTATTCTTAGATGTGTTTTAAAACTAGTTTTTTTTCCAGCACTATCAATAACTGAAACAGCAGCTTTTGCCGAAATAGTCTCGAATTGAAACTCATTCGATTTTAATTTTTTAATTAAAAATTTTGGTGAGCGTGTTTTTATTTTGAGTTTAACATTGTCTTTTTCTTGAACCTTACATGAAAATGTAAGCGTTAAAATAAACACAATAAACAGCCAGTATACAACTTCCGATTTACTCATAAAGTTTTTTCTCAGCTATTTTCTGATCTAAAAATTCTGAAGTAGATCCGTCATTAATTGTTTTTGCTCTATTCCAAAACTCTAAGGCCTGAGTTATGTTTTTAAGTTTTGCATGTGTATCTCCTAAATGCTCTAAAATGACAGCGTTTGATTCTGCTCCATTTTTTAACGCTTTTTCTAACCAGTCTTTGGCTTGTACAAATTTCCCTTGTTTATATAATATCCATGCATACGTATCTTGATAGTTGCTTTGATCAGGTTCAAGCTCATTACAGTATGCTGATAATTCTTCAGCCCTATCCAACTTCTCTTCTCTTAACGACAAATAATAACCATAGTTATTTAAAACGTATATGTTTTTCGGATCAATTTTTAAAGCCTCTTCATAAGCAGAATCAGAAGCTAAAAACTGCTTTAAACCATGGTTTGCATCACCCAAATTTGCATAAAACTGGGCTAACAAAGGTGGATTCTTAAATACATAATCCTTACCTATTGTTAAATATTCAACAGCTTCTTTATATTCCTTTTTCTGTAGGTTAGTAGCTCCATAAAAGAAATAAAATAATGGTTGGTTAGGAAATAACTCTAACGCTTTTTTACTGTCACGTAATAAGGCTTCATTATCCTGTAATTCAGACTCTATAAACATGAGTTGATTCCAAATAGGTAATTTAGAATCATCAAGTTCAATCGCTTTTAAATAGTTTTCTTTTGCTCCTTCTAATTTCTTTTCTTGATGCAAAAAATCTGCATAAATAGTATAAGCCTTAGCTTCTTTAGGGTGTGTTTTAACTAGAATCTGACATAGTTCAAACGCTTCTTTTTTTTGTTTAATTTCTTTTGTAGAATAATAAGATAATAAAATTTTCATCTTGGCATCAATCCCTAACTCAGTGCTTTCAAATGCTTTTTTCAGAACAACTGAAGCCTTGTCATTTTCTCCTTTCTTTTTATAATAATCATACAAGGATAAGTTTGCATATGGGTTTTGAGGATCTTTCCCTAAAATTTCATGATAAACCTTAGATGCTTTTTCATCCAAATCATTCGCCATATATAAATCAGCTAATAACACTTGGTATTTCAAATCATCAGGCTCATGATCTATCAATTGCTGGATTTCATTTGCTGCCCCATCTACATCTCCCATTTTAATGTAAATTTTTTCTTTTTGAATAGATAGCTCTTCAGTGATTCCTGCTCGTTTTTCTATTTCATTAAAAGATGCTATTGACTCTTTATATTTTCCAGAATACATTTGCATCCCAGCTAAATCAAAATATAAATCTACATTTCCTCCATCTTTTTTAATCAATATTTTATACTCTTCTATTGCTTCTGGTATCTTACCAGCCCTTTGTAAAGACTGTGCATATAATATTCTATACCAATAATTTTCTGAATCAAGTTTTATTGCTTTTTCAGCATATTCTAATGCTAATGTTGTCTCCTTTGAAGCATCAAACAAATTTGCTAACTCATAATAAGGAGTCGATTCTTCTGGTGCAATTGCAATACATTGCATAAACATATTGGCTGCAGCTTGATAATTACCTAAAATTCGCTCTTTATTTGCGTTATGAAATAAAAATTTAAACTGAATTTGTTCTTTCTCTGGCAAATTTGAAACGCCATTATTAATCGTTTTCCCTTGCTTTTTTGCAACGTTAGCAGTCTCTTTTGTAGAAGAACAACTCACCAAAAAACTGGCTAGAATTACTAATATGTAAAATTTAATTTTTTGCAATTTATTAGTTTATTTCGTTATAATCACCAACACTATATTCTTTAACATCTCCTTTAATTTTCGCATGGTTACCAACCATTGAATCTTTAAAATTAGAAGATCTAATAACCGTATTTGTTTGTATAATTGAATTTGATATGATAGAGTTCTTAATGACTGTATTCTCGCCTATCGATACATGTGGTCCAACTATAGAGTTTTTAATCTCTACATTTTTCCCAATAAAACAAGGCTCAATAATTACTGCGTTTTCTCTTACTAAAGATGCATCAACAATATCTTCGTCTTTAATAAATTCTAATACTCTCTGGTTGGTATAAACAGTTGCTTTATAATTTCCACAATCTAACCACTCTTTAACTTCTCCTGGAGTAAATTTGGTGCCTTTTTGTTTCATATTTTCTAAAGCATCTGTCAATTGATACTCTCCGCCACCTTTTATATCATTATCAATTAAATATTGTAACTCATTTTTTAAATAAGCGCCATCTTTAAAATAATAAATTCCAATAATTGCTAAGTCAGAAACAAAATCTTTAGGTTTCTCTACAAAGTCAGTTATGATATTCTCTTTGTTTAATTTTACAACTCCAAAAGCACTCGGATCATCAATTTGGCTTACCCAAATAATCCCCTCAGCATTCGCATCTAATGTAAAGTCTGCCTTAAATAATGTGTCCGCAAAAGCAACTACAACATTACCTTCCAAACTATCTTTAGCACACAATATAGCATGCGCAGTTCCTAAAGCTTCCTCTTGATGATAAATACTTCCTTTGGCTCCTAAACTTTCAGCAACAGCAACCAAATCCTTTTCTACTTGATTACCAAAATCACCAATAATAAAAGCTATTTCGTCAACTTTTTCACCACAAACTTTAGTAATGTCTTCCACTAAACGTTGAACAATAGCTTTCCCTCCAACGGGAACTAAAGGTTTCGGTATTGTTAATGTATGAGGTCTTAATCTAGAACCTCTTCCTGCCATTGGTACTATTATTTTCATATTCTTAATGTAATAATTAAACAATTTCGTAGTGTTACAATTCAATTGCCACACTAGCTCATTGCTACATTGACATATTATTTTTTTCCAGTACTCCCAAATCCGCCAGCTCCTCTTTCAGTCTCAGAAAGATCCTCAACTAAACTCCATTCAGCTTGTTCATGTTTAGCGATTACCATCTGAGCAACTCTTTCGCCATTCTCAATAACGAAATCCTCATTAGAAAGATTCACTAAAATTACTCCTATCTCTCCACGATAATCAGCATCAATTGTTCCTGGTGTATTTAAAACCGTTACTCCATTTTTATATGCTAATCCACTTCTTGGTCTAACTTGCGCCTCATAACCAATTGGTAATTCAATAAACAACCCTGTTTTAACTAAGGTTCTTTCCAAGGGTTTTAGCGTAATTGCCTCTTCTATATTTGCTCTTAAATCAACTCCTGCAGATGCTTTTGTACCATAATGTGGTAAAGGGTGATTTGATTTATTTACTATCTTAATTTCCATCTATCTACTTTATATATTGTAACTGCCTAAATTACCACTTTTTTCGGTCTTTCTAATAAGTAAATCACCCCTAAAAACCCTATAACTACGAGGCTGTGAATCCCATATTTTAGCACCCCAACAGGTAAAGCCAAATACATCATTAAAAAATACAGCGAAAACGCCAATCCTAAGTACAAAAATATTTTTGGCAAGTTGTATTTAATCGGATAATGCTTCCTGCTTAAAACGAATGATAACAACATCATTGAAGCATAACAAATCAACGTTGCCCATGCCGATCCCATATAACCGTAAATTGGTATCCAAATGTAATTTAATAGGATAGTAATTACTGCACCAAAAATCCCAATATAAGCTCCAAACTTAGTTTTGCCACTCAATTTATACCAAATGGATTGGTTGTAATAAATACCTAAAGAAATATTTGCGAATAAAAGAATTGGTACAACTTTTAATCCTACCCAATATTCTTCATTTGGAATAAAATATTTTATAATATCAATAAATAACATTACCCCCAGAAATATAGTTGCACAAACAATAACGAAGTAAGTCATTACATTGGAGTAAGTTTCTTTGGCATTTTTTTCTTTTTCTTGACTAAAGAAAAATGGTTCTGCCGCATATCTAAAAGCTTGAATAAATAATGTGATAATAATAGAGATTTTATAACAAGCCCCATAAATTCCTATCTCAGACATCGTCTCTTTCAAACCATGTGTCTCAAGTAATATTCTCTTCAACATAATTCTATCTATCGTTTCATTTATGATTCCAGAAAGACCAAAAATTAACAATGGCAAAGCATAGATGAACATTTTTTTGAGCAGTGTAAGTTCAAACTGATATCGAGCTTTTAGGATTTCTGGCAACAATAACAAGAACTTAACACAAACAGCAATTAAGTTGGAAATAAAGACATAGCCCACACCAATTTCTGGATTGTAAAATGTTTCTATCAACCAATTCGTTTCTCCATCATTATACTTTGGCAAACAATAAAAAAGGAAGAATAAGTTTAACCCAACAAAAACAATGATATTCGCAAAATTAACAGAGACAAACTTTACCGCTTTATTATCAGACCTCAACTTTGCCAAAGGAATAGACGAGATTGCATCCAACCCTACAATAATAGCAAACCAAGTTACAAATTCTGGATTATTTGGGTACTGCAGCCAGTTAGCAATTGGCTGTTCGAATAGGAAGCTGATAACAATGAAAGAAAATGATGTTGCCACCAGCGAGTAGATAACTGTAGTATAAACCGTTTTTTCTTCATGCTCTTTAAGCGATGAAAAACGAAAAAAAGCAGTTTCCATTCCGTAGGTTAAAAACACTACTAAAAAAGCAACATAAGCGTACATTTCAGTTATAACTCCATATTGATCAGTTGTAAACTGAGCAGTATAAAGGGGCACCAAAAACCATGTCAATAGCCGGCCAACAATACTTGTTAGCCCATAAATTGCTGTTTGACCAGCTAGTTTTTTTAAAGGATTTGACATGTTTTTATTTAACTTCTATTTTCCTGAGAAATTTGCTTTACGTTTTTCTATAAATGCAGTAGTTCCTTCTTTAAAATCTTCTGTTCCGAAACATTTACCAAATTCTTCAATTTCTGTTTCAAAACCATTAACTCCGTCCGTATAACCAGCATTTACAGCTCTTATTGCGCTAGCAATTGCAACTGATGAATTTTTAACAATCTTTAACGCTATCTTTTTACAAGCCGCCATTAATTCTTCTTGCGAAGTAACTTGGTTAACTAGGCCATAATTTAACGCTTCAGCAGCAGTCACCATTTTAGCAGTCATAATCATTTCCATTGCACGTCCTTTTCCGACTAACTGAGCTAAACGCTGTGTCCCTCCATACCCTGGTATTACGCCTAAAGTAACTTCTGGCAAACCTAACTTCGCATTATCCGAAGCCAATCTAAAATGACAACTCATTGCCAATTCTAATCCTCCACCCAAAGCAAAACCATTTACAGCTCCAATTACAGGTGTGCTTAAATTACTTACTAAGTCAAATAATGATTGATGTCCTTTTAAAGCCAATTCTTTCCCTTGCGCTTCATCAAATTGATAAAATTCTTTAATATCTGCACCAGCAACAAAGGCTTTTGTACCAGAGCCTGTTATTATTATTGCTTTAACGTTTTTGTCTGACTCTAAAATTTTAAAAGCTGATCCTAATTCTGAAATTGTTTCAGCATTTAAAGCGTTTAATTGATTTGGTCTATTTATGGTTAAAACAGTAATGTTTTCTTCTGTTTCAACGATGATATTGTTATAGTTCATTGTTTATTTTTTTAATCTTAAACAAATATAACTGTTACAACTACGATGGTGATTGTCCTAGCGAATAGTTCTAAACGCCAAGTGTTGAAAACTCTAACCCTATACCACTTTGGAATTAAAGCGTAGCTCTTAATGTGAATATGAAATTTCGTCCTGCACCACTCACTCCAGATGCAAATGGGCGATAGTGCACATCTAATACGTTTTCTAAAGCCGCTTGGATTGAGACCGATTTACTCAGTTTCATTTCTGCTCTAAGATTAAATGTTTGCCATGCTGGAGTTCCATCTACCGTAGCTTTACCTTCGTTATCTTCTCCAAAAGGAGAATAGTCTTCAATTTTTTTCATCCCTTGATACTTAATGTAAACTGCTAAGGTTAACGGGTCTGATTTTATAATTAAATCTGTTCTTCCATAAAGTGGCGGAATGTGTGCAAAAGGAACATCTAAAGCAGTATTTGTCCCAATGGTATAATTAAGCGTACTTCTTACACTAACCTCTTTACTTAGCTTTGCTTCAACATTTAGAGAAGTCCCATAGATTACAGCTTCACTCGCATTTCTATTCGTTTGTAACAACATCGTTTCTCCCTCGTAAGAAATAGAGTCTGATCCATTTATGCTATAGAAATCTCTAACTATGGCATTTTGTAAAAGGGTATAATAACCAACTACATTTATTACTAAATCTTCTTTCCCAAATGCTCTCGTAATCCCTACTTCTCCATTGTAAGAATATTCTGGAGTTAGTTCATCATTCGGAACTAAGACATAATCATTTTTAGAAAACACTTTTCCAACATCATCTACATTTGGACTTCTGAAAGCAGAAGAGAGCGAAAATTGAATGTTCCATTTTTTATTGGGATGATAAACTAAACCTGCATTTCCGGTTAATGCTCCATTATTTGTGTTAATCTCAGAAAATGGCAAATTAACAAATGTTGTATCCGTAAAAGATGCAGATAATACAGAGAAACTATATCGAGCTCCTAAACTATAAGTTGCGTTTTTAGAAAATTTATTTTTGTACGTTAGATAAGCTCCAGCACTAGATAAAGAACTTCCATCATCTGGATAACGAGTAGAAGCAATTGTTTTTTCTAACGTAACAATGTCTTGAGAAAAAGCTGTTGATTTAACTGAATTGTGAATTACTTCAAACCCATAATACCATTGTGATTTTTCTTCATTAAACTTTATAAAATCAATGTTTACTCCAAAAACATTTACATCCTCTTCTCTCGTTGTTCTACTATCATTTCCAAACTTTCGACTGATTCTATCTTCATCTATTTTTTGATAGTGTGTTAAAATTTCAACCTTGTTAAACCATTTACTTTCTGATTTTATTTTTGCAGAAAGAGATCCCAACAGTCTATTTTGTGGTCCATAATACCATTCTGCCCATTTAAAATCATTATTGCTTTCAACATCCGTTAATTGATCATATCGTGGTACATCCGAAGAGGTAGAGTATTGAGTGTTCAAAGTCAACAAGAAATTATCGGACACTTTAAAACTAATTTTCTCTAATAAATCTAACTGACTATAACCTGTCCCAATTTGTTTTGTAAAATCTTTTTTACGAGTCATAACATCTTCACCGTCAATTCTCTCAGCATAGTTTTTTACGATTCCAAATCCAGGGTATTTGGAATTAACTGCTCCCCCCATTTTTAAATCACTAAAATCGCTATAGGTTACACTTGTAAGTGCTGCAATTTTTTTACTTCCTAAACTAAAATCAAAATGTCCTGTTTTTTCTTGATTAGCAGTTGCATATCTTACATAAGCATTTACACTATTATTATTTACAGAGTCTATTTCACTTTTAAAAAGAGGAGACTTTGTTTCGTAATGAACAACTCCCCCAATGGCATCACTTCCATAAATAACAGAGTTAGAACCATAAATAACACTTGTTTTTTCAATAATAGCATTGTCAATTGTAATGGCATTTTGTAAATGTCCACTTCTATAAATTGCGTTATTTAAGCGAACCCCATCAACTACTAAAAGAACACGATTTGCTTCAAACCCTCTAATAATTGGACTTCCCCCACCCATCTGACTTTTCTGAATATAAACACTTCCTGTTAACTCTAGCATTTCAGCAGCAGTTTGCGGATTATTAAATTGAATTGTCTTTGAATCAATTTTGTCAATTTTAGAAGTCACCTCAAGTGCTTGATTTTTTTCTTGCTCAGCAACAATTTCATAAGTTGGCATTACAACAATTTGTTCTGTTAAAGAAATCGTGTTTCCAATACTTATTTTTTGAATTACAAACGTTGCATAACTCTGATGCGAAAAAACTAAAGTATCTCTTTTTGAAAAAGAAGAAATATCAATCGCTCCGGAAGTATCAGAAACAGCCGTTTTCGATTTGTCTTTATTATAAACAAAGACCCCTTCAATTCCTTTTTTACTCTCTTTATTTTGAACCCTCACTTTTTGCGCAATAGCAGCAAAAGAAAACAGAAAAAGCATTAGAAATGCTAATGCTTTAAAGTGTGAAAAAATATATCTATTGTTCTGCTTTACCATTAGTTAAGTACCTGTTCTAAGATGTCTAGTGTTTTTAAGTTGTCGAAATTACTTAAATGCAAACTATAATAATTTAAAAGCGTGCTTAAAAGTATCTTACGTTGTTTTTGAGTTATTTTCAACGAATCCATTGCATCAAAATTTGTACCAAAAACATCAAAAATCAGCAGCGAAACCGGAGGCTCAACAAAAGCATTATGAAACGGCTGCAAATTGACGAAACAACCCTCTTGCAAATCAAAATACAGCTTTGAACTCCCTGCACTAAAAGGCTTCTGAGGATAAAACCCTAAATATTTAGAGAGATTTGCAAGGAATAACAAATGGAAGTTAGCATACCCAGAGTCTGCAATATCTAATACCTTAATTGAGTTATACAAAAACTCAAATAAATAGTCATTTGCTTCTTCTTCTTTAATAGACTTGTATAAAATTTCTGATAAAAAGAAAGCCAATGATGACTTCCCTATGTCAAAAGGGATTTCATTAAAAGGAAAATCAAGTTCAATTGTTTTAACACGCTGTAACCCTTTTTTCTCTTTGTGATTTGCACTAATTTCTACCAAAGAAAGTGGCTGTAAGTAAACGGCTTTATTCTTAGATTTTTTATTTCTTACACCATTTACAATATACGATTGCAAGCCGTATTTCTGAGTGTATATTTTAGCAATCACACTATTTTCGCTATACTTAAAAT
>CEWR01159104.1_pt1 | contig 12658 bp, 7 predicted proteins | sample 356321 | NCBI WGS metagenome assembly CEWR01 (sample SAMEA2621551, study PRJEB7988) | marine metagenome | biome: marine biome (ENVO:00000447); feature: mesopelagic zone (ENVO:00000213); material: "saline water (ENVO:00002010), including plankton (ENVO:xxxxxxxx)" | depth 790 m
CCTGCCAAGATCTTGCGTTGCAATAAAAGAACAAGAGTTTTTGTTCGCCAAATCAATTACAATAAACCCAAAAAAAACTCCTACACGACAAACCTTAATTTTTAAATAAAAAAGAGTAAAAGAATTCAATTCTTTTACTCTTTTCTTCTACTTTCAATTTAGTTAAAAATGACAACTAATTAACAATAATTTTTTTAACCATTAAATGATTAAACTCGTCACTAATATTAACTATATACAAACCTTTGTCAATAGAATTAAGAAGAATTGTCTCTTCACTATTAGTAGCCATAAAACTACTTGATTTAAGTCTTTTGCCGGAGAGGTCATAAATTTCAATATTTAATGTACCCGCATTTAATACTTGATTTGATTGAACTACCAAACCTCTTTCTTTAGAGTAAAAAACAATCAATGCATTAGATAAAAACAAATTATCTGTACTTAATACGGCATTACATGCATTAAACACATCGTTTGTAGTAACTCCATCAAAAAGACCTGAAATATTTCTATTATTACCCGTGATACTTCCACAAGTATCATTAAGAGGTGCTAGGTTTTCCTCTGGTGTACCCCAAGCGTTACCATTAAGGTATTTGTATACAAGATTCAATTCATAAGCGCTAGCTGTAGGAAGATTTATATCACTACTATAAGTAGTATCTGTTACATCTGTAAGTTCAAAATTAGATGTATTCCAACCGTTAAAGTCACCTACCATGTGAATTCCATTTGCAGAGGTTGTTTCACTTGCCATATCAACAGAAAATGTTACTGTAGTACTTCCAGTTGGACTACAACCACCAAAATCAGGAGTTGTTAAAGCAACATCTGCGCCAGAATCATTAATATATAAGAGTCTATTATTACCGAATGGTGCACAAGGAGAACTAGGTGACTCTGCTACACCACCCCAGTTATCAGCATTTAAAAACTTATATTGATGCCAACCTTTACCAGTTGGATTCATAGCATCTCCTATTGACACAACGCCTGAATAAATAGTTGAAGTTCCTACTTGTGTAAGTTCATTAGCTGATGTATTCCAACCATTAATTGTACCAACAACATGAAGGCCTGTTCCATTTATAGGTGTAGCACCCATATCTACACTAAATGTTACATTAACTTGTGCAAATGCTTGGAAAGAAACAAGCATTACAAGTGCGATTAAACTGTTTACGTAATTGTTTTTCATAATTTAAGATTAAAATAGTTAGTATAAAATTGATTGTATTGAATGTCCTGAAATCGAAAGAACGACCTCTTTATTATTTACAATAAGTTTGAATGGAATGGTCTTATTTGTTCTATTCATCGCCACGGTAACTACATTTCCATTTTCATTAATAAAAGAAGTACTTTCTAAAGTAGACCTACTTGAAGTAGTACTTATCCTTTTAGCATTTGCTTTGATAAACTTAGAAAAATGACCAATATAATAATACGTAGGTGTATAAATTAACTCACCCTTATTAGTATCCGCATGAATTGGAGAAAAGCAGTAATTACCGACATGATTTGGTCCACCTGTTTGATCTAACAATACATTCCAGTCTGTCCAACCTACAGTTCCATTATTAAAATCATTAATCATAGAGTCACCATAACGCTCAGCATTTGACCAACGTTGATATTGTTCTGCATCAAAAGACTCTTGACACCCTTCAGTAAACAATAAATTTTTGGTTGGATAAGAGTCATTAATGTTTTGTAGGTTCTTAAAATTTGGCTCTGCTCCTGTCCAAGTTTCATACCAATGAAATCCAATTCCCCATGCATATTTTGCTGCTTCTGGGTCATCAAAAATTGTATTTGCTCTATGTGAAATCAAATCTCTATTATGATCCCAAACAACAATATTTTTATCTCCTAAATTCTCTTTTTCAAATGTTGGTCCGAGGTAGTTTTTCAAAAAATCTCTTTCTTCTTCAGCGGTATAAATACAAGATTCCCAACGTTGTACAGCCATAGGTTCATTTTGGATTGTAACTCCCCAAACTGGCATGCCTTCAGCTTCATATGCTTTTATAAATTTTGTATAATATGTTGCCCAAGATTGATAATATTCAGGTAATAACTTACCACCTTGCAACATGTCATTTTTTCCTTTCATAAAACCTGGAGGACTCCATGGACTTGCATAAAAAACAATATCCTTTTGAATCAAGTTCATTGCCTTCTTTATTAGTGGAATTCTATATTCTTTATCCTTTTCAATAGAGAATGTTTTTAATTCTTTATCTCCATCTTCAATATACGTGAAGCTTTCAGGACTAAAATCACAGCTATGAATACTTGTTCTAATAATGTTATATCCAATACCTTCCTCTCCATAATATGCTTGCAAAAACTCTTCTTGCTTATTCTTAGGCAATCTAGAGAACACTACTGCTGATGCATCCGTAATAGCACCACCAATTCCCAACATTGTTTGAAATTGTTTTTTCGGATTTACAAAAATAGCCACCTCTGTTTCTAAAGGCTGTATCGCAGAAGTAAATTGATATTTCCCAATTAAAGACAGCTTCGTATTGTTATCTTTAGACGTTTCATACACCGTAACTTCATTCTTTACAGGTGCTGAAATCTCATTACTCTTAGACCGTTCTTCAGCTGGCTTCTTACAAGAAGAAATCGTAAAAAAGGCTATTAATATTACTAAAAAATTAGTTTTCATGTTTTATCTATTTATTACCAAACATAAGTTCCAACAGCACCAGCTGATAAGCTAGTAGTCACGGGTTCTGTTTTGGCATTAATATTAAATGTTTTATCTACTCCAGTATTGTTTAATACAATCACAACTATTTTTCCAATCGGAGTTTTAAAGGCTACATTAGGAAATTCTGATAGATAATTTGAACTGATTCTTTTTGAACCTGGACGAATAAATTTTGACGCATGTGCAATGATATAATAGGCCACATTTTTTGATACAGTATTCCCGTCTATTGTCAATGCTCCTAAACATTCTGTACATCCACCATCGGTATAGGGTCCTAAATCTGAGTCAGCCGCTAAATTCCACTCTAAAACTGTTTTACACCAGTTTCTACTCGCTCCAATAATAAGTTCTCGTACATGCCATTTTAAGTTGTCTTCAAAATTTTCATTAGCCCCTACCCATTGCTCAGTAAAATATACATTCTTATCAGGGTGTGCATTGTGTACTTTTGTTAAATCAGCAATGTTACCTGCATATAAATGAAATGCAGAACCATCTACATATTTATGAGCATCAGCATCATTTAAAATAGAAATTGGATAATCAGTTCTGTCTGCATTATGATCGTATATAATTATTTTAGTAGCTATAGAATTTGATTCAAACGCAGGTCCCAAATGATTCTTGATAAAGTTTGCCTGATCGCTTGCTTCCATCAATAAGCTCGGATTGTTCCCTGTATGCAATGGTTCATTTTGAACAGTAATAGCGTCAATAGTAACACCTTCCTTTGCCATTTCTTGTACATACTTTACAAAATATTTTGCATAGGCCTCATAGTATTCAGACTTCAGACTTCCACCTTTAGTATTTTGATTTGTCTTCATCCAAGTTGGAGGAGACCAAGGAGACCCTAAAATCTTTATAGTAGGGTTTATCTTCAAAATTTCATTTAAAACAGGAATTAAATTTTTCTTATCCTCACTGATAGAGAACTGCTGCATATCAACATCTGTTTCTCCTTGTTCTAAATCATTATAAGAAAAAGGAGCTACATCTAAATCGGAAGCACCTATACTTATTCTTAAATAACTTACACCAATACCATTCTCACCTTGTCCAAATAATTCATTCAAAAGTCCTGACCTTGCTGCAGAAGACATCTTATTAAGATGCAATGCGCTACCTCCTGTTAAGGAATAACCAAAACCATCCATTTCTTGATATTCAGTATTTGAATCTACATTGATAGTAGAATAATTATTATCATAATAGGCTGAAATTCCATCCGTTTGTTTGGTAAACAAAACAGACTGATCTGCTTTTGTAAGATAAAACTCTGCATCTACAGGTTCCACAACTGGTGGTGGAGGTGCTACTTCATTAGTATCACTATCCTTCTGACAACTTTGGCATCCTACCTGAATTGCAATACATAACAAAATTGTTATAAAAACCTTCGTTGTTTTAATTATATTTTTCTTCATTTCTTTAAATTTTCATCAGCCACCTAAATGACTGGTGTATTTATATTATTGTTCAAAATTATAGGTACCTGTAGAATAATCGTTCAACAATTCTATAGAAACATTATAAGCACCTGTTGTTGTAATATTTTTAAAATTAGAACCCCCTTTGTTAGTCATTGATCCACTCAAAGCACTTGCATCATCTGCTCCAAATTCATTATCCCATGGTGAGAAGAATTTCATATCATATCCTTGTATAAGATCAGCCGTAGTAGTGAATTTATAAGGATGCTCATAGGTCATTAAAAATTCATCTTTATCATCCCAACCTTGATTCACTTCATCCCAATGATATAGGAATATATTATAATAACTCCATTGCAATTTTGAGTTTGCAAAATCAACACTCAATGAATACGCTTGATCCCTATCCACAGCAATAGCTGTACTTCCTTCACTTAAATCAGAGTTAACGATAACTTTTACCTCATCCGGGCTATCTGTAGCCCCAATAGTTGTTGTTATCATATAACTAGTTCCTGATCCATCAGATGCAGTATTAAGAGAAACTATACCTCCAGACTGCAAGGCTAAATAATTAGTATTCGTAAAGACATCACCATCTTTGAGCATCTCTTCTATCATTGTATTATTTACAAATAAGAACAAAGTACTTGGAGTTTCAATAGGACCATTCGCATTTGGATCTTTCTCTATAAAATAAGTATACGCATCTGCAGAAAGATCTAAAGTAACAATTACAGTACCTTTTTCATCTGCGAGAACATCTTCATAAGATAGACCTTGAGCTTCTGCTTGTGCCTGCACAATAACTTCATTTGAAGTTCCAACTACACGTTTCATTTGATAATCCCAATAACCTGCACCAGATACATCTGCTCTAAATATAAAACCTCCTACATTAACAAATTGCATTGTAGCCTGCCAAACACCACCACCTAGATATTCCAAGGGTTCATCACTATCCCATCCACCGATAATCGGACTTCCTTTTACGTTCCAAGTCTCAATTTTCAATAAAGAATACGTAGCATTATCTAAATCCATACTAATTCTATACTGCCCACTTTTCTCTATAGTTATCGGAGTTCCGTTTTTCTCTAACACACCTTCAGCACCTCCATAAGTATGAGCTGGCAAAGACTGCTCACTGTAAAACATAAAAGTATTTCCTGCGGTTAAACTTGTATATACTTCATGGATATTAGATTCCTCTCCGCTTGAATTACTCAACCTTCTCAAAGGAATAGCTAGTGATAAATCAATACCGTTTTCCGAAGCAGTACCTGAAATAAATAATTGTTCGGGAACTATCTCGTTTTCAAAACGAGTTACAGAAAGCGGATTAGAATTCATTGTACTCTTATTCAAAGAACTTGCTACAACGGCCCATAATAAACTTACTTCACTATTAGCTGTATAACCGTTTAGTGATAATGCAGTATCCAAATCTAAATAAGAAATAGAAGCAGAAAGGCTCTTCCCTGCATCATCAGAAGTAATTTCTATAATAGGTTCTTCATAGTTTGGGCTACTAGCATCAACAAAAACAACTCCATAAACAACTCCATAACCAGCATCTGAAAGAGATGCTGTCCAACTAAAGGTTATCAACTCATTTGGTGTATCTTCATCTAATACAAACACTTCATCTTTCGCAGGAAGAAGCGCTGTTGATGACGAAAGTTCCCATTCCCCAATTGGCTGTAAATTATCTTCTAACTGACAGGCTAGAATAGTAATTAACACCATTAATAAGCCAACTAATTTTATATATATATGTTTCATATTTAACTATTTTAACTCTATAAAGGGTTTTGTACTAATGCAGGATTTCTATCTAATTCTTGTTGAGGAATTGGTAATAGGATTTTAGCTTCTGTCATATTATAATTTACAGCAGTACCCGCTCTCAAATCAATCTCAACTAAATTGTTCATAGTTTCAACAATCACATTATATCGAACTAAATCGTCCCAGCGTTGGGCTTCTTGTGCTAATTCAAGTCTTCGTTCATTCAAAATAGTAGTTCTAAGAATTTCCTTCGTTGACTTTTGATCACTTGTCAAATTTGGCAAATAGACACGACTTCTAATTTTATTCACCTCATCAGCAGCCAATTCTAATTGACCTGTTTCATTTAAAGCTTCTGCTTTTAACAAAATGACATCTCCATATCTTAAAAGGTATTGACGATCAGAACTTGACCAACCATTAGCATTTTTCCATTTAGACCCAAACGGTATTGAATGACCTATTTCGTTACCCCAATATTCATCTATCCAATCAACACTTTCAAAGAGTACCGTTGCATTTTTTCTAATAACATCTCCAGCAACATCAAAAGCTTTTACCAAATTTTGCGAAGGAGTTACAAATTTTCTCCAAGTGTCACCGGATATTGATGGAGGTAATAACATCTGAGGGCCCCAATTTCCTTCATCACCACCTAAATATTGAATTTCTAGAATAGATTCATCATTGTTATAATGATTTCCATCAAATAAATGCTCATAATTTATTAATGTATAGTTTGCAGTGCTCTCCTCCACCTTAGCAATAAAACTCAGTGCTTGTATATAATCTGGATTTGGCTTTTGCAAACAAGCTTTCGCTCCTAAAGCGTTTGCCGCACCAGAACTAACTCTGGCTTTATTTACACTTGCATCATTCCCGTAGGTATCTGGCAATAATGAAGCCGATAATTCTAAATCAGAGATAATCTGAGCATATACTTCTTCCTCTGTTGCTCTTGGAATACGCACTACTTCAGGATCTGCAGATTTTACTGACTCAAGCACCAACGGAACTCCTCCCCAATTTTTAACAAGATTATAATAGTGAAATGCTCTCAAAAAGTAAGCTTCACCAATAATTTGGTTCCTACGCTCTTCTGTCATCTTTATATCCGTAACTTCTTTAGCTCTTTCTATCACCGTATTGGCTTTTGCTATTGCATTGTATAGGTTTGACCAACTTCCATATACTTTGGAATTAGTTGTTGAAACGGTTAAATAATCGATAGAGAATATTTCTGGATTATCACCACCTGCGTAATGATTATCTGCCCTAACATCTTGAAAAAGAATATTGTCCCAAACATAATAATCTGATGACTGAAATGATTCGTATGCTCCAATCAATGCAGATTCTACTTGGCTCGCATTTTTATAAGCATTTGCCGAAGTTTCTTCTGAAATCGGACTCAAATCCAAATAATCATTACATGAAGGAACTGTAAACACCAAAGTAATTATTGCTATTATTTTATATATTTTCATACTACTATATTTTTTATTGTTAAAATGAAACGTTGATTCCAAAAATGATATTTCTAGTTTGAGGATACGTTCCATAATCAATACCTCTAACCGTATTACTACCACCAAATGAATTTACTTCTGGATCAAAACCAGAATAATTAGTTATTGTATACAAGTTTTCACCGGTAACATAAAATCTCAAAGAAGACATTTTTAACTTTTCTGTTAACCCTTCTGAAAAATCATAACTTAGAGTTACCGTTTTCAATCGTATATAAGATGCATCTTCAATAAATCTTGTAGAAATTCTAGAATTATCTGTACTTCCCCAAGAAGCCCTAGGAATACTAGTCACATCTCCAGGGTTCCTCCACCTATTCATCACAGAAAGTGATTGATTTTTAGGATCTAGCAAACCTTCTGATTCAATTTTTGTTGCATTTAACATATCGTTCCCTTCAGAACCTTGTAAAAACACAGTTAATCCAAAACCTTTATAAGTAACCGTATTATTTAATGAGTATAAAAAATCAGCATTTGCATCACCTATTATTTTTCTATCGTCTGCAACCGGTGTAAAAGTTGATTCACCATCCTTATCAATATAATAGGCATTCCCAGTTGTGGCATCAACACCTCCAAATTCATATCCGTACAAAGTTCCTAAGGGAAGTCCTTCTTTAATTAAGGTAGCCTCACCTCTCCCTGCTATTCCACCCGTAAATATTTCTTGTCCTACTAAATCTAGAACTTCATTTTTATTAATAGACAGGTTTAATGTTGAAGTCCACAACACCGCTCCCTGAGTATTTATTGTATTTAAACCAAATTCAACCCCTTTATTCTGTAGCTTACCAATATTTTGGATAGCACTATCAAAACCAGTACTCTTTGGTAAAGGTGCATTCAATAATAAATCTTTGGTCTTCTTTATATAAGCATCTGCTGTAAGAAGTACTCTGCCTTCTAAAAACCCTGCATCAACTCCAATATTTGTTTGCTCAGACTCTTCCCACTTTAAGGCTAAATTCTCTATAGATACAGGATAAGTACCTGGCATTACAACACCTCCAATAGGGTAATTTGCACCACTTCCAACTCTTCCTAAATATGCATAATTATCAATCTGATCGTTACCTACTAACCCCCATCCTAATCTTAATTTAAGATTGCTAACCACTTTTGACTCTTTTAAGAAGTTTTCTTCAGAAAGTCTCCAACCTAAAGAAAATGAAGGAAAGTATCCCCATCGATTATCAGGACCAAAGATGCTTGAACCATCTGCTCTAAAGTTAGCTGTAAGCAGGTATTTGTTATCATAATCATAATTAATTCTACTTATAAATGAAGAGTTTGCTTTTTCAGATTTAGTTGAAATTGCTTTCATTATCTCTGAACCACCATTAACTGTTTTAATACCATCACTTGCAAAATTTCTTCTCTCAATAGCTGTGTTTTCCCAAGAATTTTTTTGATTTACCGTACCCACTAAAGCTGCAATCTTGTGCTTTTTAATAACTTTATTATATTTCAGCGTGTTTTCAAAAATATAATAGAAAGAAGTATCACTATTTCTAATCCCCTGTCCTTTTAATGCTCTACCAAAACTTGTTCTGTATGGATCTAAAAAATAATCATAAACTCCATGCCCATCATCAATACCATAATTCGTTCTAAATGTAAAATCTTTTAAAAATCTTATCTCTGCATATATATTTCCAAGAATTCTATTTTTTGTATATCCTCGTTCACTACCATCTGCGCTGGCAATTGGGTTTTCCCAATTTTGAAATGGGTTACTCGTAAATGTTCCATCTTCATTATAAGTACCTATAACACTTGGAGTGTTTAGAGCCCCTAATAAAACACCTCCTGAATTAACACTTGAATTATCATTTACATCAACATCTGAATATTTTGTATAAGCAATTCTAGTTCCTATTTTTAGCCAATCATTAACTTTTTGATCAAGGTTAATTTTAAAATTACTTCTATCCATCTCTGAACTTCTAACAGCTCCCGTTTGTTTTACATAACCTCCAGAAACATAATAGTTAGTATTATTACTTTTACCTCCCATAGAAACTTGCAAGTTTTGAGACAAACCTGTTTGAAAAATTTCCTTTTGCCAATCTGTATTCTCAGTATACTTATCCCAATCTGTATTCTGACCCATTTCTGTCATTAAATCGCGATACTGATCACCGTTTAATACTGGTAACGTATTCCAAACACTTGCAACTCCTATATAGGTATTTAAATTAATTGTGGGTTTAGAAGAGGTTCCGCGTTTTGTTGTAATTATTACAACTCCATTTGCCCCTTGAGCTCCATAAATAGCTGCAGATGAAGCATCCTTTAGTATTGAAATACTTTCAATATCTGACGGGTTGATCGATCTGGTATCTGTTGTTGGAACTCCATCCAAAACATAAAGTGGCTCACTACCTGCATTGATTGAATTTGTACCACGGATTCTAATACTCAAACCTTGAGAGGGCTTACCCGAACTTGATAAAACTTGTACACCAGGAGCTCTACCTTGAATTAATGCTCCTACCTGAGTATTTGGTCTCGATTCTAAAGCTTCAGCTCCTATAATTGACACCGAACCTGTAATATCTTTCTTCTGTTGCGATCCATACCCGACAACAACAACTTCATTCATTGCTAGTACGTTCTCCTCTAAAACTACATTAATAGTCTTCAGACCATTGATTCTTTTTTCTATTGTTTCCATACCTATATAACTAAACACCAATATTGCATTAGGTGTATTGGTTATAGACATCTCATATTCACCATCAAAATTTGATGAAGATCCATTTTCTGACCCTTTTACTAGAACTGATACTCCCGGGATTGGTTCTCCTGATTTGTCTGTTACTTTTCCAGTGACTGACACCTCTTGCGCATAAGCTGAAAAAGAAAGCAACATCATTAAAACAGCATATCGATACAATGTTCTAAAATTTTGAAATTTATCTAACTTCATAATTTTCTAATTAAAATTTAGTTTGGTTATTTTGGTTACTTCTTTTTAGGACTTGACATACAAAAACAGCAGTCCTATTCATTTTATTGTTATGGTAAAGAAATAACTAATAAATATTGATTACAATTCCTAGTAGTAAAAAAGTGGATGATTTAATCAATAAAAAAATACAAGTACCTGTAAATAAAGTTTTTATTTTTTTATACCACTAAAAAAAAGTGGAAGAAATAATTAAGAAAAATCTACATTTATAATAAAAGTTTGTTTTTTTACTATTGAGCCCTTTTGAAAATTATTTTTTTGAAGCACCTATCTTCATCACTTCGTCTTCAAAATTATCTCTAGGGACCAAGGAGTTATTCTTAACTTTTACTCTATAATTGTAAATAGTATTTACAGAATAACGTAATAATTTGGCAATTTTAGAACTATCAGTAATTCCTAATCTGATTAGTGCAAAAATACGAAGTTCGGTATTTAAAAATCCACTGTTTTTAGGAACTAACTTCCCTTCATCAATCAATAGATTATTAATTTTAGTTACAAAATTTGGAAAAATATCTAAAAAAGTATCATCAAAGTTTTTATAAAAAAGTTTTAGTTCCTCTGTTATTAACTGGTTTGATTTTGTTTTATCAAATAGATCTACAATTTTCTTAGCGACTATATGCTTCTTCACCATTTTTCTATAACCATCCAATTTATCTATATAACTTGAATGTATAGTTAAGAACATTCCTATATAATGTTCCTTCACCAAGCTTGACTCAGATAACTCACTATACAAATTTTCTAACTGACTATTCGTTTTGTTAAGAGTTGTATTTAAATCAAATAGTTGCTTGTTTGCGAGAATTAATTCTTTTTTCGCCGAAGACAATCTTTTAACTTGTCTAAATATGAAAAAAAGCGTGAACAATAATATTACTCCTAACAAACTAATAACATAGAGTAAATTTTGCAATTCTTTATTCTGTCTTTTACTCATTTCATCATACGCCTTAGTGATAACAGGAAGAATGTTAGAAATTAACACAATACGTAGTCTAGAATTATAAAATTCAGCATCCTCAAACGAAAAGTTAATATAATTATGTGCTCTGTTCACATCATTTTCTTTCAGTAATAACATCGCTAAAGAAGTAAGAGATGCATTGTCTTTAACTGAGGATTGGATATCTGAAATAGCAGACAATATCAAAAATCTTTTTTGTTGTATTACATCAGATTGTAATTCATAGCTAAGAGCTCTTTCAAAAGTTACTAATGCATAGGTTCTACTTCCCAATTTAGTCATAGCTAGCCTTCGAGAATTTAATTTTAAACTTTCTTTCAGCTTTCTGTCATCCCTTAATTTCGTTTCAGCAATAGCTAAATACTCCTCACTACGAGCTTGTAATTGGCTCATTAGTGAATCCGTATACGATTTATAATAACTTGTATATTTATTTTTATTTTCCTTAAAAATGGAATAATAACTTAACCCCAAAAAAGCTTTTCTGTAATTCCCATAATACTCCGTAAGTAATTTATCAGATAGATTACTTCGCGCTATATCTCGCATAACATCCACAGCTTCCTTATTTCTTCCAGAAGAGGCCAATAGTTTTGATAAATTTAATTGAGCTTCATCAATATAATACTGGTTCTTTAGATTCTTTGCTATTATTAGGTTTTTCTCAATAAATAATAGCGCCGCATCAAAGGAATAAGCTTCATATTCATGAATGATATTATTATTAATCTCATATTCTTCTTGCAAAGTTAGATTCCTATCTTTCAATAACTCTTTAAGATTATCAATATGAAGTTCTTTTTCTTTGTCAAATACCGCACGATTTTCCATCGTACTTTCAAGAACAACAAAAAGTGAATCAATTGACTGAGAGTACATGATTTGGTTAAAAAAAAGAACAAAAAGCAGAATGAGAACTCGCATAAATCGTGATATTAATAAATAAAAACGTTAAAACAATACAAGTTTACAAATAAAATACTTTATACTATTAAACGATTCGTAAGATAAAAATTTTAAAACTTTCTTCAATAAAAACCTTAGAAAACCGAAATACAATCTGCAAGGTATACACTATTATTTCACTAATAATATTACATAATTTACTCTACATCAAACAAGTGCTCGCTTCCGTTTTTTTACACTATAAAACCAATCAGTCGGATGGTTAGCATTTACGAAATCATCAAATTACAACCTCGAATATCCGAATTATCAAACCGT
>CEWR01150642.1_pt1 | contig 12639 bp, 6 predicted proteins | sample 356321 | NCBI WGS metagenome assembly CEWR01 (sample SAMEA2621551, study PRJEB7988) | marine metagenome | biome: marine biome (ENVO:00000447); feature: mesopelagic zone (ENVO:00000213); material: "saline water (ENVO:00002010), including plankton (ENVO:xxxxxxxx)" | depth 790 m
CCCGCCGCGATGCCGGTGATCGAGGAAGTGGCGGATGCCCCCGACGGGGGCCGGGCGACAGTCATTCCCATTCCGGAAGACGGCCCCGGGCACCTGACTTCACCGGTCGTCCCCATGAAGGGCGGACAGGTCTACACCCTCTCGGTATTCGCCCGCAGCGATACACCTTCGGCAAAACTGCAACTCCGCGTCTGGACGAATGCGATGGACTGGCGCGAAACCCCGGATGCAGAGAGCGAACCGATACAGATCGGCGGGGACTGGCAGCGGTACGAGCTCACCTTCAACACCGCTTTTTACTTCCACCAGGGGGCGGTGGATCTGGTCGCCACGGCTGAGACCGAGGGGCAACTCCAGGTGGACGCCGTGCAACTGGAGGAGGGACCGCGGGCGACGCCATTCGAGACGCGGTATCCGGTCGAGGCGCACCTGACGGCCGACAAACCTTTCAGCGGCATGTTGCATTTGCACGGTGAACCGTTCGAGATTGACCTGAATACCTACGCCACCGGGCCGCAGGCCCGGCCCGGAGATCTCGAGCTGTCGATCGAGACCCTCGAGGGCAGAGTCGTCTTCACCGAGAAGGTCCCCTGCCCCTCCGCACCCGGACGCAACCAGACTCGGTTGTCACTGGACTTTCCCCTGGTCGGAAACTTCCGGGCCCACGTCTTCTCGGCCGAGGGAACGGCAATCGACGTTTCCAGCTACGGCTACATGTTTACCGTGCATCCCGTCATCAACGACGGGTTCGGATGGGAACAATCCGGTCCCGAGGCAGACGACTTTCAGGGGATCCTCTACTCGCGCGATGGCGAAATCCATGAGTTGCCGGCCGAGCGCATCCGACTGCCGCTCTATGGCGGCGAGGGCCGGTGTAATTTCGTCATCACCAGGGACAACATGATCTACCTCCCGGCAACGGCTGTAACCAGGGAAAACTCTGAGATCACCACCGACAATCTGATGCGCTCGGGGGACGGGGGACGGACATGGGATATTCTGAAAGTTCCCCGGCGCGTGCGCAGTGTGTTGCCCGATGGATCCTTCCTCGCGCCGGAGCTGGAGGACGGCCGCCTGGTGCTGTACCAGTCCCGGGACGAGGGACAAACGTGGGAACGCATCGGCAAGGGGCCCGGCCCGTTCCCTTCCGAAACGGTGGGCGGCCAGATGACGCAACTGCGCGACGGCACCCTGCTCTGGCCGATCGCCTATCCCAGACCGGGAGTGAACCACGTCGCCTATATCTACCGCTCCACGGATGGCGGCCGGACATGGTCGGAGGGCTATCCGATCTGTCCCACGGGCGCACCCTCGATCATCGAGTTGGCCTCCGGCCGCCTGCTGGCCGTCTGCCGCAACAATCTGCCGCCTCGGCCAGGCGCCTGGCCGGTGTACCTGGAGAAGGAATATGAGGACCTCTGGCGCATGTGGGCAATGCAGTATGGGCAGACCGTGTCCAGCGTGCTCGGCTCGGTGGTCAAGAACATCCTCCTGGCCGATTCCGATGACGGCGGCGTGACCTGGACCAATGTCCGGGCAGGCAGTACCGGCCTGGGTGAAATGAACGGCTCCGCAGTCGAACTGCCCGACGGCCGGATCGTGACCATGCACGTCCATCGCGTACCCTGGTTGCATGGTGGGGAGCGGGCCCGGGTCAGCCGCGATGGCGGCAACACCTGGGACCAAGAGACCTACTACCTCAGTACGGTAATGACCTATCCCGAGTACTCGACAAACTGCGTGCTGCCGCCGGAGCTGGCTGATGGCAAGCCCGGAATGATTCTCAGCGTGCTGGGTGAACGCCCCCCGTTCGTAGCCTGTGATCGGACGGGCATGATGCAAGCCGTGCGCTGGCGGCCCCTGCCGTAGAAAATTTGCCACCTGACTTAAAAAGGAAAAGGGCCCCATGATTACCCAAAAGCATTTCAGCCTCGCCTTCATCCTCGCCGCCTGCTGGGTGTCGGCAGCATTCGGAGACCCGTCCGTGGACGGCCTGTCCCGTTCCCCCTGGGCCGAACGCCTGCCCGACGGGCCGATGAAGGTCGTGTTCCTGGCGCCCTACGGCGCCCAGCAGGACAGCTTCGAGCTCATGCAGCGCTTCGATATCGACGGCACAGTGGTAACGATGGCCGCGTACGATACGCAGGGGTATCTCAACGGTCTCCGGAACGTCGGTCACTACTGGCCGGAGCTCTGGCCCACGGCCGAAGAGGTCCGCGAAAATGTCCGTCAGGCCATCGCCGGCGATTGGGACGCCGTCGTCATGAGCTGGATCCCCACGTGGTCGAACTATCCGGAGGACGTCCGCCAGGCCATCGTAGAGAAAGTCGCCGCCGGACGGACCCTGATGATCGGTGAGCTCAACGCCGCGCTGACCGGCGACATCGCAGCGATGGGGCTGAAGCTGGAGGAGACGGCGATCGCCGCCAACCGCTTCGCTTTCCCCGACAGCGACCAGGGCGGATTCCTCTCGCACCCGGCCGCGACCGGCGCCCACGGCGCCGCCGGGCGCGTGTACCGCTGTGGCAAAGGCTACGTCGTGCATTTCCACGTCCCGAACTATGCCGGTCACGGTTATCTTCTCAGCGACTCTCCCCGGCAATCGGACTTCGAGTACGCCGCCGGGCGCGCCGGATGGTTCCTCCGGCGCACGGCGCGCCCCGGTGCCCGCCTGGGTGTGACCAGGACGCTCCTGGCCGAGGGCTTTATCATGGTCTATCTGGAAGACCAACCGGCGCTGCGCGACGGCAACGTACAGGTCACAGTCCACAGGTGCGATACGTATGAGAAGGTCCTGGATGCAAGCAGGAAGACCGAACCGGGCAAGCGAGTTACCGTGCCGCTGCCACAACTGCCCGGTGGCGAGTATCAGGCCGAGGTCAGGGTCACGGACCGCGATGGGTCGAGCGTGGACTGGGACGCCATCCGGTTCACAGTCACGGGTCGCGTGAGCCTGACCGCGATCGTGCCGGACAAACAGGACGTCAACCCCGGGGAGAAGGTGAGCTGCCGGCTGGAAGTGAAAGGGGATACGGCCAACCTGCAGACAGTCGTCCGCTGGTACGACCACTGGGACCGCCTGCTGCTTTCCGGGGTGCCGCAGCCCTTTTCCGAGGAAATAGCAATCACCGCGCCCGCAGGATCCCTGTCGGTCCTCAACCACCTGGAAGTGACACTCCGTTCCGACCGTGGCCCGGAGGCGGTCGCCCGCCTGGAATTGCTGATGCCCGATAACGTACCGCCCACCGATTTCTACATGCTCTACTGGAAACAGATCGTCTGGAAAGAGAGCTCGCCCGGTTCCTGGCGACGTCGGCTGCTGTGGGACATGCTGAGGCGCCGGGGCGCTGCGGATGCGTGGAGCAACTGCAAGGCCACCGTCCGCGAGGTCCGGGATGCGGCGCTGAGCCACCTGCGCACCGTGCCTTACACGGTCTCCTTTCACAAAGTAGCGATCGACAAGGAAGGAAAGGATCCGCTGCTGGGCGAAGAGTTCCTCGCCAACATGGAGAAGAACATCAGGAAAACAGCCGCCGCGATGCGGCCTTACAATCCACTGGCCCACACCCTTGGAGACGAGAACTACGTGACCAATAAACTTGAGGGCCGCTTTGCCGACTCACCCCGGGCATGGGCCGCTTTCCGCGAATTTCTGCGCGGCATGTATCCGGATCTCGAGGCGCTGAACGCCCAGTGGGAAACGGACTTCGCGACCTGGGACACGGTCCGCTTCGACAACGAAGGTCAGATGCTGCCAAGCATGGACAACCCATCCGCCTGGGTCGATTACCGGATGTTCGTGACGCATCACTTCGTGGACGCGCATCGGCGCATGCGCCGGGCGCTCCGGGAGGGCGACCCAGGCGTGTCCGTGGGCTGGGACGGCGCCACGCAGTTCTCAAGCTACAACGGCCAGGACTGGTGGGAGCTGTGCCGCGACATGGAGTTGGTAAACACCTACCAGAACAACTTCGTGCCCGATTCAAGATATCCGTTCTGGATATTCAACGGCGAAGCGATGGACTCCTTCGGGCACGACGCGTCCCTGCGCGGGCTTTGGATGAACAAGGCAGACCGTGACTTCGGGGGCCGGTACATTCCCTGGTTTATCCTGCTGAACGGCTGGAACAGCACATGGTGGTGGGAAGCGACCTTTCTTCATCCAGGCAACGGCCCCCTGCGGTGGGACATGACCCTGACGCCGATCGCCGGGGAGATGGTCGCGGCGGTCAAGGAGATCAAGGGCGGCCCGGGCACGCTGATGGCCCATGCCCGCAAAGCGCCGTCACGTGTCGCTGTTCACTACTCGGCGACCAACTACCACGCCAGCACCATCGAAAGCGGTGTCGCTGACTATCTCGGTCATCTGGGAGGAGGCACGGGATTCTGGATGGCGTCCGAACTCGCCGGGCGAGGCAGTTACCCGGAAATCAGGAAGGATATGCTGGAGCTATGGGGCGGCATCACGCCAAAGGGACACTACGCCGCCGCCTCGGCGAACTTCTACCTGCTGTTCAATGACATGGGTTTTCAGCCATGCACGATAGCCCGGCAGGAGATCGAGGCGGATGCGCTTGCGACCTCGGAAATACGCGTGCTGGTACTGCCCTTCGTCGTCTCACTGTCCGATCTCGAAGTCAAAAAGATCCGCGAGTTCATGGGCCGCGGCGGCATCCTCATCGCCGACTATCGCTGCGGGCTGCGCGACGAGCACGGGCGGTTGCGGGAGAAACCCGCGCTGGACGACGTCTTCGGTATCAAGCGGGAAAGCCTCGAAGTCCGGCGCGGGCGAGGCATGTTCACCGCCAACTACGAGCTCACATCGGCGCAGTTCCAGAGCGTGTTCCACGACCCCGTGGCTATTGACAGCGCCGAATCGTTTGCCTATCACGACGACGGGACGCCGGGGTATTTGATCAACTACGCCCTCGGGGGCAAGGCACTGTACCTGAACACCGACCTGTACAGCTACATCGACCTGCGAAGCCACGGGGCAGAGCGGAATGTGCGCAAGCTGCTCACCGCCTTCCTCACGGTCAGGGACCACCTCATCATGTTCCCGCCGTTCCAGATCAAGCTCCGGCCAGGTCACGTGGCCGGACGTGTGGAGGTGACACGATTCGCCGACGGCGACACCCGGTACTACGGCGTGCTGCCCGCGTTCGACGTGGACGACAAAACCCCCCGGCCGGTCACCCTGCCCTTCCCCGAGGGGGGGCACGTGTACGATGTGCGAGCGCGAAAATATATGGGCGTCAGCGGGCCGATCGCGGACACGCTTCACCCCGGCCAGCCGGAGATGTATGCGGTGCTGCCGTACAAGGTGGCCGGTCTTTCCATAGACGCAACGCGGGACGCAAGGCGAGATGAGAAGGTCGAGATTCGAGTCGCCGTTGCGGCTACGACCGACAATGTCGGTCCGCATGCGGTGCACCTCGAGGTAAGTCTCCCCGACGGCCGCAAGCCGGAGTACCTGGCCCAAACGCTGTACCTGCCGGAAGGGGAAGCCGTCTATACGTTCGTGCCGGCGCTGAACAGCCCGGCGGGACAGTGGTCCGTCAGCGCCGTCGAGGCGGTCTCCGGTGAACAGGCGACCGTCGGCTTTGACGTGCACTGAGAGGTAAATAATCAGCTGTTGTAGCACCCCGATCTTGCGGAAGGACGCCGTCATCGCCTGGTCAGTTAAACACGATCCAGGAACTCAGCCAGCCATTCCTCCTTTCCACCGTGGCGGCCGTATCCCTCTAATTCCCCGGGTTCCCCGTGCAGATCGGAGCCGGCGACGGAAAACAGTCCGTGCTTGACGCAATATTTCCGGTAGACCGTCGTGAGCTCGGGCGGAATGCTCCGCCTGTGGGCGCATTCAATGCCGTCGAGCGCACACTCGACCCGGAGCTGGTCCATGCGCCGTTCGTCATCTCTATCAAAATAATGTAACGGGTGGGCAATCGCGACAACTGCCCCTGAAGCTTTCATCACCGGTATGACTTCTTCCACGCCGGGATAAGGCGGCGATGAACCTGCCGAGGCGACCCGGGCCATCAGGTCATCGTATTCAGCGAATTCAGAAATGAATCCACGATCGAGAAAGTACTGCCGAAGATAGTGATACTTAAGGTGAGTGTGTCCTTGGATGGCCAGCACTCTCGGCGGGCGGTATGATGTGAGTATCTCGTCAAATTGGGATTCAGAAAAGTCGAACCCCAGGGCCTGCATGCCTTTCCAGGTTGCCGCCCCGGTTTCCCGTTGCCAGGTGTGGTAACGTGCCACTATCTGCTGCAAGTCTTCCGGGAATGGTTTTCGCAATCCATAACACAATAGATCAACCGGGCCAATCGATGTGGCTACAGTTGCTTCGACCGCCGGGATGGCGCGTATTTCAGGATACCGGGTGGCTATCTCTGTTATTTCCGGAAGTGAATCGAGATGAAAGTGCTCGGTAACGGCAATGCAGGTCATGCCGAGCTCTGTCGCACGTCGGAAATACGTTTCAGGATCTTCGATCGCGTCAAAGCTCCAACAGGTATGAGCATGGAGATCATATGAAGAAACCGGATAGTCAGAGGTGCTCATGCAGTAACAATTAGGTGATGTTTGAAAGCTGTCAAGGCGCCGGCGATTCGCAAGGACTTATCGCGTTTCGCGGGAGCATCCGCACGGCACCTGAAGAGATCGGTAAATCCGCTCGGCCCGTCCGGCGCGGCACAGCAGATTCAAACGGCAGCGCGATCAGGTTGCCTGACGCTTTTGGGTAATATTTTCGCGGTCACCGCGTGGTAATTTCCTCGCCTGACGAACATGGTATGCACGCAACAAAAACTGATCTGTCCCGCAACTGTCTATTCGGGAGTATCACATGGAAACCTATTCCACCAAAGACGTGGCACCGACGGTAAGTACCATCCTGGGGCTGCCGCCGCCGGCGCAATCAAAGGGAACGGTCATCCCGCAGATCGTGCAAGACCTGTCGGACCGCGAACACGTAGCAATCATCGTGCCGGACGCGCTGGGACTCTTCCCCTTCCGACGCTGGCGTCATGAAATGCCGCATCTTTCAAAGCTTCACGATGTACACAGTATCGTCATGCGTTCCGTGATGCCGTCGGTTACGCCCGTGTGTTTTTCCGCGATATTGACGGGCGCGGATCAAGCAGTACACGGGGTGGATGCCAGGACCGATACAATTGCTTGCGAGACATTGTTCGATACGGTCCGTGACTCCGGCGGACAGACTGCCGGTGTCGGCCTGCGCGGGCATACGGGTTACGAATTTCTCGGCCGTCACGCCGATATACGGGGTGACGGCGGGGACGGGTCGGATGGCGGCACGGAAACCGAGATCATTCGCATCGTGGACCATGACGCGCCGAAATTTCTCATCGCGCAGCTGTACTGGACTGACGGAGTCTTCCACAAATACGGGCCGTCTTCGCCGGAAGTTGTCCCTACTTTGCAGGAGACCGACGGCCGCATCGACAGGTTGCACCGCCACCTCGTCGACCAGGGTTACGGTGTGATCGTCCTCGCCGACCACGGCCAGCACGACCTGCCCGATGCGGGGGAAGGTGAGAACAAAGGCAGACACGGAACCGATGCGGACGAAGACCTTTTGGTGCCGTGCACCTGGGCTTAGGGCTGCCGCAAGAGGATATTCAGATGATCAAGGCGGCGGTATTCGACCTCGGCGGTGTCCTCTTCAGCGAGGGGAAGGAACGGGCAGCCGACGAGCTGGTACGGCAATACGGGTATGACAGGGACCTCATCCTGAAGGTGTTCGTCTCGCCCGGGAGCGTCGACCTGCGAAAGGGGTTCATCACGAATGACGAGTTCTGGGACGGTGCCCGGGGCGAGCTTCCCGGCGGCTATGACGTGTCCCGGATACAGGAGGCGTGGCACAAGGGGTATATACTGGACAAAGATATCCACCGGTTGATACAAACCCTGAAGGGACAATACAAAATCATCGCATTCTCGGACAATACCCGGGACCGCGTCGACTTTCTCGAGAACCAGTACGGGTTTCGGAAATTGTTCGATCTCGAGGTATACTCGTTTGAGCACGGTCTTTCCAAGCAGGACAAACGCTTCACAGAGTTAATGATACGGGAATCCGGATGTGAACCAACCGAGCTCGTGTACGTGGACGACGACAAAGAGAAGGTTGCGGCAGCGCGAGAACTCGGGGTGAACGTCCTCGTCTACCGTGCCGGCCACGCCGGGGAGCTGACAGCCGGGCTGCGACGGCTGGACATAATATTCCGAGAGGGTTCGAATGAAAGTTGTTGACGCGGTTGCTCAAATCCTGAAGGCGGAAGGGGTGGAGTACCTTTTTGCCTATCCATTCAACCCTATCATCGACGCCGCGGCCAACGTCGACATTCGCCCGATCATCGTTCGCCAGGAGCGTATCGGCCTTCACATGGCCGACGCCTTCAGCCGGGTAAATTCCGGCCAGAAGATCGGTGTGTTCTGCATGCAAAGCGGCCCCGGATCGGAAAACGCCTTTGGCGGTGTGGCCCACGCATATTGCGACTCGGTGCCAATCGTCGTTCTGCCAATGGGCTTCGCGCGCTCCCTCACTAACGTGGCGCCCAACTTCAATTCCTTTGTCAACTACCGTCAAATCACCAAGTCCTGCGAACAAGTCACCCTGGCACAACATGTGCCGGATGTTCTGCGGCGCGCTTTCACCCAGGTGAAAAACGGCCGGCCCGGCCCGGTGCTGGTGGAATTTCCCATCGACGTGTTCGATGAAGACATACCGGAACCTGTGGACTATCGTCCGCCGTCTGCTTTGCGTTACGGTCCGGATCTCGAGGCGGTGCGAGAGGTAGCCGGCGTATTGCTGGAAGCCGAGCGGCCCGTGATTTACGCCGGCCAGGGCATCCACTACGCCCAGGCCTGGGAAGCGCTGCGCGACCTGGCGGAACTGTTGGAAGCGCCCGTGATGACCAGCCTTCCCGGTAAAAGCGCTTTTCCCGAAAACCATCGGTTGTACCTGGGAGCCGGCAATCGCTCCTACCCCAAACCGGTGCACGATTTTCTACACACCGCCGACGTGATTTTCGGCATCGGCTGCAGCTTCGGCATCACCAACTTCGCGGTGCCCATGCCGAAAGGCAAGACCATCATCCACGCCACGCTCGATCCTGCGGATATCAACAAGGGCGTGACGTCGGAATACGCCCTGATCGGGGACGCCCGCCTGACGCTGGAAGCACTGCTGGATGAAATCCGCGAACGCCTCGGCGGCAAACCACGCGGGCGCGTCGAACAGGTAACGCAAGAGATTAAGTCCAGCAAAGCTGACTGGCTGGCCAAGTGGATGCCCAAGCTGACTTCTGACGAGCTGCCCCTCAACCCCTACCGGGTGATCTGGGACCTGATGCACACCGTGGATGTGGCAAATACCATCATTACCCATGACTCCGGCAGCCCCCGTGATCAACTTGCACCGTTCTGGGAATCCATTAGTCCGCTTTCCTACATCGGCTGGGGCAAGACGACGCAACTGGGATATGGACTCGGGCTGGCCATGGGTGCCAAGCTGGCCAAACCGGACAAGCTCTGCGTCAATGTGTGGGGCGACGCCGCGATCGGGATGACCGGCATGGACTTCGAAACCGCAGTCCGCGAGCGAATCCCCATCCTGTCGATTTTGCTGAACAACTTTTCGATGGCGATCGAGCTGCCCGACATGCCCATATCCACAGAGAAGTATCGGACCACTGATATTTCAGGGAACTACGCCGACATGGCCAAGGCCTTCGGCGGCTACGGCGAGCGCGTGACGGAACCGGCCGAGATCATCCCGGCCATCCGCCGTGGGATTGAAAAGACACAGGCCGGCATCCCCGTGCTGCTCGAGTTCATTACGGCCAAGGAAATTGAGTTCTCACTTCATTGAAGGACTTGCAGAATGAGCAGAATCCTGGTAACCGTGCCGGAGCTCAGTGCCACCGAAGGCGGATTGGCCGGACACTACGAAGTGGACGGACGCCCACTCGACTTTAAGCGTTGTCGGCTGGATACCCCGCAGCCAGAACTCGTGGAACTCCTGCAGGGATACGACATCGTTGTCGCCGGCGGTGAGCAATACACTGCCGATGTCTTCCAGGGTGCACCGCAATTGCGGCACGTCGCCCGCTTCGGGGTCGGCTACGATGCGATCGACCTGAAGGCAGCAACCACGCACCGGGTTGCCGTGACCACCACGCCGGGAACCAATCACTGGGCAGTCGCCGACCATGCCTTTGGCCTGATCCTGGCGATCGCCCATGGCATTGGCCGTTATAGCCGTGACGTCCGCTCAGGGGTCTGGCAGAAACACCGCGGCATAGACGTGTCGGGAAAAACCATCGGCATCGTCGGCCTGGGCTTGATCGGACGGGACATGGTCAAACGCGCCGCCGGCTTCAACATGACCATTCTCGCGCACGAACCCGAACCGCAACAGGACTTTGTCGATGCCCACGGCGTTGAACTGGTCGCCTTCGACGATTTGCTGCGACGAAGCGACTTCGTGACCCTGCATATGCCGTTGTCCGCCGCAACCGCCGGCATTATCGACGCGACGAAGTTGAAGCTGATGAAGCCAACAGCCTATTTCATCAATACCGCCAGAGGCGCGCTGGTCGATGAAGCGGCGCTTTACAACGCGCTTTCCTCGGGCAGTATCGCCGGGGCGGGCTTGGACTGTTTCACAGAAGAACCGCCGGAGGACCGGCGCTTTCTTGAACTTGACAACGTTGTCATCACCCCGCACTGCGCCTCAAGCACCGACGGATCCTGGAAAGCATGCGGTGACATGGTTGCCCGCAATATTCAGCAATTCCTGCGCGGTGAAAGGCCGGACGGCCTGGTGAACACCGACGTCTTCGCAACTCGTTGATTACTGGCTGTTCAATCATGCAGGCGCTGAACGGTGCCTGAACGAGCCGGTGCCGGCAAAAATGACGGCTGCCGCCCGGATACGGGTGGTTGAACTGCCGCCGGGTTAACTGCCGCTGCAGTGGAGCACTCGGACATCACCGAATTCGAGGGTGATCTCGAATGCCCCCGCGTTGACCGGCACCTCTGCCTCGGTCAACAGGTCAGTCACCGCAGTGACCGGCCACTCCGGTGTTACCGTCGTGCGCGCGGTGCGGCGCTCGACATTGAGCAGGAACAGGAGTGAGCCGCCAAGCTGCGAGCCCCGGCGGTATGCCACCAGCCGATCGCCCGCGAACCGGCAGACCGGCGCAATGCCATGACGGCTCACCAGTGGCAAAGCAACATCCGGATGTACCACACCGGTTGTCTTCTGATCCGTCATCGGCTGGCCGGACACTGCCGTGGCATCCGTACAGCACAACGAAATACCGTACCAGGTGAAGCGACCGTCGGCGGACTGCACACCGACGACATCATCGCCAATGTGCGCAATCGGCTTCATCCTGCCCTGCGGCTCCAGGATCAGATACTGGCAAGGCGCCGCGACCGGGTACTCACCGAACTCTGTGCGCAGCACGTTCGCAGCCGTCGCGACATCGTGGTCATTGATCATGTCGAAATCAACCACACGCACGTCGAGCAGATCGCCCAGACCTTCCGGTGGCTCGAAGCTCCAGTGCCCCTTGCCGTCGAAGGTGCCGAAGTGACCGTCGGCCACGATGGCAGGACCGGCGTCATCCTGCAATACCCCACGCAGCCGCGCCACCGCGATATCATCGAGAAGCGCGAAGTTCGGCAGGTAAACCAGCTTGTATTGCGACCAGTCCATGCCCGGCGTCACCATGTCCTGGGGGATGCTGTGTTTCCAAAGGGTCCGGTAAAGACCGCGTTGCTCATAGACAAACGAATTTTCCTGGCCGCCAAAGGTAAAGATCTCACTGCTCGGTGCACTGTAAGCTATCGCAATATCGGCCGGATCAATGATCACCGGCAGGTGTGCGCTGATTTGACCAATCTGCCCGATGGCAGTCTCGATCGCCCCCCAACGCGGCGACGGCCGGCCGTCCGCCGCCATGACGCTCAGTCCGGGTGCCTCGAAGGTCATGTATTCCGGGCGGTACTGCCAATACAGCCCACCAGCGCCGCCCTCGATCAAGGTCAGCCACAGGAACATTGTCGATTCCTCGGGGATCGTGCGTTTCTCGCGCGGCGCAATGCCACCGACAAAGCTGGAGTAAATCTCCTCGTTCCACCAGCGGTTGTTGCGGCCCATCGTCCGGCACGAGAGGAAGCCGAAACATTCGCACGCGACACTGTAGGGATCGCTGCTGGTCAGGCGGTCGGCGGAGTGATGTGACAACCCCCAACTGTCGATCACCGGACTGCAGATTTCGTCGCGTGGTTCCGGGTACGACGTGCCATGTGACCGCTGCTCGTGACAGCCATCGAGCTGATCGACCAGGTCAGCCATCCAGCCGAGATGATCGGCCATGTTCTCGTAATGGAACCGGCGGTAGAGCAGCATCTCGGCCGGCGCCTTGTTGGATCGCGGCGCCTCGACCTGTTCCCAGGAAGCGTATCGGCGCAGCAACCGCTCGTTCAACTCGTCCAGGGTATAGGATGCCTTGAGCCAATCCCGGTAACGCGCGATGGTGTAGTCATTGTATGGCGGATACCCGCCGCCGCCCGACCAGGCGGCGGCAAAGC
>CEWR01138871.1_pt1 | contig 12636 bp, 11 predicted proteins | sample 356321 | NCBI WGS metagenome assembly CEWR01 (sample SAMEA2621551, study PRJEB7988) | marine metagenome | biome: marine biome (ENVO:00000447); feature: mesopelagic zone (ENVO:00000213); material: "saline water (ENVO:00002010), including plankton (ENVO:xxxxxxxx)" | depth 790 m
ATGGCTCGCGGTGGAAAGGACGTCCGCGTGTGGATCGCATTACTGTTCGGGTTGATTCATGGGTTTGGTTTTGCGGGCGTCTTGCGGGAGATGGGCCTACCGAGCGGAGCGCTTGGCTGGTCACTGTTTTCGTTTAATCTTGGGGTGGAATTTGGTCAGTTACTCGTCGTAGTTGTGGTGGCGGGTATTCTGGCGGCGATCCGCAGTCGAAGTGTGGTGATGGGCGATCGGATCGCAGTCGCGGGATCGGTTATGGTCATAATTGCAGGTACGTTCTGGTTCGTGGAACGCGTATTTTTCTCCGGAGGAATGGCATGAAAAGAGTGTTTGTACTTGGCTTCGTACTGCTGGTGGGATTGGGTTCACTCGTCGCGGTGTCTGCCGAGCAAGGTGAGCGGGTTGTCGAGGTAGAGCAGGTAAGGGACAACTTGTTTGTATTGCGTGGTGCAGGCGGTAATGCAGCAGCGTTTGTGAGAAGTAGCGGTGTCGTGTTGGTTGACACCAAACCAGCTGGTTGGGGACAACCGCTGATCGATGCAATCGGAGGACTGACGTCGAATCCGATTACGACCATCATCAATACACACGCGCATTTTGACCATGTGAGTGGGAATGTCGAATTCCCAACCTCGGTTGAGATTATTGCCCATGAAAATACAAAAACCTTGATCGACGAATGGAATCCTGTCACGGGATTGGAAGGTCTGGACTATCCGGCCGTGTTTGATGTCAGTGGAGGGCAGGGGACGCCGACGCGAACGTTCGACGATCGGTTGACGATTGGCAGTGGGGATGACCAGGTTGACCTGTACTACTTTGGACGGGGACATACGGGCGGAGATAGCTGGGTTGTTTTTCCTGCCCTTCGGGTGATGCATGCTGGGGATATGTTCCCTGGCAAACAAGTGCCAATCATTGACCAGAGTAATGGTGGAAGCGGTCTCGAGTACGCCCGAACACTACGGATGGCGCACGCGACGGTGACTGATATCGACGAAGTGATCACAGGGCACAGCACGGTCATGACCCGTGCCGACATTGCAGAAATGGCCGATTTTGTTGATGGATTTGTTGCGGACGTCCGAGCACAGAAATTGGCCGGTCGATCAGCTGCGCAAATTGCTCAGGATTGGAAGCCGCAGCCTAGGTTCAGAACAGCGTATGCGGTTCCGGGGGCTGATCGGTTGCAGCCGTATGTTCAAGTTATTTTTGACGAATTGGACGCGCAGTAGGACCACGGGGTCTTGTTCGTAGGATTCGTGGTCAGGCAGGACTGAGTCGCGACGTGCGTGTTTGGTGTTTGGTCGTTACTGTCGGCTTCTTATTAGCGTGTGGGGGCGTTCCAGCAACACCAGGGTCACTATTGGAATCGTCTTTTGCGCAACAGATCAACGGCATCGCTGGTGTCGAGCAGTTTGAACGGGTTGCAAGTGAACTAACGTTTACGTATCCGAACACGGATGGGGAGCTTGTTCAATGGCGTGTAGTTATTGACTCGGCGACTGTACATCCTTCTGGTCCTGATGCCGAACCTGGGAGAGGTGACGTCATGTCCTCCTGGTATGCGGATGGGGTATTGGTGGAGCCAGTAGGGTCAATGTCCCGACTTCCTGACGTTTTCCTGGAGACAGGCGTGGCACAGCAGTGTTACGCGCTCTGGGACTCAGAAGCCGAGGCATGGGGGTGGTGAACATGATTATGCGAAGGGTTTGTGTCGTTCTGTTGTCGAGTGTGATATTCGGTTGTGCGGACTCAGAGCCAGCGCAAGACGGTCCGGCTGATAATGTACCTGAACCTGTGGCGATCGAGACACGGCCAGTCGAGGCGGCAGCGACGATCGCATTTACAGAAGGGCCGACAGTTGATGCGGATGGCAATGTCTACTTTACGAACCTTCGCACCGATCGTCGAGACACAAGTCGGATCCTACGAATGACCCCAGATGGTGTGGTCGATGTGTATCGTGAGCCGAGTCATCGGGCAAACGGTCTGATTTTTGATGCTGACTGGCGGCTGCTTGCGTGCGAAGGTGGTAATGGTGACGATGTCCTTCCTCGAGTGACCCGTACGAATATCGAAACCGGTGAAATTGAGATCGTGGCTGACCATTTTGCCGGGAAGCAATTTCACCAGCCGAACGATGTGACCATTGATGGACAGGGTCGTATCTATTTCACGGATCGGCCAGGGTCTGAGGTTACGTCTGAGCAAATCGGTGTGCATGGGGTATACCGGGTTGATCCGGATGGAAGCATTGCTCAGATTCTCACAGAGCCTGACATTGAGCGCCCCAATGGGATTGTAATTTCGCCTGATGACAGGACGCTGTATCTGATTGAGACAGCTCAGCAAGCCGGTGGGGCCAGAATGATCCGTGCCTATGATTTAGCGCAGGACGGTTCGGTCAGCAATATGCGTGTCTTTCATGACTTCTATCCCGGGCGGAGTGGGGATGGTATGACGATTGACAGTGAAGGGAATCTATATGTTGCTGCCGGGTTGAATCGATTGCGGGAGACAAGTGAGACTCTTGATACGGTTGCAGGCGTGCATGTGTTTTCGCCCGAAGGCGAACTTTTAGAGCACATACCGATTCCAGAGGACACCATTACAAATGTTGCCTTCGGCGGCGATGATTTGAGAACGCTTTATGTCACTGCCGGAAAAACCCTGTTTCGGATCAACACGGATATACCAGGTACGCGACGTTAGACGCACTGTAGGGCTGTGACGTGGCGTAACGTCGCCCGTCTTATTGCAGCGGAATGCGGTTGTCTGGATCCGGTCGAAAAATTAGATGTTCGATATCGCTGTCGATCGCACTCCACCAGTGTGCGGTGTGACCAGGAATGACCACCACGTCACCTGGGCCGATGCGTCTCGAGATTCCGTGCTCAACTCCCGATCCGCGAAGACTTGTTAGATTTGTTGGGGACTCGACGGGATCCGAAAGCTGTCCGCCTGTGACTAGCGTGCCGGTCCCCTTGATGATGTAATAGATCTCGGTTGTTTCAACTCTGTGCAAATTTGCGCCACCGAGAAAGTCTTTAGGGCGGAAGACTCCATACACACCGACCCGGTAGTCACCTACATCGACTACACGAATCGGACGATCACTGACCGCATCGCGGGGCAGGGCGTTGATGAAAGACGCGATGTCCGTTGCCAATACGTCCACGGCGGTGCCTTGTTGCGCATAAACTGACACAGTCAGAGCCGAGGAAACGAGACCGATTAGCAGAGTGTGCACGATGGGGTTCAGAGTAGGCATAGTCGTTTCCTCAGCTGCACAGATAGAAGAGATTGGGATTCTTTACGCAGCACTTCTGTCTGGAGCTCGTTCAGTAATGCGTGTCAGTTTCGTTCACTCAGTGAGTTGTAAGCGGTCACGAAGTCACTCCATGGCACGGGTTGGCCGTGCACAGGCGCTAGCGTAGTAACGCCTAACTGCATCCGTTCAACTTGGTTATACAGGCTTCGCATTGCTGGTAGTTGCGAAGCGCGTGGCGGTTCATGAGTGTCAAATAGATCGGCTTGGAATGCAATTCCTTCGCCTGGTAGATACGCCATGAGCATTCCGGTCACGTGTTGCAATGGCTGCACGTAATAGACGTGCAGTAGCCGGGAGTTATCCGTAATGACATAGCGCTCTTGAATGGCTTCGTAGTTATAGCCTTCGGCGAGTTCTGTCGGGGGCCATTTAGAAACGATATCGGGTTGAATGGTTCGTGGTTCGTAGTTGAGAACATCACTATTGAGAAATTCGAGATTTGAAATATGGGTCACGATGGTCGAACCGATGTGCAGGTAGGTTCGAAGTCCACCAATGTGATCAAAGTGTGGATGCGTTGTAATTAGCCATCGGATCGGCTTATTTGGCGCGAGCTTCACCACCTCTTCGATGACCGCGAGGCTGCGTTCTTCATCTCCTGGAGCCTCAAAGACGGCGACGAAATCATCGAATTCGATCATGTAGCTATTTGCGGAAGTCCCGCCGAGTAAATAGACGCCGTCGGCTATTTCCTCAACCGTGACCTGTGTGTCCCACTCCGTCTGTGCAACGGCCGAGGGAACCGGCACGGATTCGCCGCAGTTGTTGGGCTCTACGTCCGCAAATGTTCCGCCGTACGCATTATGCCCGGTGCTTTTACGATAGAACTGCCAATTGTCATCCCAACCCTGATGGGAGTGCCAGTTGATAGGCCATTTCACGTCGCCAAACGTGCGTTGGTCCGTCGATTCATGTTCGATATTGAAATCGCCAAGCGTCGGAATATTTACTGTGGTTTTGATCCGCTGAATCTGATTCTGTGAATTGATGGTGGCGTCAACTCGGTACTTGTCCAGCATCGTAATTGCGACCACATGCATTCTTTCTGGATTCACGACGTTGCCATCACGTCCTTTTTCAATCTGTTCCCAGCGCCAAAAAGCGACCGGGTTCGCGCCAGGCATACGGGCAGCTTTAAGAAATCCATGAGGATTCAGCCACAGATCTAGCTGGTAAATCTCGGCTATTTCCGGTGGCACGGCAACCGGCTGATTATTGCCGTCGATAGACCATGCTGTTGTTCCATTCACAATATGCTTTTGCTGCGGCATTTGTTGAGTTGGCGTGCCGCCCTGCCAGCCAATCCCATATTTATATGAGGCGGGCGTTAATCCTGGTTGCCGGGTGAACGTTTCCGTGCTGGTCCCAGCCGCCCAGTTAATCGTCCGTGTGTAATTCGACATAGAGTCGATTCTGGGCCAATCGATATTGATGGCATTTTCATAGGTTTGACCAACCGCACCACTGTAGCCTGAGCCGGAGTAGGTGATACATTGGAGGTTCGCTTCGCCGATTTCTTCCGCGACTGCGGCTAGCAGTGGAGCGGGGTCCACGTATCCTGGGGGATATGATTGCGCAGTGAATTCCGCTGTCACACTAGCGGCGACTAAGGCCGTGACGAATAGATGACGACTGGACATAGCACCTCCTTGGCTGCGTGACACTTTATCAGGTGCTATCCTCTGGCACCGTTACAGATCTGGATTCATTTGTTAAAGGGAGTAGTAAATGAGAACTGTGCAAAAGCTCACGCTTGATGATGCGCGTTGCATTATGGAGGGAGCGGAGACGAAAGCCTGCGAAATCGGCGTTGATATGGATATTGCGGTCGCGGACGATAACGGAAGTCTGTTGATGTTCCATCGGATGGATAATGGCCGCATTACGAGTATTGATGTTGCAATTAGCAAGGCTTTCACGGCGGCAGCTGCACGTCGATCGACACGTGCGTATGGCGAAGTTAGTGGTCCTGGCGGCCCGGCCTTCGGGATTCATGTGAGCAATCAAGGTCGTTTTATGATCATGGCCGGTGGGCTGCCGTTATTTGTCAACGAAGAGATTGTGGGAGGGGTCGGCTGTAGTTCGGGCACACCTGACCAGGATGAGGCCGTGGCGCAGGCGGGGATTGATGCGTTTCTGAAGTCCCAGGGTTGAAACGCGGATGGTTTGAATCAGGTGGAAGGTATTCGATGCGTTCGGCATGTCGTGGCACTTGCGCTGGTGGTGGCTGGCGTTAGCTGTGAGCGGTTCAGCGAGACTGCGATTCTGCCTTCAGGTGTAACTGAGAACCCAACGGGGCCAGCTCTTGTGAATGAGCGGTGGCGGATTGTGAAGATGGCCATGGCTCAGGACATCTTTACGATTGAGGTTGAAGTTGTTGAGGCATCGAACGCCTTGGTGGTTGCTCGTGAACTCGTCGAACCGCTGCAATCGCAGTACGCGGAAATCCTTGTTTATGTGTATGCCGACGGTGAAGGTTCCGGAGGATACGTCCCGCTGAAACGTATCGATTGGACGATTGTTGATGGTTTCAGCGAACTCGAGTATTGACTCGCGAACGTTTTCATCCAAAGAGAAGATTGACGATAAAGGTGGCAGCTAGGATTCCTGTTACATCGGCGGCCAGGCAGGCGGGTACGGTATGTCGTGTATTCCGGATACCAATCGCACCATAGTACACAGCCAGTGTGTAGAAGGTTGTTTCGGTACTCCCGGTGAACGTTCCACTCATGTAGCCAATCAATGAGTCAGGTCCGTGGGCTTGCATGGTTTCAGCGGCGAGCGCAAAGGACCCGGACCCTGAAAATGGTCGTAGTACGGCAAGTGGCAAGACTTCAGCCGGCATTCCCACAAACGCGGTCAGCGGTGCAAGAAATCCAACGAGTACGTCTAAGGCGCCCGAGGAGCGAAACATCCCAATCAGTACAAGGATGGCTACCAGAAACGGAATAATTCTGAGGGCAACCTGAAACCCTTCTTTCGCACCTTCGACGAGTGATTCGTAGACGGCGACATGGCGTACCCAGCCGTACGTAACCAGTGCCGCGATGATGATTGGAATGCTCCAGAACGACATGATTGACCGGACAAGCTCGAAAACTGGTTCGGAATCTGTTCGAGTTGCGATGGACCGGATTGCAAGCGCGAACAAAGCGAACCAGAACAATCGGCTTAGCCACAGTCGCAGCATGGCAGGTTTCATATCTGCTGAATTTGCCTCATCAGAGCTGTCTGGGCTGTCACTGTCTAAGTCGTTCTCCATGTTCTTTGGGTCAATGCAGGCCGGTTCCGTAGTCCGGTAGTTCGGTAACTGAGCGAGTAATGATGCGGCGAGAACGGCCACAATAGTCGCCGAAGCGCTGGCAAACCACGTAGTCAAAAAAATTCCAGCAGGGTCCTGCGATGCCATTGAGACGCGCAGTGCCACCATGCCGGTTGGGAGGATGGCGAGCGCAGAGGTATTGATGGCCAGAAACATCACCATCGCGTTGGTCGCTGTTCCAGACTGACCGTTGTGTTTGTCGAGCTCTTGCATCGCCTTGATACCGAACGGTGTGGCGGCGTTCGCGAGACCAAACATGTTTGCTGACAGGTTCAACACGATGGCACCAATTGCTGGACTGTTTGGTGGCAACCCCGGAAACAATAGGCGAATCGGTCTGTCCAGAGCGCGGGCGACTTTTGTCATCAGACCAGCGTCTTGTGCGATCCGGATAAGCCCGAGAAAAAACGCCATTGTGCCGACGAGTCCGATGGCGAGTTCCACCGCGTTGCTCGCCGATGTCATTACGCCCGTCGTTAGTTCTTCCATCCGACCGGACGAAGCCGCCAGTAAAATAGAAATCAGCGAGACCGTGACGAATAGGCCGTTCAGCATGAGATGTGAGTCTTGGTGCCGGGTGGTTAGGGCTCGAACGACGTTCCGGTCGTTGCAGTGTTATCCATCGCGTCGGTTGCCCGTATCACCATACGCGAAAAGTCGTCAGCATCGACAGTAACCGAAAACAATTCCTCCGTGCTGTCGGATATGCCGTCATTTGGATAGATGAGCTGCCACTGTTCCGTGTCTGTACTGTATTCGACGCGTTCAATGGGCGAGTGCGTATCGCTGACAGTAAATTCAAGCGTGATTGTTTCGTTTTCTCGGCTTGCTGGTGGCACCGTGATCTGTGGCGGTGAATTGTCGATTACAAGTGGCCCTGTATTTCTGTCGCCGGTTAGGAAATCGTTCGGGGTATTCGCAAGAAGGTCCGAGGCGACGATTAGTACAGAATAAACACCGTCCGGTACGGATGTAGTGTCCCAGGTGTATATCGTTCGGTTGGTCTCTTGTTTAAGTGGTGTCCACGGAGCGGTGCTCGCTGCGTCGTCGGAACGATAGAGGACTTCGAATTGAATTTGGTCACCGTTCAGGTCGCGTGCCTTCCAGACGAATGTCCGTAGGCCCTTTCGGTAGACCTGTCGGCCTAGGGTCGTTGCAGGCATCTCAGGACTGCTTGATCCCCGGGCTGTGGATGGTAGCCCTCGCTCTACGTCGAGTCCTGCGATGGGAGGGTCTCCGCCGGCCAAGGCCTGCTGAAAGACTTGCCCCGGTGCATGCGTGGTGATTTCTGTGACTTCTGGCGCCAGGTTTCTCGGTAGATATGCAGTCGTCACCGAATGCAACAAAGGGGTGTCAGAACGCCCGGTTAAGACCGCTTTCCACTGCAGGTAACGGGCCTTGGGATTGTCTATCTGGGCACCACGGGGGGCGTCTGTGGCGGCTGACCAATTGCTCCACGTATCGCTAGGTTCTTGTGTGTTTCCAGTCCGAGTAAAGAGTTCAATGGCGCTGTCACCTGGAGTGTGCGATTGCCAGGTGAGCGTACCCCATGTGGCGAGGGTGCCAGTGTCATGAATTTCAGAAAGATAAGTGCCTTCTCGAGCTCGATCTGAATCCAGGCGAACGACCAGACCAGGATTTGCCGTTGCGAGATAAAAACTCCCATTGACATCTGGGATGAGTGTGGTGATTTGCTGCGCGCGAGTGCTGGTCAGCAGAGTGGCGGACGAGTTATCAGCCGTAACGCGGAATACTTTTCCGTCTGGACCTGTAGCGATGACCGCTCCCCGGGCGGTCTCGTTGTCGTCAAGGACAGCGTACGGGGTGTCAATATTGGAATCCCACACGAGATTCCAGATGCCGTCCGGCTGTATCTCATAGACGGCACCTTTGGTCCCGTTGCCGGTCGCTGCAGTTGATGTTGTTATCGATGGGGCCGATGCGGCAGTCGTCGAGTCTGTGGATGCAGCAGCGGTAGTCGGTACCGTTACGCTGCTAGTCGAATTATTAGCCGCTACGACAAGCACGGCGCCATTGGCCGCGATATGCAGGTCGACGATCTCTTCGTAGCCACTGTCGAGCAGCACGAACCCGGTCCCGTTTGGTTCAATGCGGATTACATGCCCTGGAGTCGTAGTGCCGGCGAGAATCCGTCCACCTTCGGTGGCTACTAATGAGCGTACGTGAACTGCACTGGTTTCGTAAAAGAGTTCGGCGTTACCCTCTGGCGTGACCCCGTATACGCGCCCTGGATTACCGGTTCCAACATAAAGGGTTCCCGAGGCATCGGTTGCAAGAGACCAGATATACGGTTCATCAGGATCAAAGACGACACGGACATTTCTATCGGTATCGATGCCGAAGACTTTTCCATCTGGTCCCGTTGCCGCGAAGACACCACCTTGGCGGTCGGTTGCGAGTGCATAGACCGAGAGCGTATCGAGATCAAAGCTGGTAACTTCACCGTCATCCCGCGCAATTCGGGTGACCGCGCCCTTCGGTCCGGATCCAACCCAGACCGCGTCCCCATCGGTCGCGAGCGACCAAATAAACGGTTCGGTGGTGTCGTAGATTGATTCAATGCTTGGTCCGAGCAGGATTTGACCGGTGGCATCAATGGAAATGTTTTGGGTCTCTCCGCGTAAAAAGTCGTCTTGGGTTGAGACGAGCCAGAAAACGGGGCTCGCTCCGTGAGGCAGTGCTGGCACAAGTGCCAGGTAGAGAGCAATTTGAGCGAAGAAAATCAATCGAATACGTGTCATTCGGAATCAATGATGATGGTCAATCTTCTGGAGCCAGATATGACCCGATCAGTGGGCAGTTCCCATTCGTCAACTTGCGAGTGAGTGAGCTTGGTAAGAGTTCCGTTTCCGGCGTCGGCTTCGAGCACCGCCAGAATTGATGGAGGGAGAGACTCCAATGCATTGCCCTGAATTACTGCACCGGGTTGCGGACTTAGTAGTTGAACGTAGAGGCGGTTATTTTTCCGACGTGAATTTAAACGATCGATGAGTTGGGTGACTGTCCGGATTTCCGTGACGCGTCGTCCTGATTGGATGTCTTCCTGTTCGAGTGTGACTGCGTCCGCGACCAATAAATCCACCGTGCCAGTGACATGGCGGGGAATGTCAAGATCAAGCGTATACGTCTGGTCGTTGCCGTCATCAGTACGAGACAAGATATGTAGCGAAATCGTTTCTCCAGATCGAACTTGGTCTGTATCAACCCAGGCCCTTTGCAGAGTCGCGATACGTGGTGTTTCGTAAGCGGTGACCGCGACGTCAATCCTCTCGATACTCACAGAATCGAATGCATTCGACAGAAGCGTACTGAGTGGCGTCGCCGTCGATAGTGCAGCACTGATCGCTGCAGTTGGACCCGTGAACATATTTTGAAAAGAGACGGGGGGCTGGTTGCGTATTTGTGCGACAGTGGTAATGTCGTAGGTGCCGGCACCAACGCCTTGTGTCCAGGAAAAAAGTGTATTCAGAACGCCCGTATAGGTTAGAAGCGGCGAGAATAATTCGTTATCGATGATTTCGAAATGAAATGATTCGCTCGCAGACTTGTCTGGTGTGTCAAGGGTGACCGTAACTGGAATCATCGCTGGTTCAGTACCGATGGAACCGTAAATGCCTGTGGAACGATCTTGATCAATCGTGCCGATGATCTCTCCGATTTCTGCAATCCGGGATGAAATGGCGAGACTTGGCAACAAGGTGGTCACCTGAGCCCGGGTCATTGGATATTGAGCAGATCCGAGATTGTAAAAAGGATGTCCGAACGCGTACACGCGGTCGTCTTCTACGAATGTGACAGTGCCGGTGCCGGCCATGGTGAGGTCGCCGCGCATGAGCATTACGCCAACCGGGTCGCCAGGTTGGAGGCTCGTTGATCCGTTTGATTGCGTGATTCCGGTGCTGCTTATCCCACCAACGGCGGTGGTGAAACCTGCGTGGTTCAACATCGAGGCCCAGATGTTATGCACTTCTGGTACAAATCCGTTCAGGACGATCGGTGTGCTAATCGGCCGAAGCATGGTCGCTAGATGGCCGGCCTCACCATTTGGTATTCCAGAAACGGAGACATTACGTGGATTGTGAGCAAATGGTTCAAGGGTGTGAAAAGCCTCGCGCATCCTTGCGGAGATCTCTGTTGGTGTCGAGTTAAGCGGAATTTGGGGGTTGCGGCGAACCAATTCCTGTGTGCTGTTCGACTCGGTTTCGATCATCTCTTCGATAGGAGTGATGCCTGCGATGGCGTCTTTGGAAAACGATCCAAGCGAGTACGAGACCGCGCCGATGAGACGGTTATCGATGTAGACAGGACTTCCACTCATCCCTTGGATGACCCCGGTATTGGCCAGGGGGCCGCCCTCCAATCGAGCGACGATCAGGTCGCGTCGCGGTCCCATGACATTCGTCAGGACGCCAAGAATATGAACATCGAATTCTGAGCGCGTATTGCCCTCAAATACCGTAATGCCAACCCCCTGCATTCCGGGCCGAACTTCGCTCAGTGGCATGGTTTCCGTGACGGCAGGTAGGCTCACCGGCGCGAATGCGACACACGCGAGTCCGGTGACGATGACAGTTTTCAGTATTGTGCTTCGAAAGTATGCTGTTGCTGATATCTGTAATGCTTTGGTCATAAGGAATGGTCGTAACACCGGTTATATCGGACGAAATGTGTATCGGTCAAGGAGTAGCGTTGACAGTGTACGATACGTCTGTTACGTTCGACGAACGCTATGCATTTTTCGGCCTCAATTTCACCCGTGCCGCAGCAGCTACCAATGTGGTCGTCCGCGTATTGGTGGTATTACCGTAGGGCTGCGGATGCTCAAGAGGCAATTAGGTAGAATCAGATCCATATCGTCAACCGCCGAGGCCTTTTCAGCATATGTGCTGGGGAGGCTTTTTTTTTAGGGTACCGATGAAAACGACGCAGTTGTGTGCAACCGTGACCGCAGAGACCATGGAAGAGCTGTGCCAAAAGCGGGACCAGCAGGACGGTGCAGACCTCGTTGAACTGCGTTTGGATAGTCCGCGCGACCCAGATGTGCGAGCTGCATTAAGGGGTCGGCAGGTGCCCGTACTCGTGACGTGCCGTCCGAAATGGGAAGGCGGTGAATTTGGTGGGTCGGAAGAGGAACGTCGAAGAATTCTTCTGGAGGCGGTCGATGAGGGTGCGGAATATGTTGACGTCGAGCATAACGCCAGTTTTCTCAGCGATGTGTTAGAGCGACGACAGGGGCGGGGTGTGGTGGTGTCGTATCACGCATTCGCCGCTGGCCACCATGATGTCTATGACCGCTATCGCGCAATGCGGGCTACGGGAGCTGAAGTGGTCAAAATTGCTGTTGCAGTTGACTCCTTATACGCCGGTGCAGAACTGATGCGTATCGGTGACAAGAATGATCGGCGTGTGATGATCGGAATGGGTTCTGCTGGAGTACCAACAAGAATCCTGGCAGGCCGATACGGAATGTGTTGGACGTATGCTGGTGAGGGGGTTGCGCCAGGGCAAGTCAGTCTTGAGGATATGCGAGACCAGTTTCGTGTCCGGCGTGTAACTGAAAATACGATGGTGTACGGCGTACTTGGATCGCCGGTCAGACATTCCGTGTCTCCGGTGATGCACAATGCCGGCTTTGATGCCTTGGACTTAGATGCCGTCTATCTTCCTCTGGAAGCGAGTGACATCGATGATTTTTCATCGTTTGTTCGGGTAGTCGGTCTGCGCGGTGCCAGCGTGACGGCGCCGTTTAAAGAGGATATTGCATCGTGCGTGAGTGAGATGGACGAGACAGCGGAAGCCGTTGGTGCAGTCAATACCGTGCTTTGCGATGGCGATCAATGGGTCGGAAGAAATACCGATGTCACAGGATTTCTGGCGCCTCTCATTGGGCGCATGTCTCTTGCTGGAAAGCGCGCGGTCGTAATCGGCGCGGGTGGAGCGGCTCGTGGGGTGGCGTGGGGCT
>CEWR01293260.1_pt1 | contig 12601 bp, 11 predicted proteins | sample 356321 | NCBI WGS metagenome assembly CEWR01 (sample SAMEA2621551, study PRJEB7988) | marine metagenome | biome: marine biome (ENVO:00000447); feature: mesopelagic zone (ENVO:00000213); material: "saline water (ENVO:00002010), including plankton (ENVO:xxxxxxxx)" | depth 790 m
GTGCTTCGCTTAACAAGAAAAGAAGACTACACACTTCCTTGTGATGAGAAAATGTTATTTAGAGTAGTAAAAACTGCTTTTCAGCAACGAAGAAAAACATTGCGAAATAGTTTAAAAGTCTTTAATCTTTCCGATAAATTAAAAGAAGATATTATCTTTGGGCAACGACCCGAGCAACTTTCGGTTTCAGAATTTATAAAGCTCACTCAAAAATTAGAGAAAGATGCAATTTCAACTAACAACTGATTTTATTGAAAAAGTAACCCAACTCATTGCTAAAAAAGATGGCAATGCGTTGAGGAACTTGTTGCATGACCTCCATTTTGCTGATGTTGCCGAGTTATTAGAAGAGTTAGATGCTGATGAAGCTACGTACCTTATAAAGTCTTTAGAAAGTGAAATTACTTCTGAAGCACTTTTGGAGTTAGATGAAGATGATAGAGAAAAAATTCTAAGCCGTCTTTCTCCTAAAGAAATTGCAAAAGAAATTGAAGAAATGGACACTGATGATGCTGCTGATGTAGTAGCAGAACTCGATGATCATATTCAGAAAAAGGTAATTGGAATAATTGAAGACCAAGAGCATGCCTCCGATATTGTTGAGCTTTTAACCTACGACGAAGATACTGCTGGAGCCTTAATGGCAAAAGAGTTAGTGCAGGTAAAAGAAACATGGACTGTTGCTGGATGCGTTAGAGAAATGCGCCGACAAGCAGAAAATGTAACACGGGTCCACTCCATTTATGTTACCGATGAAGATGGTAAACTAAAAGGACGCCTTTCTTTAAAAGATCTTTTAACTGCGGCTGCCAAAACACATATAAGCGAAGTCTATATTCCAAAAGTAGATTATGTAACTGTTGCTACAGAAGATGAAGAAGTAGCAAGAATTATGCATAAATATGATCTAGAAGCTATTCCTGTTGTAGATGAAAATGGCGTTTTAGTTGGTAGAATTACCATTGATGATATTGTAGATTTTATAAAAGATGAAGCTGAAAAAGATTATCAAATGGCAGCGGGTATATCGCAAGATGTGGAAGCTGATGATAGTATTTTAGAATTAACCAAAGCAAGATTACCATGGTTGATTTTAGGGCTATTTGGAGGTCTTGCCAGTGTTTTTATTTTAGAAGGGTTTGAAGGTATTATGCTAAATCCAGAAATAAAAAAACTTTTCTTTTTTACTCCTTTAATTGCGGCAATGGCCGGTAATGTTGGTGTACAATCCAGTGCTATTATTGTACAGGGTTTGGCAAACGATGTGGTAAAAGGTAGTTTATGGAAGCGATTACTTAAAGAAGTTGGTTTAAGTTTAATTAATGGAATTATACTTGGTTTTTTAGTGATTTTGTTTGGCTTAGTTATGAATTATGAAGTAGAATTTAGTATTACTATTGCGATTTCAATGCTTTCTGTAATTATAATTGCTGCTTTAATTGGAACCTTTGTTCCTATTGTTCTAGATAAAAAAGGAATTGATCCTGCAATTGCAACTGGACCTTTTATTACTACTAGCAATGATATTTTTGGTATTTTTCTTTTCTTTTATATCGCAAAAATTATTCTTGGTTTTTAAATGAAAGTCTATTCTAAAACTTTTATAGTACCAGCATCTGCAATAGATGAAAGAAATCACGTAAATAATCTTATTTATTTGCAATGGTGCTTAGATGCTGCCGAAAAACATTGGGATGATGCTGCGCCTAAAGATTTTCAAGATAATTATGTATGGTACGTGATTAATCACACCATTAATTATAAAGCAGCTTCCTTTGAAGGAGAAAAATTAGAATTGACTACTTGGATAGCTAGAAACGAAGGTGTTAAAAGTGATCGCCATTATAAAATTGTTAGATTAAGTGATCAAAAAATAATCGTCGAAGCAAAAACTACGTGGTGCTTATTAAATGGAAAAACGCTCCGTCCAACTAAAATAACAGAAGAAATTAGTACCTTGTTTGACTAATTTATAAGACTGTGAATTCTATTAATATTAAAGAAAAGTTCTCGAAATTTAGCAAGAACTGGCATCCTCATCAAATTGCAATCGTAGACGATATGCAAGTGCTTTTAGCAAAAATTAAAGATGAATTTATTTGGCACCAACACGAAAAAGAAGACGAATTATTTCAAGTTATAAAAGGCACTTTAGAAATGCATTTTAGAGATCGCATCGAAATAGTGAATGAAGGAGAAATTATAGTAATCCCAAAAGGAGTTGAACACTGTCCTATAACAAAAAATGGAGAAGAAGTTCATGTGCTGTTATTTGAAAAATTGACTACCGCTCATACCGGTACTATTAAACACGAAAACACAATTAGTAATTATCCAAAAATATAAATCGTGAAAATTCTTCATTTAGATCAAAACCATCCCTTACTCATTAATCAGTTATCAGATGCTGGTTATAAAAATGAAGAAGATTATACCTCCTCAAAATCTGAAATTGAACAAATCATTTCAGAATATGACGGAATCGTTATAAGAAGCAGGTTTAAATGTGATTCAACTTTTATAGATGCTGCTACTAATTTAAAATTTATTGCGCGCGTAGGTGCTGGATTAGAAAGTATCGATATTCCATATGCAGAATCTAAAGGAATTACTTTAATAGCTGCACCTGAAGGAAATCGCAATGCTGTTAGCGAACATGCTTTAGGGATGCTTCTTTCCTTATTTAATAAACTTAACAAAGCAGATCTTGAAGTTAGAAACGGTTTATGGCATCGGGAAGAAAATAGAGGCATCGAATTAGATGGCAAAACCGTTGGTATTATTGGGTACGGGAATATGGGTAAGGCTTTTTCAAAAAAACTAAAAGGCTTTGATTGCAAGGTAATTTGCTATGATATTAAGGAACATGTTGGTGACGGAAATGCGACTCAAGTTTCATTAAAAACGTTTCAAAAAGAAGTGGATGTTGTGAGTCTTCATACTCCCTGGACTCCCTTAACTAATAAGATGATAAACACAGATTTTATCAATCAATTTTCAAAATCATTTTGGTTATTAAATACCGCTAGAGGTAAAAGTGTGGTCACATCAGATTTAGTTTTAGCTTTAAAAACCGGAAAAGTATTAGGAGCTGGCTTGGATGTTTTAGAATTTGAAAAAAGTTCGTTTGAATCATTATTTTCTAATGAAATTCCAGAATCACTTTCCGAATTATTAAGTATGGACCATGTGATATTAAGTCCTCACGTTGCAGGATGGACATTAGAAAGCAAAGAAAAATTAGCCCAAGTAATTGTAAATAAAATAGTGCTTAAATTTGAATAAATTAAAAGCTAATCGTATCAAATAAGCAACTGAATTGGGAGGTTTCTTTTTAAAACGGAAGACCAAAAAAAACAAAATATTGATTGAATTTTAGATAATGAAGGCAATAAAATTCAACTTTGGGAACCAATTGATAGTCTTTTTTATAATATTTATTACTTTTACAAAACAAACAATAAAAATCAACTAATAATGAGCGAAGAAAACAACAAGTCATTTGAAGAAGAGGCTAAGCAAACTGCTAATGAGTTTAAAGAAAGCTGGAATGATGTAACTGCTAACGGCGAAAACAAAAAAATAATAGCTGGTATTTTGGCTATTTTATTTGGATCGTTAGGGATCCATAAATTTATTTTGGGTTATAATAAAGAAGGAATCATTCAAATAGTAATCACATTTATAACTTGTGGTGCTGCTGGAATTGTAGGACTTATAGAAGGCATCATTTATCTAACAAAAAGTGATGAAGAATTTTACAATACCTATCAAGTTGGTAAACGACCTTGGTTTTAAAATACTATTATTTAAAAAAAGAGCCCCTATTAATTCTAATAAGGCTCTTTTTTATTCTTTAATAATTCTTCTTACTGGTACTGGTGCTTGCATATTATTTTATTTAAGTTGAGCATAAATACTCAAAGCAATTTCACTATTAACACCTATAGTATCGGAGAAAGTAGACCAATAAATTAATGAAAAACTTAAATTACCTTCAGAATCATACCCATAAAAAAAAGTTTGAAGCTCTACTAAAGCAGGTATAATCGAATTATAGAAAAAAATAGAAATAAAAACTCCAACAACTAAGGAAGAAGAAATTAGGTGTGTTAAAATAGTTTTTGCTTAATCCTCTATGGCGGAGTTCTTTGCTAATAAATCATTATTCCATTTATTATTAATTCTAAACATAAATAGTAGAAGAAGAAGTAAAAAAACACTTGTAGTAATTAATAAAAACAAAAAAAAACACCCCTTTTCCTAACTGTTTTAATTTATTTATTTGTTGCATTACTATTTGTATTAAAGGTTGATTAATAGGCCTTTTAATCCGATAAATTCTTAAGCATTATATCGGTCATTTCTTCTAATGAAGTCTTGTTTTTCCAGCCCCAATCCTTTGTGGCATCCGTATCATCTATACTTTGTGGCCAAGAATCTGCAATTTTTTGTCTAAAATCTGGCTCATAAGATATTTCAAAACTTGGAATTTGTTTTTTAATACTTTCAGAGATATCAATTGGATTAAAACTTAAGCCCGATAGGTTATATGAACTTCTTACTTTAATAGCCTTCTTAGGAGCATCCATTATAGTTAATGTCGCTCTTATGGCATCATCAATATACATCATAGGCAACGTGGTTTGCTTGTCTAGAAAACATATATACTTACTATGCTTAACGGCTTTATGGTAAATATCTACCGCATAATCTGTTGTTCCTCCACCTGGTGTAGCTTTATAACTTATTAAACCAGGATATCGGATACTGCGAACATCTACTCCATATTTATTGTGATAATACTCACACCATCTTTCACCAGCTTGTTTACTAATTCCGTAAACTGTAGAAGGTTCCATTATGGTCTTTTGTGGGGTATTTTGCCTTGGAGTCGTTGGGCCAAATACTGCAATACTTGAAGGCCAAAACACTTTCTTTATCTTCCGATCCTTTGCAAGATTTAAAACATTAAATAATGAATTCATATTTAGATTCCATGCACGCATCGGAAACTTTTCGGCAGTTGCAGATAACATCGCTGCTAATAAATAAACATCTGTAATTTCGTACCTAATAACTACATCTTCAATGGCCTCATAATCCATAGCGTCTAAAACTTCAAATGGACCCTCTTTACTTAAGGTGCCATCGTCTTCTCTAATATCTGTAGCGACTACTTTATGGTTTCCGTATTTCTTTCTCAATTGCAATGTTAGATCTGTTCCTAATTGACCTGACGCACCTATTATAAGTATTCTTTTCTTCAAAATTTTTATTTTTTTTGTTCCGTAAATATACGGATTTTCTCCTCTTTTACATTCACTTAAAATTAACTTTAATATGTCCATAGAACTTGTATATTTGTGGCTATACACTTTTGTCAAATGAAAATTCCTATACTTTTTATAGTAAGTTTAATCGTATTTTCTTGTGGAAATAACAAAGAAGAATCAACACAAAAAGTGATTCCTCAAAAAATAAATTCCAGTATTTATGGTCATACTGATTTTGAATTTCCAACAATCTCCGTAAATGCAAGAGCAGAAGTAATCCATTGGGGAGCTTTTGAAGATTTTGAAGAACAAGTAAAAACCATTAATGGTACTACTATGGAAGCCATTCAAACTAAGTCAATGCTTATGGTTTCTCATATCGATTCTCTAATTAAAAAAATCCCTGATACCTTAAATACTCGAGTGATTTTCTCAAGAGTAATGGTCGTAAAAACAAGAACTCAACTATTAAACCAAGAAGTAAATAAAGCTCATTTTGATTCTGTAAGGCTTCAAGACTATTTTAATGAATTGAATATTTCAGTGAAAAATTTATTCGTTCAGATTAATGAAAAATTTGAAAAAGACGCTATCGATTTACAAAGAGTAGACAGCGAAAATCAAGAATTAAAAATTCGTGAAATATTTCTAGATTCTGTTTATAAAGCCGAATTAGAAGACCAAAATAAATAATAATAACCTGAAATCAACTTAATAACTCTATTATGAAATTAACAGTATTTAAATTTTCAACTTTAATCGCTTCTGCTGCGGTGTTGCTCACATCTTGTGGTGAAGCTAATAAAGCAGACGAATTACCACACGGTATTATTCTGGAAAACATGGACACTACCGTAAATCCAAAAGATGATTTTTATAATTATGTAAATGGAAATTGGATGCAAAACACAAAAATTCCTGAAGATCGAACAATCTGGGGAGGATTTTCTGTTTTGAGAAAATCTACCGATAAAGATGTGTTGGAGATCTTAGCAAAAGCTAAGGAAAGCGGAAACTACGATTCGAATACCGATCAGGCGAAAGCTTTATTCTTATTCGACTCAAAACTTGATGTTGATACTCGTAATGCTGCTGGAATAACTCCTATACAACCCGCTTTAGATGCTATTGCGAGTATAGAAAACCTAACTGATCTTCAAACCGTTTTAATGACGGTTCCCAATGTAAGTTCCCCATTTATGGATTTTGTTTCATTTGCAGACCTAAATGACAGTTCTATAAATGCTGCGTATCTTACAGAGAATGGTCTTGGTCTTGGTGATCGTGATTATTATTTAGAAATGGACACAAAATCTGTGGAAATTCGTGCAAAATATGTAGAACACATTTCAAGAATGCTTCAGTTTTTAGGAGATGATGAAAGTGCTGCTAACGCTTCTGCAGAAAAAGTACTGGCGATGGAAACGCAATTAGCAACACCTCGATTGGATAAAGTACAAAGTAGAGATATGCGTAATTATAACAATCCAAAATCTATTTCAGAAACACAGTTGTTAATTCCAGCATTCGATATCCAAAAAATGATGGCTGATAAAAAGCTGAAACAAAACGTTGATACCCTTATCGTAACGCAGCCTAAATTTATTAGTACCTTAAATTCATTTTTAACAGAACACCCTATCGATGATCTTAAAACGCTATTGCGTTGGGATACTTTTGTGAGTAGTGCAAGTCGCTTAACGGAAGAAATTGAAGTAGCCAACTGGGAATTTTACAGTAAGTATTTAAGAGATGCTAAAGAAATGAGACCTGCTGATGAACGTGCATTATCAGTAGTTAACAATAATGTTGGAGAAGCATTAGGTCAATTGTATGTGGATGCTAAATTTCCGCCAGCGGCAAAAGAAAACGCAGAAGAAATGATTGCAAATGTAATTGCTTCGTATCAAGCTCGTATCCAAGAACTAGACTGGATGAGTGATGAAACCAAAATAAAAGCCATTGAAAAATTAGATAAATTTACAGTAAAAATTGGTTATCCAAATACCTGGGAAGATTACTCGACGATGGAGGTTAACAAAGGCAATACGTATTTTGAAAATATAAGTGCAATTAACAAATGGTCAACTGCTAAAAATTTATCTGAAATGGGAGAACCTGTAGATAAAACAGAATGGGGAATGTCACCACAAACTGTGAATGCATATTTTAACCCATTAAATAACGAAATTGTATTTCCTGCAGCGATATTACAACCTCCTTTCTATGATTATTTAGCAGATGATGCTGTAAATTATGGTGGAATTGGTGCCGTAATAGGTCACGAAATTTCTCATGCATTTGATGATAGCGGTGCCCGTTTTGATGCCAATGGTAATTTGGTAAATTGGTGGTCTGACGAAGACTTAAAACAATTTACAGCTAGAGGAGATGCTTTGGCAGCACAATACAGTAAGATAGAAGTATTGGATAGTGTTTACATCAACGGTAAATTTACTTTAGGTGAAAACATTGGAGATCTTGGTGGAGTTTTAGGTGCATACGATGGTTTGCAATTGCTGTACGAAAAGAATGGAAGACCAGAAGATATTGATGGTTTTACAGCAGAACAACGATTCTTTATGAGTTGGGCAACTGTTTGGAGAACGTTAACTAGAGACGAGGAATTGCGAAATAGAATTAAAACAGATCCACATTCTCCAGGTATGGTAAGAGCAATACAACCTCTTATTAATATTGATGCTTTTTATGAAGCGTTTGATATTAAAGAAGGTGACGGAATGTTTGTTCCTGCTGAAGAACGTGTTCGCATTTGGTAGCACCTTTATAGTTTATAAAAAAAGCCCATTAAGAATTTCTTAATGGGCTTTTTTATTATTCTAAAATAAGAATATTACTAGTGGAGTCTTTAACTTTTAAAGGCAAGTCATCAATGATAATTTTTTTCTTTACGACAATAGCATCAGTGACTACAAATGGTTTAGGCATCATATTTTCTGCTCTTTTATTAATCGAAAATTGAGGGTGATCTAATAAATCATACGAGTATTCCATCACCGTAAAAGAAACTTGTTGCTCTTTTGAAACTTCATAAGAAACCTCTAAACTATCCTTATCTGAAACATAATACCGCACCAATTCTTTGCTCTTAATTTTTTGTGACGCACTATTTTCATTGTTGTTTAATGGTAAACGTTGACCATTAAAAGACAGGAAATTAAACTTGATCCCTTCTTCAACATATAAACTTATCTGATTTACATTTCGGTTTGGAATGATCGTAAAAGTTCTCTTTTTAATGTCATTTATAATCGTATCACTATTTAATACCGCTTCAAATAAAGGAATGTTTTTAGCAGGAGCTTCCACAGCATAACTATAACCTCTGGAGTATTTACTTCCAGATGCATAAGTGATATAGTTAGCTGCTTCTTTAGGGTTTTCACCTAAATATCCTTGGGTCCAATCGTCTAATTGTTTGTCGTACGTAGCCCAATAAGTTGCTTCCGTATCTGCATCATAATAATAGACCAAACTATTTGGTTTTTGTCTTTCCGCAGTAAAATCACTTGCTAGATGTGCCTTAATAAAAAACACGATCGCTACTAGTATAAACAGCACAGAAAGTATTCGTTTCATTTTATAAAACCCAAAGACGGGTAGCAATATTCCAAAAAGCAATGCGGTAAATAAACAGCTTGCTACCAACATTTTTAATCCTAAACCTACTGGGAAAAATTGAATAAGAGGCGCAAACATAAAAATGGCTAAGGCTCCAATTATAACCATTAAGATTAGGTTGGGTTTTTCTTGACGTATTAATAACCATAAGGAAAGAAGTCCTAGAAAAACTGGGATAATAAAAAATGCTGCTCCTTTTAAATAAATAGCCACCAATACGTTGATGATTAACCAAAAAGTAAGTGGCGCAATTAACAAACTTGCAACGTTGGTTTTTTTAGAATACCGATAATATATCCCAAATAAAATGGCTAATGATGCTAGTACAAAAAATGAAATATAGGTATGCCCGTTATAGGTAAATCCGTGTTGTATTTCTGAGTATTGTGGGTACAACACCAACAGTAATTTCCATCCATAAAAACCTAACAGACCACAACTAATAATCGCTAATAAAAAAGGGATAAAGCCTTTTGCCATCGTTTTAATGGAAAGCACCCTTTTGTTTAATCCATAAACGATTAAACCAAGGAAAAGTAAAACTGCCAAAATTAACATCGGTATTATCCACGCAAACGGATAACTAATCATTTTAAGAACTGGCACATTTATATACACATCGTCTTCCGTAGATTTTAAAGCACTAAGGTCTGCATCCGCAAAATAATGAAGCAATGGAAGCAAATATTCTCCTTGATGCTGTAAGGTATTCCGATCTAGGTTTTCAAAATTATCATTGGCGGTATGGTAATCAAAATGATCGTCTATAAATGCAAAAAAGAAACCATCAATATCGCCTCCTTCTCTTAAAACAGTAGAATCCGTATCGTTGGGCAACATTTTATAAATGCTATACATTAAGGAGGATGCCGCCGGAAACTTAACATCGGCTTCCATAAAAGCATTGATTAAATTTTTATTCCCGCCATTAGTTTCTACAATCATATTACTTGGACCTCCACTACCACGGGCTTCAAAATTTAAAGCAATCCCTACATTTTTTGCCCAAGGGTGATTTTCAACAAAAAGTCTAGCTCCGTCCAATCCTACTTCTTCCGCATCAGTAAATAAAATTATAATATCGTTTTTTGGAGTTTTGCCACTCGCTATATAAGCACGAATCGATTCTAAAATAGTAACCACTCCACTTCCTGCATCACTGGCTCCAAACGAAGGTGTTAAAGCACTATCGTAATGAGACAATAGCAATAGAGACTTACCGGCTCCAGAACCTTTAATTTTTGCAAGTATATTTTTCGATTTATCCAAACTCTTCCACTTAGGATTCATTATAAATCCTTCTTGTATCTGGGTTTCTAAACCCAAGCCTTTTAAGTGTGCTACAATATATGCTCGAACTCTTGCGTGTTCTGCGGTACCTATATAATGGGGCGCTTTTGTAATTTCCTTTAAGGGTATTAAAGCCCGTTCTGTGGAGAATTCAGTTTCAGCAATGGAGGCTGGAGTTCCATTTTGAGGCATTAAACTGTAAAAACTTAAGTAGACCAAGCCAATTATTAAAAAGAAAGAAATGATGGATTGTAAACGCTTCATAGATGTAGTTTTTAGAATTTTAAATGTACTCTATTATATCAATAAAAATGAAAGTTTATATTTTCTGTAAGGAATTCTTACAATTTATGACTAACCTTGTTAGTTAAATAGCCATATTATGGGAATTAAAAGCTTTATTGGAAGAAGAACTAAGGTTGAAAAAGTAGTATCGGAACAAATAATTGTGTCTGATTACATGTCTAGAAACTTAATTGTATTTAAACCTAAACAATCGGTGTTGGAGGTCATGGATTTACTTATTGAAAATAGGATTTCTGGTGGACCCGTTGTGAATGAAAACCACGAATTAGTTGGCATCATCTCCGAGGGGGATTGCATCAAGCAAATTACCGAAAGCCGTTATTACAACCAGCCTTTAGAAAATATAAATGTAGAAGGACATATGGTTAAAGATGTGGAAACCATTAGTGGTGATATGAACATTTTTGATGCTGCCGAAAAATTTCTTTCTTCCAAAAGAAGACGGTTTCCCATTATAGAAGACGGTAAATTAGTGGGTCAAATAAGCCAGAAAGACATTTTAAAAGCTGCCTTAAAATTAAAAGGAAATAGTTGGTAGTTATTAGAACGTTTTGTGTATAATTTTTTGCGTGTTTTAAACCCCTTATTTTTAAAACAAAAAGATGCTTCGGTCGGTTCACTCCGCTGCATGACAAGGAGGTGCATAATAATTGTAAACCTATTGCGAAATTTTTAAGGGTTGTTGCGGTTTCCCGTAATGTTTACCAAGGTGTTCCTTTAGTTTGGATTAAATAATATTTAATTAGTAAACGAAAAGATGCTTCGGTCGTTTAACTCGGCTGCATAAAAAAGCAACCTTAAAATTGAAAGGTTGCTTTGGTAGCATTAAATTTTATACGGTGCTGGCGCTTGTCTTCTTCTTATAATTTGTATTCTCATTCTGTGATGTCTTTGAAGAATGATTGGATATAAATTACCAATCAAATTTATTAAAAGAGACAATACCCCTAATTTAACGGAACCGATTATAATTAAGTAACCGCTAACAAAACATATGATTATAAAAGGTATTAAATGTCCAAATTCAGATTTCATTGATTGTTCTGCCAGGTTAGAAATTCCATTTTCTTTCCCATTAAAATATTTTTTTCTTTGCTTCTGACTTTTCCATAGCGTGGCCAATAGGAGTTTCCTGAACAAATCAACCCTAAGGTCTTTATATGTTCTCTTTAACTTTTTAGGATGGTATATTTTGTAATATGATATTGGTAGCATTTTTTGTGTTGGAAAAGCAAAACCAGAAAAAGCGAATATTCCAGTAATAAATAAGTTAATAATCCAAGCGATAAAAATGATTAATCCCCATGAAGTAGTCTCCAATTTATCAATATTAAATAACAGTTGATACGTTTGCCAAATCAAAAAGAGGGCTGCAATTGAAAGTATTATTTTTTTAATCATTCTATTTGTTTATTCAAAATCTATTTTTCCGGTTACTGCCAACGTGTTATATTATCCCTTTGGTGCTAATATACTTATTTGGTTTTCTTTTAGGCAGGGGAAAAATACCTTATTTTTAAGTGTAATACCACTTATTTTTAAAGCGAAAAGATGCTTGGGTCGTTTCACTCCGCTGCATAAAAAAGCAACCTTAAAATTGAAAAGTTGCTTTGGTGTTGAAAAAATTTAAAACAGCTATTTTCTAGCTATCAAAACAAGGATTTGTTTATGGTTTTAAGCGATTAAGTACCTTATCTAATAAATAAAAAGCCCCCGTTATTTTCGGGTGTAGACTAGAATTAGCAATAAATTTATTGTTTTTTTATGAGGTCAAGAGCCTCGCTTTGCAATTCTACTATAACTTCATTTTTACGATTAAAAACTTCGTATGGTGGATTGTATCCCAAAAAATAAAATCGGTTTGTATAACCTATTCCCTCTGCATCTAACGCTGCTTTTAATTTCTGTTTATACGCAGCTATTTTTTCATCATTAGCCCAACCATCAAAGTGTATGGCAGCAACTGTTTTTGCAGGTTCTTCCCTAAATTCTATTTGTGATTGGTTAGGCTGAGGAAGCGTTTCTTTTTTAAATTTCTTTGGTACCATAAACATCATAGTCATAGAATCTTCTAATGACATGGATAC
>CEWR01029022.1_pt1 | contig 12590 bp, 8 predicted proteins | sample 356321 | NCBI WGS metagenome assembly CEWR01 (sample SAMEA2621551, study PRJEB7988) | marine metagenome | biome: marine biome (ENVO:00000447); feature: mesopelagic zone (ENVO:00000213); material: "saline water (ENVO:00002010), including plankton (ENVO:xxxxxxxx)" | depth 790 m
GAGCTTTATTAAAACTCTATGAAATAAATTGTAGAATAAAATCAACCGCTTTACGCATAATGTCCTTAATAAGTTAAACTAATTATTTATAGACAAAAAGAGAGCATATTTTTATAACTTTTATTATAAATTATAATTTGTAAAAATATACTTGTTTTACATAATTTAATCTCAAGTTAAAATATTAAATACCCTAGTTTAAATTATTAAATACGTGCTAACAATTTGAACTGATTTTTATATCAAAAGCTAAATTACAAGTCTGAAATGGTAGGAATTATATTTTTGTTGATTCAATAATTTTTTTAAATTCATCAACAAAATAATTTCGAATAATCTATCCATAATTATAGATCATTTATTTTGAGTATTTCAAAAAAAATCCTCAACTGAAGTTGAGGATTTCTTCATCACTTTTTAAGATAATACATAATTTTTAAAGATTATAAATCTTCATTTAAATTGATTCAACAACCTTTGAAACAGGCTTAATTTGGGCTGATAATTAGGATCATTTCGGACCACGAACAACTGAGCTTCGAATTTTTCAAGTCCAATAAATTTATTTACATTTTCTACCATGTAATCCATTAATCCAACTACCTCATTCAGTGGTAAACCTAAAGCTACTCCTAAATCTTTACCTAATTCGATTTCTTTTTCATGTGCCTCCAAATCCATCTTCATCATTATCAACATACGCCAATAATACTTCACCTTATCTTTTTCAGACTCTGGAGCAACAACTGGAACATTGTCTAAATTCTTTTTCAACAACATTACTTTTGCATGATCTACACCCAAAGTATTGGTAAGCATTGAAATATTCATTTGCTCGTAATGATTCACCCTCCCATCTACTTGCGCCATTTTAATAAGCGATATGATTAAGGATGTTTTTTCGTCTAAGTCTTGCATATATGTATTGTTAGATTAATTATGACCCTACTATTTCAGCAATTTGTTTTGGAGTAATTACTTTATCCAAATTATCTTTTGTTATAGTAATTGCACGTTCAACTTGATCTTTTGAAAACCCTAACTTCTCTCCTAATTCTCTACTTAAATTTTCTTCTTCTTCATCAGCTTTTTGATCAATACTCATTAAAGTTAAAATATCATAAAACTGACGCGCTTTAACTTCTACACTATCTGGAGTAACCTCTTTTACTGATTCAACATTTAATGCAATTTTATTAAAATCAGAGCTGTCTACTCCTAATTTTATCGCGATAGATTTAATGAAAATTACCTCATCCTGAACTAATTCTTTATCTGTTTTTGCTAATTTAATTAAATTGGCTACGTGTGTATGTTTCTCTTCTTTTGTCATCATATCTACTTTTAAATGTTATTTTTTATTTGTTTTATATCTGTATCCTAAAAAAAAACCTACACCAAAAATTAAAACAATAAACCCTAACTTAAATGCGAAACGCATTATTACTATTACTACTAGCAAAGCTAAAATCCACCCTATTATTTTTAGCACTTTGCTTGTCATTTGATCTAATTATTTTTGCTTAACACCTCTTTAATTCCTAATAAACCTTCAGATAAAGCTTCCATTTGAGACAATATCATAGTCATTTGATTTTGATCACCGAATCCTTTTAATTTTTGATTCTTTACAAAAGTATTTCTTACCACATTCCAACGTTCAGTTTCTTCAGGTGTTATCCAATCAACCATTTCTTTAAACTTTAACAAATTAGATTCAGCACTAGTTGTTAAGGTTTGTGATTCGTTTTCGTAGCCACTCATTATTAAGGTTTGCAACTCTTCATCATTCATAATAGGAATAATTTTTTCTGCAATCTTATTCATATTTCTATAAGAACCTTGAAGTTTAAATGAGGGTTCAACTCGATATTGATCCTCCATAGCTGCAGAATGAATATACTGTTGGTTTACCTTTAAAATAACATCTCTTACAGTAATTAACTTTTGAAGTACTGAAACATAATCATTAACCTCTTGCGGAGTGTGAGATGATTCAAATTCTAAGCCTTCTTTATTACCTGTTTCAGCCAATTTAATAAGTGTGTACAAATCTTGCTGACTTTTACCAGAAAGCTTTCTTAATGTTGTATTAGAGGTTAAACAGTTTTCAATGTAACTCATTTCAAAAACATCTCCAGAGTCTCCAATAATATCTCCTAAATTGTAGATATCTGCTCTGTTGGCTAACATATCCGGAATTTGGAATTTATCACCACTCTCTGTGTAAGGATTACCAGCCATTACCACACAAACCTTTTTACCTCTTAAGTCATACGTTTTTGTTTTCCCTTTATAAACACCTTCTATTTTTCGCTGTCCATCACACAATGAAATAAACTTTTGTAAAAACTCAGGATTACAATGTTGAATATCATCTAGGTAAACCATTACGTTATCCCCCATTTCGAAACCTAAATTTAGTTTCTCAATCTCTTCTCTGGCTCCTGCATTAGGTGCATCATTTGGATCTAAAGAAGTTACATCATGACCAAGTGAAGGTCCGTTTATCTTTAAAAAGATAATTCCTAAACGACTTGCAATGTACTCCATTAAAGTAGTTTTACCATAACCAGGAGGAGAAATCAATAACAACATCCCCATTAAGTCTGTCCGTTTATTCTCGCCTGCAGAACCAATTTGCTTCGCTAAATTATCACCTATTAATGGCAAATACACCTTATTAATTAGCTGATTTCGGACAAAGGAATTCATCACCTTTGGCTTTAAGCCATCTAATTTTAAATCTTCTTTATAATTTGAAATAAATTGTTTCTTCAGCTTATTAAACGTTCTAAATGCGGGAACATCTTTATTCGAAAAATCTGTTAATCGATTGAAAAATTCATGAAAATCGACTGTCAGTTTTTGCTTTTTAATGCTTGCATGTACTCCACTAAAACCAGTTAATTCTACTTTTAAATCTGTATTAATTAAGTGTTTTTTACTCAACCCTACAGTATTAAGAACAATAGCTGCCTCACTTACCACATCAGTATATTGATTATCATACTCAATTACATAAGCCTGTAACCAACTTTTTGTAATCACATATTTTTCTGTTGCATCAATTAAGCTATCAACGGATTCTTTATATGATTTTGTTTGCTTTTTATCCCCTAAATATTTATTAAACGATTCGCATAACGCGAAAGCATTTTTACTAATACTAAACTTATCGTTAGTCGCTAATTCTTCAAACAGATACCTAGCAGCTTCTTTTAAATCAACCGAAGTAAATAGCTGTGTAACTTCATTAAAATCAATCAGTTTAGCTGTAATCGATTCTATTAATTCATCAAAAACATTAGTTTCAGGAAAGGCTTTCAGAACTGTTCCTGCACTTTTTAATTGCTTATCTAATAAACCCCTCTCTGCATCATCAATATGAAAATTCCAATAATACGCTGAGCAAGCTCTAGCCTCTGGAGAATATTTTAAAACACCTCCCAAATGAGCCATTTTAACAATTTCTTTTATAATGATAGCTGCATCATTATCATGCACTCCTTTGGTATAACCTTCATCATATTTAGGAGCTATTGTTTTGGTAATAAAGTTTTTCCATTCTTCATCCGTCCAATTGTATGCGTTTGTTAGACCAAATTCTTTTTTACTAATAATTTCAATGTACAATTGAAACGCTAAATACTCAGAACGATAAGTTGTTTCATTTTCAGAAATTAACTGTTGTTTCCAAACATTTTGAGTAGTCAAGAAATCTGGATCTGTTATTTTTTCAAAAAAGTTGGTTCCAGTAATATGATAATACATTTCATTCCCTTTAGGAACAATAGTTAAATCTAGCGTTTGGTTATTTACGGAAAACTTATGCTGACCGAAAGAAATAATATTATCGCCATCAAATAACTCTGTTTTATCTCGCAATTGCCTAACAGCCTCTTCTTTAACTGTTTTTAATTTACTCTGAAGATCATCTGACTTTACGGTATCTCCCAATACAATAAGTTCCTCCACAATATTCCGCAGCTTATCCACCATTAAATCAGATGCCATGTAACCGTTGATCTCTTCTAAATCAGACATATCCTCTAATCTACTGGCAATTCCTTTTAATATTCTGTCTGCTGAAGCTTGTAGAGAAGTAGTTCGCTTATTCTTTTTCTCAATTAAACTTACTTTACGAGATTCGAAAGCATTGTAAACCTCATCTCTTTTCTCTGCTATCTTAGTAATGTATTCTTCAAATTCACTAAACTTCCCTTCTAACTCCTCCAGCTGAATCATCAACTTTGTTAGGTATTCCTCGCACTTTTCTGCACTATCAGAAATATCTAAATAATTAGTCATTCCTTGACTAATCAATTTTAATTGAGAGTTAAAAACCGCTTCACCCTCTACTAACTGAAGCTCTTTCCTCTTTCTCTTTATTACTGCATTGATTTGATTAAACCGAGCATATATGTCAGAGATATTATTAATGATTTTAGTTGTTTGAGTCGCATCTTCTATTTTTAGATTACTCACAATCTCAATCAACAACTCTAACTCATGAGATGCTTTTATAACTTGCTCATTAAGCTGATTAATCTCAACTACTTTTACCAGTTTTTCAACACTAACACTAAAACCTTCTATTTGATCAACGTAATATTTTAAAGCTTCTTTCTTTAATAAAAACTCAACACACTTACCTGATAATTTATCATTCTGAACCGTTAATTCTGATTCGTATTTCTCTATCAATCCAAGATCTACATAGCGTAATTCTTTTAAAGAAATAACTTGCCCTCTAACTGTTCTTAATTTGGCTAAAAGCTGAACAAAACTATCAATATGATTGAATTGTGTTCTTTTAATCTCAGAAGTAACCGCCTCAAATAAAGTTGTAATCTTCTCTTGTTCTTCTGTCGTATTTTTTTTAATCCCAACAACCTTATCAAACTCATCAATTGCACTAGATGCGGATGATTTTATATGATTTAGCGGTTCTTGTAAATTATGTGTCTCTTCTTTATCAATCCAATAATAAGAATCGAGTATATCTGTTGTCTTTTTAACAATATCAACATACAAGTTTGCATACGAATCTTCTTTTGCAATAAGGTTCATCACCTCAAAACATTCAGCCATTGCTCTAACAATATCCTTGTTTCCAATTTTCATTAGAAAAGAATCACTTGTATTAGATACCGAACTATCAGGGCCTTCATATGGTGTTTGCCAAATTTGAATAGCATGATGGTTTTGAGCCTCTTCTTCAGCTTTAAAATAACACAACTCTCCATTTTCAAAGAAAGAATAACCATGACAAATGGTAGGTGTAGTTATTTCTTGAGCAATAAGATTATAAGAAAGTAGCACATATGTTCCTAATGTATTGTTATAAAAAATATATAAGAAGTCCTCTCCATTAGGAGAAGCAATGCTTTTTTGATAATGCATTGCTCCAGTATCTATATCAAATACTTTAGACTCTCCAGTTTGCAGATAATATCCTTTCGGAAAAATAACTCCATGGTCATCTGGCAAAAGCACACATGAATTCTCAATAGCATCTATTCTTAATGCTTCTTGTATCTTACTATTATATATAATGTATCGGAACTTATCTTCTTTGTAAGGTTTTATCTTTAGGAAAATCATGTTTCCTACAACAGCATAAAAGATTTCTGCATCATCTAATGTTTGATCAGGATAATCTACTGGTTCATTGTAAATTCCTTTCCCATCAGTTGTATTATCCTCTACCTTTATGGTTAAATCACCACCAACGGCCTCTACAAAAATTTGGTCTTCAATAGAAATATGAGGATGCAAACCATCTCGATACATATCTCTAACGGTTCTTTTCCAAGTAAATTCATACTGATTAGGAGATATTACTTCATGATCACTTCTATTGTCAACATAGGTAATATTCTCATCATCTACTTTCCATTTAAAAACTTTGCAATCATTCTCTCCTTTACCAACCTTAAAGACCATATATAAGTATGGCCCTATTTCTACAAATTTGGCAAACTGTGTATTCTTATAATACTTGTAAACATCATCAAAGTCTGACTGAAATTTTTCATCATTCAGTAAAGTATAATCCTCTTGATGAAATCCATGATCTTTATAGTGATAGACACTAAATACATCACTTAACTTTGTAATTGTTCTTAAACCGATATGTACGTTATATCCAAAAATAAAAAGATCTCCTACAGCAACCATATCGCTGGGAATACACTTATTTTCAGTCGTTACTCTTTCGGTAGTCAATAAGGTAGTTTCAATCGCTCCAAACACCTCTTTTCTAGCGGTATTTAGTAAAGAAAGGTTTTCCCTAAGTTCATCCCCATGCTTATTCAGTCGATTACGAATAATTTCATAGGTCCCTTGTTCAAGTCCTTCTTTTTGATTGCTACTATTTTTTTCTTCTGACATTTGTTTCTTCTAATAATCTAATTATTATGAAAGTTTAATTCGAGAATTCGCTGCATATGCTGAATCTAATTCAACTAAAAGCTCCAAGGTATGAGTAAACAGTTCAAAAAGCTTTTTAATATCTTCCAAATCTTTCATTACCCAAGCACATTCAAAATAGAGTTCATCTACTCCTTCAGGAAATGATTTTCCAAACCAACCATCATCACCTCTAACACTAAACAAAATATCGTTCTGATAGTTAATTAACTGTTTCAGCTTTTTATCCTGCAAAAGCTTTTTAATTTTATCTTCGCTATTTGACTTTACAATGAACTTTTTATCAAAAAACGAATGGCCAATTTCTATATCTTTCATTCCAAACACTTTCCCAATAGCCGCAAAGATACCCTCTTCATAAATTTTAAACCTAATGTTGTCTTGATTAACAAAAGGAGCTCTCATTCGAGTATAGGTAGATCTTGAATCACCATGACTCACGGTATAAGTATCTAAAGTTAATTCCCATTGACCACTTTGAAATCTCAACGCATCTTTCCCAAAGATTCCTCCATTCTCAAATTGACCACCAATTTCATTAGCAACTTGTTGCCAAATTTCATCTTTCGATGGCCCAAAAATATCTCTTAGAAATCCCATTTAGTTTTTAGTTGCTTTCTGTTGACAAAAAATAAGGTGATATTACTTCCTAACTATTTACTCCAAATCATTCTAATGTAATGGTAAATAGATTCTTATATTTCACTCCGTTACAATCGGAATCAAACTTTCGTACTAAAAGAGATTTCTCATTTCAAAATATTAGTTTAAAATGAGAAACCTTTTTGTATTACTTTTTAATTCCTAAACTACTTGCTGTTAAATCTCCAATACCTGCAGATTGAACTGCAGAAAGTAAACCACTTAATACCCCTTGTGTTTTATCATCTTTGGCTTCTCTCATCATGTTAAAAATTAAAGCAGTAACAGATAAGTTTTTAAGATCATCTGAACTAATACCAAATTGATTAATCAAACTACTTATCTTTTCATTTAAAGAACCTCCCTCAACACCGTCAAGTAATTGATTCTTTAAAGAGCTTAGCGTCTCACTATTATCCAACACTCTTTCTACTGCTTTACCATTAGAGATCGCTCCAATAATTTTATCGAAAAATACCGTTTCTCCGCCAACAATATCAATCTTAGCAGATTCTAATGCTGTAGAAATCACCTCCGCCTGAGCGTCTGCAATATCTTTTTGGATGTTTATTTGAGCCATTTCAACTTGCATCTCTTTGTCTAATTTCAACTTAAACTCCTCATGCTCTTTCCCTACGCCATCTAATTGCTTCATTGCTTCCGCTTTCTTATGGATTCCTTCAGCCTCTACATCATATTTCTCTTTACTCACTATTGCTTCAGCCAATCCTTTTTTCTGATCCGCTGCGGCATGAGCTTCAGTAATTTCTGCTTTAGCTTTACCAATTTCAACATCTGCAACAGCTTGAGCATGAGACTTTGCTTCAATCCCCTTAGCCTCAGCTAATGCTTCAGACTCTATTACACTAGCTTCAGCATCCCCTTCTTTTTCTCTGGCTCCTGCTTTAGCTTCCAGCACTTGTGCTTCAGCAATACCATGAGCAGCCTCTCTTGCTGCTTCAGCATCTGCCATCACAATAATTGCTTCAGCACGTTTAATAGATGATTCTTGTTCTGCTTTAGCATCTATAATAATTTGCTCTGCTTTAAATGAAGCCGCTTGCTTTGCTGCTTCAGCAGATTTTATTTCTTGAACTAAGTTCGCTTCAGCTATTTCTTCCGCTTTAGTAATTGCTACTAATTTCTCTCTATCAGCTAGTGCTTGTGCTTTTGTATCTTTTATACTCTCCTCTTCTACAACAACTGTTTTTTCAATTGCTACTCTATCTCTAATTACTTCTTGAATGTTCTTTTTCTCAACTTCAATAGACTTTTCTTTTGCTATCTGAGCTAGTGTTACAATTCTTTCTCTCTCAGTTACTTCAAGCAATCTATCTTTTTCAACTTTTTCTGTTTCTACCGCAGCGGTTCTTTCTTTATTTTTTGCTGCAACAATAACTTCTCTCTCCATGTTCTGTTCAGCAATCTGAACTTCTTCTTCAGTAATAATTCTTGCCTTTTCAGATTTCAACAGTTCCTCCTGCCTAACCTTAGCAACATCAGCCTCTTCTCTAGATACAATATTAGCTATCTCTCTTTTTTGTTGCTCTTCCTTTTCTGCCAACTGCTTCTCTAACTCTAAAATTGCTTCTCTAGCCTCAACATCTTGCTTCTTAATAACCTTCTGCTTATTTCTTTCAATAAGGTTAGATTGTATCTTTTGATTAGATGTGATGTCAATAATTTTTTTAATCCCTTCTGCATCTAAAATATTATTTTCATCCATTTGAGTTAACGGAGTTTGCTCTAAATAATCAATAGCAGCATTATCCAAAACATAACCATTTAACTCCGTTCCTACCTCCTCAAGAATTGAAGTTCTAAATTCATTTCTCTTATTGTATAAATCTACAAAGTCAAACTTCTTACCAACTGTTTTTAGAGCTTCTGAAAATTTAGCTTCAAAAAGATTTGCTAACGCGTCCTTATCTGATGCTCTTGCACAACCTACAGATTCAGCTACTTTTAAAACATCTTCTGCTATTTCATTTATTCTTACAAAAAAAGCCACTTTTATATCAGCCCTCATGTTATCCTTACAAACTAATCCATCTTTCCCATTTCGTTCTATCAGAATAGTTTTTAAGGATATGTCCATCATTTCCATCTTATTAAAAACAGGAACAATAACCTTACCGTTGAAAGAAACATTTGTTCCTCCAAAACCTGTTTTCACAATCGCTTGTCCTTTAGAAGCTTTTTTATACCATTTTGATACTAAAGCAAATATTCCTAATACAAAAACTACTACTACAACTACTAATACTCCAGCTCCATTAAAGAAGGTATCCATTACACTTAATAACATATAATTTAATTTATTGATTGATAAGATTCTACTATATAGTAGTTACTTTGTTTAATATAATTTATCACTAAAATCTGTCCACCTTTCGTTACTGTACCTTTCTTTGTTTTTATATTAAGTAACAAGCTTGCTCCATCTACAACCACTTCTGCTTGACCTAATTTATTAGGATCCGCAGATATCACAACCCTACCTGTAGAACCAAACAAATCATTAACAGATCGTCCTTTATCTTCTAATCCAGCAAATAGTTTAACAAATGGTAAAGTAAGTGGCTTTGCAAGAAGTAGGCTCACAACGAAATTTGGAATCAGTAAGATTAAAGAAATAATAAATGTTGTGTTCCCAAAAAAATCATTAGCGACCAGAGATATAAGCCACATTGGCATTGCTAAAAAAGTAACAAATACCATAAATGGAACTTTATCAATATTGAAAAACATAAGAACATTATTAATCCATGAAATAGACACTTCACTACCCCCATCAATATCTGAATTTATATCAGTATCGATATCTAAATCAAATGCGCTAATATCTAACGCTCCTAACATAACCAATAACCAATAAAAAACTACAAAAATCAGCAATCCTGTTGGTACAATATTTGGCGCTGAAAAAGTTAATTCAAATAGTTCTTCCATTTTTCAATTTACATTACTTCTAATTTCAATAATTTGAGATTAACAAATACTACTCAATAAAAGAGTGAAAAGTAGATAATTTGCAATCTATTAAATATATATATCAAACCAGCAACTTATTAAATCTTTTTATTTAACGGTTATTAATTTCAGATTATTGGTCAATTATTTTTAATTAAAATCAACATAACCTTCACTCCTCCAAATTATCAGGAGCTTTAGATTCTTATCTTTATCCAATAAATACATTGATCTACATCTTTAAGATCATATCGTTTCTTCCTATTAAGTAAGTTTAATTGTCCTTTTCGCGAATACAAAGACAATCTGAATATAGACTCTCGTATTAAAACTAAACTGAACTATTTTTCAGACACCATTATTCATACTTTTGCAATTAATTAAAAACTAGAAAATATCACTTTCTAAATTCGAATGACAACAATTAAAATACCTCTTAAAAACAAACTATTCTACATTTTCAATTCTCGATACACGTTAAGCGCTCTAGTCATTTTAACGATTTCTTCTTACTTTTTAACAGCCACTTATAATAGTATCGACTGGTTATCTCATCAAATTGAAGAGAATTCTCCACTAACAAAAGGTACTGTAATAAATTATGAATACTGGAATGATGACTATTATCAAATCGACTACAGTTATCAAGTACCTGAAGGAAATGAAATTTATTACTGGCACTCTTTTGCTGAATTTCCTATTGCAATTGGCGAAGAGATAAGTATTGCTTATTTAAAGGATGAACCAACAGTAAGTATGATCAAAGGGTTAACGAATAGTGTTGTTGATCAACTAACACTTACAGCAGCTTGTTTTTCATTTTTAATAGGATTTGTTGTTATTGGATTTGCAACATCTGATCAATTGTTTAAGCTATGGGTTTTAAATAATGGAACTGTAACTGAAGGAACTCTTATCAAACGACACGTGACCATGCATAGAAGAAAACAAGCAGGTAAGCTTATACCTGTTTATAAATTCTTATTCGAGTTTAAAACACATGAGACCAAAACGGTAAGAAAAATAATTGGTAGTACAAGAGTAAAGGAATTGACAGATGAGAAAATAGAACTACTCGTTTATCATAACGCTAAACCAAAAAAATGTGTTTTAGTTGATGATTTTCCTGAACCTATTCATAGTATTATTAGAAAACAGGCTATTGAACAAAAAAAAATCCATCTTTAAAAACAAAAATAAATGATTAAATCGTTTTATTTTTATAATGTTGCAAGCCTAAATAGCTAAAATTGAAAACCAATAAATCTCGCATACTCAAACTCGCTTTATTTGCCACAGGACTTTCTGGTATTGTCGCGGAATACATTTTATCTACATTAGCTACCTATTTTTTAGGTGATTCCGTTTTTCAATGGACAATGATTCTATCTGTCATGTTGTTTGCGATGGGAGTTGGTAGTAGAATAAGTACCAAATTTGACACTAAAATATTAGAGAAATTCTTGGTTGCAGAATTTTGTTTATCCCTCCTAACTTCAACAGCAGCTTTATCCACTTACTTTTTTATTGGAGTTACAGAATACATTGCTGTAATTATTTATGGATTTAGTATCGCTATTGGATTACTAATCGGAATGGAAATACCTTTAGTAACAAGAATTAACGAAGAAAACGAAGATCTAAGAACCAACATTGCTGGTGTAATGGAAAACGACTACTACGGTAGTTTAATTGGAGGTTTATTTTTTGTTTTTGTAGGACTACCCTATTTAGGCCTTACGCACACTCCTTTTGTTTTAGGAGGAGTTAATTTTTTAGTTGCAATTGTTCTTTTCTTTCGACTTAGAAAACACATTACAAGATTCTACAGAAGAGTCTTTTCTGCCGTTATTCCTTTATTACTAATAATAATTTCATTTTTAAGTTACAATGCAGATGAAATTGTGTTGTATGGAGAACAAAAACGCTATAATGATAAGGTAGTTTTTTCAGAACAAACTCGTTATCAAAAAATTACAATTACCCAATGGAAAGAGCATTATTGGCTTTATCTTAACGGAAGTAAACAATTGTGTACGTTTGATGAATGGCTCTATCACGAACCTTTGGTTCATCCTGTAATGCAATTAACAAAAGACCCTAGAAATGTATTGATATTAGGTGCTGGTGATGGATGTGCCATTCGCGAAGTATTAAAATATAAAGGTGTTGAAAAAATTACCATAGTAGATATTGACCCAAAAATGACCGAAATAGGAAAGACCAATCCTATTTTTATCGAAATGAATGACAGCTCTTACTACGATCCTAAAGTAAAAGTAGTAAACCAAGATGCTTTTCAATTTTTAGAAGAAACAGATCAATTTTATGATGTAATGATTCTTGATTTTCCTGATCCAAAAAGTATTGATCTAAACCGTGTTTACACTAGAGAGTTTTACACGCTTTGTAACCGAAGATTAAGACCAATGGGACACATTGTAACTCAAGCAGTAAGTCCATATTACACAACAAAAGCTTTTCGATCTATTGAAAAAACATTAGGTGCTTCAGGTTTTGAAACCTTACCGATTCACAAC
>CEWR01159219.1_pt1 | contig 12577 bp, 11 predicted proteins | sample 356321 | NCBI WGS metagenome assembly CEWR01 (sample SAMEA2621551, study PRJEB7988) | marine metagenome | biome: marine biome (ENVO:00000447); feature: mesopelagic zone (ENVO:00000213); material: "saline water (ENVO:00002010), including plankton (ENVO:xxxxxxxx)" | depth 790 m
AAAAATATATATATTTATTTCCTTTCAGCATAAACCAAATAAAAACGAGGAGTAAATAGCCTCAGTATTGGTCGAAATCCTATTTTCTTTACCGGACTTGTAAACTGCATACTTTTCTTTACTTCCCAACCAGATTTTTCTAGTAACCAATCAAATTGCCAGTCTTCAAATTCGTGATAATGACGATCCCATTTATCAGTTTTACTCCTGTAAGCTGAAGAAAACCATAATTTTAAAGGAACGGAAGCTATTAATTTAGTTGCTTTAATATCGTTTAATGCGTTAAATGGAGCAACCATATGTTCAAAAATTTGAAAAGCGGTAACAACATCAAAATCATCTTTTTTAACAATAGTGGTGTCAACGTCTAAATCTTCTCCTTCTGTATTGATAACATTAAAACCCTCTTTTAGTAAAATATCTGAAAACGGGTTGATGATACCTAAATCTAAAATGCAATCATCTTTAGAAACTAATTGCTTTAAAAACTCTAAAGTAATTTGAAATCGTTTATTTGGGAAATTATTCTCGTACAATTAATTGAAGGTTGAAGTTATACTTGATATATCATCGCATTAATATTCATGCCAGCGCCAACACTTGCAAATATAATTATATCTCCAGGATGAATACTATGGTCACCTAGATTGCCTTTAAGTATTAAATCATATAATGTGGGTACAGTAGCTACGCTAGAATTCCCTAACTTGTCTATGGACATGGGCATAATGTTTTCAGGCATTTCCATTCCATAAAGCTTGTAGAATCTTTTTATTATTGCTTCATCCATTTTTTCATTAGCCTGGTGAATCAATATTTTTTTGATCTTTGTAATATCTACTTTTGATTTATCTAGACATACCTTCATTGCTGAAGGGACATTAATTAAAGCAAATTCGTAAATTTTACGCCCCAACATTTTTATATACTTATTCTTACTTGAGTCGTTTGTATTAAATGATTCTCCGAAAAATATATAATTCGATTCCTCAAGAGCATGTGTTGCTGATTCGTGAGATAAAACACCTCCTTTGTCATTCGTTTTTTCTAAAATAACGGCAGCAGCACCATCACTAAAAATCATTGAATCTCTATCATTTTTATCAACAACTCGAGAGAGTGTTTCTGTTCCAATGATCAAACATTTTTTTGCTATTCCTGCGTTAATAAAAGCATTTGCTTGTATCATCCCTTCAATCCATCCTGGGCATCCAAAAAGGATATCATAAGCAACACAACTTGGGTTTTTAATTTGTAATTTATGTTTTATCCTTGAGGCAATACTTGGCACGGTATCACTTTGTTTAGAGTCGCTGCTTACGTCACCGTAATTATGAGCTACAATAATATAATCTATAGTTTCTGGATCAATTTTGGAATCTTCTATTGCAATCTTAGAAGCAAAAGCACCTATATCTGAATTGTTTATATTTTTTTCAACATATCGCCTTTCAGCAATACCCGTTATAGATTTAAATTTTTTAATAATGATTTTGTTTTCAGCATTAAACTGAGAGCCATCTTCATTATAAAAATCATTTTTTTCGAATGTTTGGTTTGGAATTATTAATTTAGGGATATAACTTCCAGCACCAGTGATTTTTATAGCCATAAGCTATTAATTTTGTTGTGATCTGTAAAAATAGAAAAGCTTTTCCGAAGAAAAGCTTTTTATTCATTTTATTTTACTCTTTTATTAATCTGTCATAAAATCTTCAATGGGAGTACAAGTGCATATTAAGTTACGATCACCGTAGGCGTCATCTACTCTTCGTACTGTTGGCCAAAATTTATTTTCCTTTATATAAGGTAAAGGAAACGCTGCTTGCTTTCTTGAATAAGGAAATTCCCAAGTATCACTTGTTACCATTTCTTGAGTGTGTGGAGCGTTTTTTAAAGCATTGTTAGTGTTTTCAATAGAGGCCTCATTAATCTCTTTTCTTATTGATGTCATAGCGTCACAAAAACGATCTAACTCTTCTAAACTTTCACTTTCTGTAGGTTCTATCATTAAAGTTCCAGCTACTGGAAAAGATACAGTTGGTGCATGGAAACCATAATCCATTAAACGTTTTGCAATATCGGTAACCTCAATACCATTTGCTTTAAAAGGGCGACAATCTAAAACCATCTCGTGAGCAGCACGGCCATTTTCTCCAGAATACAAAACTTCATAAGATCCGTGTAACCTTTCTTTTATATAATTGGTATTTAGAATCGCAATTTCAGTAGATTTTTTTAATCCTTTTTCGCCTAGCATGCATATGTATGCATAGGAGATCAAACAAACTAAAGCAGAGCCCCAAGGAGCTGCTGAAATTGCTGTGATCCCTTGTTTTCCTCCGGTTTTAATAACAGGATTGCTTGGTAAAAAAGGTGCTAATTGTTTTGCAACACAAATTGGACCTACGCCAGGACCACCACCTCCATGAGGTATTGCAAATGTTTTGTGTAAATTTAAATGACATACATCTGCTCCAATAGCGCCAGGGTTCGTTAATGCAACTTGTGCATTCATATTTGCGCCATCCATATAAACTTGTCCTCCGTAGTCGTGAATAATACTTGTAATTTCAATAATTGATGCTTCATAAACTCCATGTGTAGAAGGGTAGGTAATCATTAATGCAGAAAGATTGTCTTTGTGTAAAATTGCTTTTTCGCGCAAATCATCAACATCTATATTGCCTTCTTCGGTAGCTTTAGTAACTACTACTTTCATTCCTGCCATTATTGCACTTGCCGGATTTGTTCCGTGTGCAGAAGATGGAATTAAACATATGTTTCTATGATGATCACCTCTAGATTCATGATATGCTCTAATCACCATCAATCCAGCAAACTCTCCTTGCGCTCCAGAATTTGGTTGAAGTGAAGTTGCTGCAAAACCTGTAATTTCAGTTAATTGATTTTCTAGATTGGTTAACATTTCTTGATATCCTTGCGCTTGCTCTATAGGAACAAAAGGATGAATACTTGACCAGTTTTGATTGCTTAAAGGAAGCATTTCAGAAGCTGCATTCAACTTCATGGTACAAGACCCTAAAGGAATCATTGAGTGATTTAATGATAAATCTTTACGTTCTAATTTTTTAATGTAACGCATCATTTCCGTTTCAGAATGATAGGAGTTAAAAACATCATCTGTTAAGAAGGGTGTTTTTCTTCCTAATTCTGAAGGTATGACAGATGAGTCTAATAAAGAATCTATAGGTAAAGAGTCTTTATTAATAGCTTTATTAAAAACAGCAATAATTGCGTTTATATCTTTTAGCGAAGTTGTTTCGTTTAATGAAATACTAATAGTATGATTGTCTATATAATAAAAGTTAATTTCATTTTTTTCGGCAATTGGCTTAATATCTTCTTTATCAGCTTTTATAACAATGGTGTCGAAAAAAGCAGAATTTAATTGTAAATAACCAAGGTTTTCTAGAGCTGCAGCTAATGTTGCTGTAGAGTTGTGAACTTTATTTGCAATATGCTTTAATCCTTCAGGGCCATGATATACTGCATACATACCAGCCATTACTGCTAATAAAACTTGAGCCGTACAAATGTTAGATGTTGCCCTATCTCTTTTAATATGTTGCTCTCTAGTTTGAAGAGCCATACGATAGGACATATTATTGTCCATATCCTTTGTAATACCAATAATACGTCCTGGGATACTACGTTTGTATTCGTTTTTAGTGGCAAAGTATCCAGCGTGTGGTCCGCCATAACCTAATGGGATTCCAAAACGTTGCGTGGTTCCTACCACTACATCTACTCCGAAATTACCTGGAGACTCTAACATTACTAAGCTTAATATGTCTGCAGCGACTGCTACTTTAATTAAAGATTCCTTTGCTTTTTCTACAAAAGACTTGTAATTATATATTTGTCCATATTTTCCAGGATACTGAAGTAAAATTCCAAAATATTCAGAAGAAAAATCAAATTCTTCATGGTTTCCTATTACCAATTCTATTCCTAGTGGAATCGATCTCGTTTGCAATAAAGATATGGTTTGAGGTAATACTTCTTCAGAAACAAAAAACTTACTAATGTTTTTCTTTTTCTGAGCACGATCTCTTACCGAATAAAGTAATGCCATTGCTTCAGCAGCTGCTGTAGCTTCATCCAATAATGAAGCGTTGGCTAATTCCATTCCTGTTAAATCACAAATCATGGTTTGAAAATTTATCAGAGCTTCTAATCTCCCTTGAGCGATTTCGGCTTGATATGGTGTGTAAGCTGAATACCAGCCTGGATTTTCAAGAATATTTCTTTGGATTACGGGCGGTAAAAAAGTATTGTGATAACCTAGACCAATATATGTTTTAAATAGTTTGTTTTTTGCACTAAGGAGGTTATTATGCTCTTGGTATTCTTGTTCAGACATTGCCTTGTTAAGCGACAATTTTTCTTTTAATAAAATATCGTCTGGAATGGTTTGACCTATTAGCTCATTAATAGAGTTTGAACCAATAGTATTAAGCATTTTATTGAGGTCACTTTTTCTGGGACCAATATGCCTTTGAGCGAAAGAATTTGTGTTCATTTTCCTTAGTTAAAAAATTAAAACGCGAATTTACAATTTTTAACAATAAATGAAAATATTTACTGTAAAAACAAGTAGATTTTTAACGAATATTTGTGATTGAGATTACATTGGTTATTTTTGTTTAATGAAATTTATAAATTTCTTACTTAATACTTACGTTAATACTAGTGTTCATGTGGCCTTTGCTGTCTGTTCACTAGTAGGAGTTACTTGTTTAGAATATGATATTAATATTGCTGCAAACCTTTTAGGGTTTGTTTTTTTCGGAACAGTTACTGGGTATAATTTTGTGAAATATGCTGCTGTTACTACAAAACGGTATAATGAATTGCGCTTTCATTTAAAAGTCATTCAGCTAGTTTCGGTAATTGCATTGCTTTATTTTTCATTTCAGCTTTCTTGGGTTGTTTTAATTTTTTTCGGAAGCTTTGCAATACTTACTTTTTTATATGCAATTCCGTTACTTAAAAATAAAAACTTAAGAAACCTTACAGGAATAAAAATTACGATAGTTGCTTTTGTTTGGGCTGGAGTTACAGTTTTAATACCGATTATAAATGAAGGTGTATTTTTAGATTTAGATATTTGGTTAACTTTTTTTCAAAGGTTTCTTTTTGTATTTGTATTAACACTCCCATTTGAAATACGTGATTTACAATATGATGAGTCAAGCTTAGAGACCTTGCCTCAAAGGGTTGGTGTTAAAAAGACTAAAGTTACAGGTGTGGTTATGCTAGTTTTAGTACTGTTACTAGAGCTATTTAAAGATTCAATAAAATTCAATGATCTAGTAAGCTTAGGAATTATTATTATTGTTTTATTAGTTTTTTTATTGAATTCTAAAAAAAAACAATCTAAGTATTTTTCTTCTTTTTGGGTAGAAAGCATTCCAGTTTTATGGTTTGGAATAATTAGTTTTCTACAATTTTATTTCGACATCTCTTGATGGATTTTTTCCTTTAAATCCTTTTTGTCGTTTAATGGCATCGTTTTAATATCCGATTTTATTAAAATTTCAGATAGTTGAGCATTGTTTTTCGTGTACTTCCTGCAAACGCTACAGTATAATAGATGAATGTTTAACTTAACCTTTTCCCAAAAGGAAGCTTCTTTATATTGGCTTTTGTCACATACGTGACCAGCTTCTTCACATTTCATAATATATTTTTAAAACCAGTTTTTATTTAAACAATCTGCCATGGCTTTTCTTGCACGATGGATGATTACCCACAAATTAGACGCAGAAATATCAAATTCTTTACAAATTGCTTCTGTATCAAAATTATCTATTGTTTTCATCTTAAAAATGAGTGCGTGTTTTTCGTTTAAATTGTCTAAACAATTATATATAGCAGTTCCTAATTCAGAATTTAGGATTAAATCCTCAGCATTTTTATCAAAAGGGTCACTTACACGTTCCTCTAGCCAATCTCCTTCAGATTCTTCGTCAGAATAAGTAATACGAACTTCTGCTTTACCTTTATTTGAATTTATTTTTCGATAATGATCAATTATTTTTCTTTTAAGAATTGATATTAGCCAAGTACGCTCGGTGGCTTCTCCTTTAAAATTATCTTTAGATTTTAATCCAGCTAAAAATGTTTCAGAAATTAAATCTTTAGCTATTTCGCTATCATTGACTCTAACAATAGTAAAGTTGAACAAATAATCGGAATATTTATCCACCCATAAATTAGGATTAAGTTGATTATTTGACATAGTAGCTTTTTTACAAAAATAGGAAAGATTTTCAGATTCTTATAAATTATTAATTTTCTATTATTTTATTAAACCGGCTCTCTTTAATAAAGCATCCGGATTTGGCTTTTTTCCTCTAAATTTAAGGTACAAATCTAATGGATCTAAAGTTCCTCCTTGCGAAAGTACAGTGTCCTTAAATTTACTTGCAATTTCTTTATTAAAAATACCGTTTTCTTTAAAGTATGCGAACGCGTCAGCATCTAAAACTTCTGCCCATTTATAACTATAATATCCGGAGGAGTATCCTCCTTGAAAAATATGAGAAAAAGCGGTACTCATACAATTTTCTTTAACATCGGGATAAAGTTGTGTTTTTGAAAAGGATTGAGATTCAAATTCTTTAACATTGTTGACATTTGAAGGATCATTTCCGTGCCAAGCCATGTCCAGTAAGCCAAAACTTAATTGACGCAGCGTTTGCATTCCTTCATGAAAAGTAGCTGAATCTTTAATTTTTTCAATCAACTCCATTGGTATTACTTTACCAGTTTTATAATGTTTTGCAAAAAGTTCTAATGCTTCTTTTTCATAACACCAGTTTTCTAAAACTTGACTAGGGAGCTCTACGAAATCCCAAGAAACATTTGTTCCTGATAATCCTTTGTAAGTTGTGTTTGCAAGCATACCGTGTAGCCCATGACCAAACTCATGGAATAAAGTAGTTACTTCATTAAATGATAATAAGGAAGGTTTGCTTTCGGTAGGCTTGGTGAAATTACAAACATTAGAAATATGCGGACGTACATTTAAATCTTCATTTTTATATTGAGGTTTAAAAGAGGTCATCCAGGCGCCACCACGTTTGCCAGAACGAGGATGAAAATCTGCATAAAAGAGCGCAATTAAATTGTTATCTTTATCGGTTACGTTATAGGTTTTAACGTCCTTGTGGTATTTGTCAATGTCAAAAACTTCTTTAAAATTAAGGTCGTATAGTTTATGAGCAATATTAAAAACGCCTTCTATGACGTTATCTAATTTAAAATAGGGTTTTAATTGTTCATCATCTAAATCAAAAAGTTTTTGTTTTAATTTTTCTGAATAATAAGCGCCATCCCATTTTTCAAGATTTTTTAAACCATCGACTTCATTAGCAAAAGCTTCTAGTTTATCGAATTCATTTTTAGCAGCAGGTTTTGCTTTTTCAAGTAATTCCTTTAAAAAATCAAATACTTTTTCGGGTGTTTTTGCCATTCGTTCTTCTAATACAAAATGAGCATGAGACTTATAACCAAGTAACTGAGCTCTTTTAAAGCGGAGTTTTACTATCTCTAAAATAGTTGTTTGATTGTCAAATTCATTATTCTTAAAAGCTCTTTTTCCAAAAGCAATGGTAATTTTCTTGCGCAGTTCACGATTATCGGCATAAGTCACAAATGGAACATAACTAGGATAATCTAATGTAAAAACCCATCCTTCCGATTCTTTTTCTTTTGCGGTCTGAGCAGCCATTTCTATGACACCTTCAGGTAAACCAGATAATTCTTCTTTATCAGTAATTTGCATTTGAAAATCATTAGTTTCTGCTAATACATTTTCTCCAAACTTTAATTTAAGTTGCGAAAGTTGGCTGTCAATTTTCCGAAGTGTTTCTTGATCAAGATTAGATAAGTTAGCACCATTTCTTGAGAATCCTTTATACTGTTTTTCAAGTAACATTTTTTGCTCTTCATTCAGCAATAGTAAATCTCTATTGTCATAAACTTGTTTTACCCTTTTGAAAAGATTTTCGTTTAAGAGTAAATCGTTTTTAAAATCTGAAAGTAATGGAGATACTTCTTGAGCAATTTTTTGAATTTCATCATTGGTTTCAGCACTATTTAAATTAAAAAAAATGCTGGTAACTCGATCTAATTCCTTTCCAGTATCATCTAATGCTACAACGGTATTATTGAAAGTAGGATCTAGATTATTGTTAGTAATGCTATCAATTTCAGATTTAGTTACTTTAACAAAATGACTTATGGCTGGAGCAAAGTGTTCGTTTTTAATTTTTGAAAATGGAGCGGTATCAAAAGGTACTAATAAAGGGTTGTTCATAGATATTACTTAACTATTAAAGGTCTTGTTTTATTGGGAAATGATTTTTTAAGAATTTGCTATTTAATGCCCTTTGCACTTTCTTCAACTTTTATTTTTAATCCTTCTTTATAGGTGAGTATTTTGTCTAAAACACATTTGTCACTTGTTCCAATTATTTGAGCAGCTAAAATACCTGCGTTTTTAGCTCCATCTAAAGCAACTGTTGCTACAGGAACTCCTCCTGGCATTTGTAAAATAGATAAGACAGAATCCCATCCATCAATTGAATTTCTAGATTTAATAGGAACTCCAATAACCGGTAAAGGAGAGAGAGAGGCTATCATTCCAGGAAGGTGTGCTGCGCCACCTGCACCTGCAATAATCACAGAAAACCCTCTAGTATGGGCGTTTTTTCCATAATCAAATAATTTATCTGGAGTTCGATGAGCAGAAACAATGTCCACCTCAATTTCAATATCAAATCCTTTTAAAATGTCTATTGCTTCTTGCATAATTGGGAGGTCACTGGTACTTCCCATAATTACTCCTACTTTATTCATAATCTATTATTTTAAATTGAATTTTAGATTTTACACTAATTTTTAATTACTGATAACTTTAATAGTGTTTTTAACCATTTCAGCAATTTTATGAGCTTTATCTATATCTTTATTTACAATGGTAACATGTCCCATTTTTCTAAAAGGTCTAGTTTGTTTTTTGCCATAAATATGTGGTGTTACCCCTTCTAGACTTAATATCTTCTCTATGTTTTTATATTGAACATTTCCAGTATATCCTTCTTCTCCTACCAAGTTCACCATAATTGCAGCAAGTTTGCTATTCGTTTCGCCCAATGGAAGATTTAAAATAGCACGTAAATGTTGTTCAAATTGATTGGTTACACTTCCTTCAATACTGTAATGGCCACTATTATGGGGTCTGGGAGCGACTTCGTTTACGATAATTTCATCATTTTCAGTTTGAAATAACTCAACAGCTAAAAGACCCACATGTTCAAATGCTTCTGAAACCTTTACAGCTATAGCCCTAGCTTTTTCAGCAATCTTATCGTCTATTCGTGCTGGGCAAATAACATATTCTACCTGATTAGCTTCAGGATGAAATTCCATTTCTACCACAGGATAGGTTTTAATTTCGCCTTTTGGATTTCGCGTAACAATTACTGCTAACTCATTTTTAAAAGGAATTAATTGCTCTGCAATACATGGAACATCCGTTAATTTATTAAGATCTTCTTTCTTTCTAATGATGCTAACCCCCATGCCATCATAACCACCTTTACTTTGTTTCCAAACAAAAGGAAAATCTAACTCTTGATTAGAAATTGCTTCTATTAAGTTATGTTTTGAATTAAAAACTTGAAATGGAGAAGTAGGAATTTGATTCGTTTGATAAAATTGTTTTTGAGTTATTTTATCATTGATATTTTTTAAGGTCTTCGATGAAGGGTAAACAATAATACCCTCGTTTTCCAATTTTTCTAGCGCTTTAATGTTTACATGTTCAATTTCAAAAGTAAGAACATCTACTTTTTTTCCGAAGTTATAAACAGTATCAAAATCCATTAAGTCGCCAACCTCAAAATGATCACAAGCGATTTTACAAGGCGCTTCCTTACTTGGATCTATTACGCTGGTTTTAATATCGAATTTTCTAGTTTCGTATAAAAGCATCTTTCCTAATTGACCGCCACCTAAAATGCCTAAGGTAAATTCTGAAGAAAAATAATGAGTCATAGGTTTGTAATTAAATGCAAAAATAAATCATTCTAATCAGATAGAGAAGTTTACAAGAAATAATAAGTTAATACGTATCTTTGCAACTTTATTTGTCAGTGCTAATTTTTCTGACTAGTTATTATGAAAATTAGATACTAAAATGATTCAATTACACGATTTATTCTTTGAAAAATTTATTTCAAAAACACAAATTAATCAAGCAGTTAATGGTGTCGCCGTTAAAATAAATAATGATTATAAAGATAAAGCTCCAGTTTTTTTAATTGTATTAAATGGCGCCTTTTTTTTTGGCGCAGATATCATTAAAAAATTCAATGGAGATTGTGAAATGAGCTTTATAAAAGTTGCTTCATATGAAGGAACACAATCTACTGGAAATGTATCTACCGTAATGGGAGTAGATCCTTCTTTAAAAGGACGTGATGTAGTTATTATCGAAGATATTGTAGATTCTGGTAATACGATAGAGGCTATTTTAAAAATACTTAAACAAGAAGGCGTTAAGAGTTATAAAATTGCTACCATGTTTTACAAACCTCTAGCCTTTACAAAAACTTATAAGGTTGATTATGTAGGGATGGAAATTGCAAATGATTTTATTGTTGGCTATGGATTGGATTACAATGGTTTAGGAAGGAATTTGGATACTATTTATAAGTTAAAACCTCAAAAAATGAAAAATATAGTTTTATTTGGCCCTCCAGGTGCTGGAAAAGGAACTCAAGCAGACTATTTAAAAGTTAAATACAATCTAATACATATTTCTACAGGTGATGTATTTAGATACAATATAAAGAATAAGACTGAATTAGGAATATTAGCCAAATCTTATATGGATAATGGCGATTTAGTTCCAGATGAGGTAACGATAGATATGCTTAAAGCTGAAGTAGACAAAAATACAGATGCTAAAGGCTTTGTTTTTGACGGATTTCCAAGAACTAATTTTCAAGCTGCAGCATTAGATGCTTTTTTAGCTAAAAAAGGAGAAGGAGTTAATGGCATGGTTGCTTTAGAAGTAAATGAAGATTTATTGGTTGCTCGTTTATTAAAAAGAGGTGAGACAAGTGGTAGATCAGATGATCAAGACGAAAGTAAAATTAGAAACCGTTTTAATGAATACGAAACAAAAACGGCGGTATTAAAAGATTATTATCAAGATCAAAATAAGTATTTTGGAGTTGATGGAGTAGGTAGTGTTGAAGATATAACAGAAAGGTTATGTAAAGTTATTGATAAACTTTAGTAACTAATATAAACAGATTATAGTACAAATTTACGGTATTAATTATGACTGAAGGAAATTTTGTAGATTATGTAAAAATGCACCTTACCTCTGGTAAAGGAGGGCAAGGTAGTGCACATTTACGCCGTGAAAAATATATTCCAAAAGGTGGACCAGATGGAGGTGATGGAGGTCGTGGAGGACATATAATTTTACGTGCTAATTCTAATCTTTGGACACTTTATCACTTAAAATTTAAAAGACATTATAAAGCGGGTTACGGTGGTTCTGGAAGTAAACAAACCAGTACAGGAGCAGATGGAGATGATGTAGTTGTTGAAGTGCCATTAGGAACTGTAGTTAGAGACACCGAAACTCAAAATATAATTCTTGAAATCACTGAAGATGGTCAAGAAGTAATTATAGCTAGAGGTGGTAAAGGAGGATTGGGAAACGATCATTTTAAAAGTTCAACCAATCAAACTCCTCGTTATGCTCAGCCTGGATTAGATGGGATAGAAATAGATATTACTCTAGAGTTAAAAGTATTGGCAGATGTTGGCTTAGTGGGATTCCCTAATGCAGGGAAATCTACATTGCTTTCAGTTGTTACTGCTGCAAAACCAAAAATCGCGAATTACGAGTTCACAACTTTGAAGCCTAATCTAGGTATTGTAAAATATCGTGATCATCAAACCTTTGTGATGGCAGATATTCCCGGGATTATTGAAGGAGCTGCAGAAGGAAAAGGTTTAGGTCACTACTTTTTAAGACATATTGAACGTAATTCTACACTGTTATTTTTAATTCCTGCTGATGCAGATGATATTAAAAAACAATACGATATTTTATTGGACGAGTTAAGACGTTACAATCCAGAAATGCTTGATAAAGATCGATTGATAGCTATCTCTAAATGTGATATGTTGGATGAAGAACTACAAGCTGAAATGAAGCAAGAATTAGATGTCGATTTTAAAGGAATCCCCTATATGTTTTTCTCTTCAATTGCTCAACAAGGTTTAATGGAGCTTAAAGATAAGCTTTGGGGGATGTTAAATGATTAAATTATTTTTTTTAAAGAAAATTTAATTAAAACACCGAAAAGAATACCAGCTTTTCGACCATGATGGTAAGTATTTGTATTGCTGAAATTTATACAAACCAAGGTACAGTAATTAAAAAGTTAGTTAAAAAGTAAATAGTACATTGTTTTTGTAAGAATTGTTTATTTTTATAAAAAAAAGCAATGAAATA
>CEWR01159435.1_pt1 | contig 12564 bp, 10 predicted proteins | sample 356321 | NCBI WGS metagenome assembly CEWR01 (sample SAMEA2621551, study PRJEB7988) | marine metagenome | biome: marine biome (ENVO:00000447); feature: mesopelagic zone (ENVO:00000213); material: "saline water (ENVO:00002010), including plankton (ENVO:xxxxxxxx)" | depth 790 m
CAGCGACCCGCCGTCTGGGCCTGATCCGGCCTTCGGATCAGCAAACCGTGGACAGGCTGGTCACGCTGCTCGGCCACGAGGACCAGCAAACGCGGCGAGCGGCAGTACAAAGCCTGGGATCCATTGGCAAACCCGCGGAGGCAGCGATTGATCCGCTGGTGGAGGTCTACAACAACAAGCGAAACAGGGACCTGATCCGTAACGACGCCATCCAGGCACTCAAGAAGATCAACCCTCGCAAGGACTTCACCGACCTGTTGCTTGACAACTAGCCGGCTACTTCGTTTCCCGGGCCAGCACACATCGCAGGCCGACGGCATCATCACGGCTGGACCCAGGGAGCACATGACGGTAGCTGCTGGTGAGTATCTCTGCCTTGTCCTTCCAGCTGCCACTTCGCAACACTCGTTGCGTGGAATCCTTTTTTACCCGGGCGCTTCCATCAACGGGAGCTCCCTGGTAGCTATCATGGGCTGAATCAAGGCACCATTCCCAGAGGTATCCGTGGACATCATAGAGTCCCCAGGCATTCGGCTTCTTGGCTCCCACCGGGGGATCATTCCCAGCTGCATTCCCGGTGTGCCAACCATAATCGTCCAGCGAGGCGACGTCGTCACCAAAGGAATAAACCGTGGTCGTCCCGGCCCTGGCACAGTATTCCCATTCCGCTTCGCTCGGCAGGCGAATCAGCTCGTTGGCCTTGATCAGTTTTGCCTGGCGCATTAACTGGGTTATTTTCCTGCAAAACGCCTGGGCTTCATCAAAGGACAGCATCTCGACACTGTTCCGTTTCCCCTTCCAGCGTGAGGGATTACTCCCCATCACTGCCTCCCAGAGATCCTGTGGCACCTCGTAGCGAGCCACCTGGAACCGGTAATCAAAAGTCACCTTGTGGGCCGGGCCTTCATTCGCTTTCCCACCCTCTCCGCGCCCCATCTGGAAAGAACCTGGGAAGATCCCCTTTCCCGGTGTGATTGCAACGAACTCGCTACGGAAGAGCTTGAGCAACTGCACCTGGTCTGCAGGGAGATCCGCGGGCAACAAGAAGGCGGCAAGTATTACACAATACATTTTCATCGTCTCCTGCCAGGCACGCACAGCCATCCACACCTGTTACCAGGGTTGATACCGCTGACTAGATATTACCACTACGAAATGCCTCGGCCATGGCGAGAGGAACCTCCGCCTCCGCCTTGATCACCTCGGCCCGGTTATCAACAACCCGGGCCACCATCTCCTGTTCCAGCGCAACTGCCTCCGCGCGTCTCAGTTCTGCCTTGGCCTGGGCAACACGGGTATCAGCTTCCGCCTGGTCCGCCTGCAGGCGAGCACCAATATTCTCCCCCACGTCGATGTCGGCAATATCAATGGAGACAATTTCGAAGGCGGTCTGAGCATCCAGTCCACGGGCAAGGACAGCCTTGGTGATCTGGTCCGGGTTTTCCAGGACCGAAAGGTGAGTAATGGCGGAACCGATCGAGGAAATAATGCTCTCCCCGACCCGGGCAATAATGGTCGCCTCCACGGCACCGCCAATCAGCTGTTCCAGGTTGGTTCGAACCGTCACGCGGGCACGCACCCTGAGTTCCACCCCATCCTTGGCGATCGCGCTCAGCGTTACCTTGCCGCTCCGTTCCGGGTCAGGACAATCGATCACCTTGGGACGCACGCTTGTCTGAACGGCCTCGCGAACATCACGTCCCGCCAGGTCAATCGCGGTGGCACGATCAAAGTCGAGATCGATGTCTGCCCGCTCCGCAGCGATCAGGGCATGAAGCACGCCCATCACATTTCCACCTGCCAGGTAATGGGCCTGCAGGCGAGGGGTGGTGATACCGGTCTCACTAATATCCAGGCCAGCTTGCTTGGCCCGGATCTTTGCATCGACGATGATTCGCTGGTTAATTCTCATGAAACCCATGGCAACCATCGCTATTAATTTAACGTCCGCCTCGGACATGTATGCCTGGAACCAGAGCTTGCCGTACTGGGCCACGATCAGCAGCGACACCAGTGCGACCAACACGACAAAACCAATCAGGGCCCAAAGAAGGACCTCCCCAGCCGTGGGGTCCGCAAGCAACTGGAAGTAATGCATCGAAACGTCCTTAAATGAACCGGTTGGTACAGGGCCAGCGGTTCATGATAGCGAACGATTTTGCAGCAAACAAACCAGTCAGCGGAAAAAAAGAGGCCAGCCGGTCACTCGTCCTCATCATCCGGGGGAGTCTCCTCATCCCCGCCGAGCTTCTCCAGCTCCACCAGCAGCGGAGCGGCAATCTCTGCTGCCAGTTGCCGGCCGGTTTCCAGCGGATCCTCGTAGGCTGGAAGACTGGCCGCCGTTGCATCCTGCTGGAACATATGAATGGTCCGGGTTGGGAAAGCGAATGAAACTCCCAGGCGATCTGCGAGCTGCATGATCCCCAGGTAAAGCGACTGTCGTTCCTTGAGTTCCGACCCATAATCAGAACATTCCATGAAACACAACAGCAACACGTCCAGGCTGTTATCGCCGAAGTTGTTGAAATAGACGTGGTAGAGGTCCTTTCGCGTGTTCGGATGCTGCCGGATCAGCTCTCGAACTCCCTCGCAGAAAGCGACAATCTGGTTCGGCGTCGAATCATACTCCAGGCCCAGTGTCGTCCGCAGTCGGCGGAACTTTCGCCGCCCCATGTTGTCAACAATCGCCGAGGTGAACTTGCTGTTGGGTACGGTCACCTCCGAGTCATAGAAAGTACGAATCCGTGTGCTGCGAATCCCCATGCTCTCGACCGACCCCTCGTGATCCTCGAAAATGATCCAGTCCCCGATTTCGAAGGGCCGGTCGACCATGACCAGGAAGGAGCCAAATACATTGCTCAGTGCATCCTGGGAGGCCAGGGCAAGTGCCATGCCGCCCAGCCCGAGCCCGCCAAGCAGTGCAGTGACTTTCAGCTCGAAAACATCTGCAAAAAGGATCAACCCGATACAGACGGCGAAAAACTTGAGGGTCTTGCCAACCATTGGAAGCAACAGGTCGTCAAACTTTGTCTCTGTTCCCTCTGCCTTCTTCTTCAGGTAGCGAACCACTATGTCAATCACGATGAAGGATGTCCAGATCGCCGCCACCACGGTAAAGAATTTCACAGCCACTTCGAAAATGACCAGGACATTTCCTGGCAAGCCAACCAGGGCAGTTCCCCAGAACCAGGTTAATGCCTGGGCCAGTAGACCAACTGGCTTGAAGACCTTGCGCCGCTCCCTCGGTTCCATCTCATCAAACGACGTGCGAAGCACAATCCGCCCCAGCACGGAAAGCAGGTAACGGGTGGCCCTGTCGGCAGCAATACCCAGGAACACCAGTACCAGCAGGCAAAGCCACTGGGCATCCCGAAGACTAAAGTGCTCCTTGTCAAGCCAGAGAGGAAACCAGGCATCCAGCCAGGGTGCCATTTCAAAAACTTCCTCCTCGACCTCTGCACCAACCTCGACCCCATCGTCTACAGAGGTTTCCGTCGCCTCGGAGGTAATATTATCCGTCCCCGGATCCTGGGCAGTGGCATACGTGCCGCAAAACAGGAGACCGGTAATGCCAGCAAGCAGGAGAAAACGACTTGTTGTGCTGCCTGCAGAACGATGTGATGTGACTCTCATTGCTGGATCTCCCTACAATACAGGTGCCACCAAAATGGGGTGCGAAGTGTGTCAAAAAACAGGTTTCAGTGAAAGATCACATCCGATAGAGTAGATAAATGACCCCGCTGGGACCCCTCATTCGCTGCAAAGTGACTCCATGCTGACACTCCTGGGAAATCGATCGAGCACCTGTGACGGTCTCAGCCGTCGACAGCTGATGCAGGTTGGCGGAGCCGGCCTGATGGGACTTTCTCTGCCCCGCCTGCTGGCAGCCGAGCAGCACGCACCTTTCGCTGGCGCACGTGCCAAGTCGGTGATTTTCCTTTTCCTGTTTGGTGGACCCAGCCAGCTGGAGACGTTTGACATGAAGCCCGATGCGCCAAGTACCATCCGGGGCCCTTTCAAGACAACACCCAGCAAGACACCGGAACTCCGGATCTCTGAACATCTCTCCCGGACCGCGGCGATCTCGGACAAGCTGGCGATCATCAAGACAATGACGCACAGTTACAACGACCACAGTGGTGCTGGCCACTACATACAAACTGGCCATCGCTGGAATATTCCCATCGGCGGCGGCTTTAATGTCACTCCCAATGACGCCCCCTCGATGGGATCCATCGTGAAGTACTACTCGCAGCACCAGCCCGGCGGCCTGGAGCGGAAGATGCCAAGTTACGTGGTGGTCCCCAATTTCCTCGGACGGCTCCAGGACTACAAGGTGCAGCTCCGTCGTCCCGGTGAGACCGCCGGTTGGCTGGGACGAGGTTACGATCCGCTCAACACGCGTCTTGACAAGCGGGACAAGGACGACAACCCGTACTTCCGCGACTGTACCGACGAGGAGCTGGATTATCGCATCCAGGGACTCGAGCAGCTCAACGGGATCACGCTGGACCGGCTGGATCGCCGCAACTCGTTGCTCACCCAGTTCAACAAGCAGCGAAGGCTACTGGACCAGAAGGGCAACATCACTGCCATGGACCGCTTCCGCCAGCGCGCCCTGGCACTGGTTAGCTCCGAGCAAACCCAGCAGGCTTTCGATGTCCGCAGGGAACCGGACAAGCTGCGAGACCGTTACGGTCGTCACCTTTTTGGACAGTCCACGCTGGTCGCCCGGCGGCTGGTGGAAACAGGTGTCCGTTTCGTGACCGTACATTATGACGCCGTCGATGGTTACAGCTGGGATTCCCATCGCAGCAGCGACTACCTGGAAAAGCACCTTGTCCCCACCCTCGACCAGGCGCTGTCCGCCCTGCTGACCGACCTGGACGAACGAGGCATGCTCGACGAAACACTGGTGGTGGCCATGGGCGAGATGGGGCGCACTCCCAAGGCCAATGACAAGTGGGGGCGTGGGCACTGGAGCACGCTTTTCCCCGCCGTGATCGCCGGAGCGGGGATACGGGGTGGCGTGGTCTATGGAAAAACCGATCGCCATGCAGAATACGCCACGGAAAACCCGGTTAGCCCGGAGGACCTGGCCAGCACGATCTATCACACCCTGGGAATTGATTCCAACTGGCGAATCCCCGATGCCTCGGGGCGACCCATCCCGCTTGTCGACGGAGGTGCCCCGCTTATGGACCTCTTTTCCTAGTCCGCAGCTGGACGGGACAATCCACCCAGGTCGTAGGCATCCGCTGCCTTTACCGAGTCACCCAGCAGGTCGAGAGATCGAAGCTGTCCTGCCAGCGTTTCCCACCGCTCCGCTGTCATCTGGCCGAGATCCTCGACCTCCATTTCGCCGGGCAGGCAGAGCGGCTTGAGCTGCTCAACACCAAAGGCCAGGATCTCCAGGCTCATCTCCTCGTTGATCGAGTGTATGTGCTCGTTGACCTTCAGCGGATCCTCCAGGTATTTTTGCCACCCGCGAATCGAGGCACGAACTACCCGATGCACCAGCTCCCTGTTCGCATCAAGCTGCTCGGTGCTGGTTATCAGGATACTGGTGTAGGGATTAAACCCAAGATCCGAGACCATCAGGTTTCGAGTCCGAGCTCCCTGCTGCTGGGCAACAAATGGCTCACTAAAAACATAACCCTGCTGGGCAAAGTCCTTTCGCTCCAGGAAGCGAGCCACGCTGCCCGAGTAGGCGACCACCTTCACATCCTCAAGCAGGCCCTGTTTCTCCATGAAACGGGCATACGCCTTCCCGCTTCCCATCGCCACGGTCATGCCCTTGAGCCCGCTGAAATCGTCGATACCGGAATCCGCGTGGACCATAATACAGCGAGGGCTGGACTGGAGCGGTGCCATCAGGGCCACCACTTCTGCCTGCTGCTCTCTGCCAAGCAGAACCTGGTCGGCATTGGCCACGGCAAAGTTGACCTGTTGCCCGGCTGTTTTCTGAATCACGCTGGCATTTGGACCCCCGGGAAGAATCTCCACATCCAGGCCCTCCTGCTCAAAGAAGCCATGCAGCTTGGCCGCGTAGTAACCCCCATGCTCCGCTTCCGGGAACCAGTTCAGCTGCAGGCTTACTTTCTCCAGGCGAGCCCCTGGATTTTCATCCGCAGTTCCGTCTCCGGGCGATTGATCAACATCCCGGCAACCGGCAAGAGAGGCCAGCAATACCAGGAGCGTCGCAAGTTGTTGTTTCCACATGGATCAAATTCTCCCGGGAGGGATTATAGCGGTTCTCTCCCTCAATGCGTTTCCATCTCGGCCGTCCAGCGTCCCAGCAGATGTGTTCCAACAAGGGAGACAGCAACAAACATGACAACTCCCAGCAGCGTGGCAGCGATCACGCAGCCAAACAGCAGGTCGGTCTGCAGGTTGGGAACCGCATAGAGGACGAAGTACCCAAGTCCCCGTTCGGTGACCGATGCACCGGCAAAGAACTCGCCCACGATTGCCCCCACCACGGCCAGCCCGGCAGCCGTCCGGGCACCTGTGACCAGTGAGGGAATCGCCGAGGGAATCCGTAGCTTGACCAGTTGTTGCCAGCGACTCCCCTGGTTGAGTTGGAACAGGTCATGCAGTCCCTCATCAATCGAGGTCAGTCCCGTGGTGACACTGGTAATTACCGGGAACAGGCTGATGATCACGGTAACCAGCACGACGCTCTGGAATCCCTCGCCGAACCAGTTCACGATCAGGGGGGCAATTGCCACGATCGGCACGGTCTGCAGGGCAATGGCATAAGGATAAAAGCTGCGCCTGACAACGCGAGACTGGCTAAAAACCAGTGCCGTTGCTGTTCCCAGCAGGATACTAACCAGCAGTCCCAGCCCGGCTGCCCGCCCGGTGAGCCAGATGGCCGAGAACAGCTCATCTCGATGCTCGATGGCCGCTTCCACCACCGCTGCTGGAGATGGCAGGAGGTAAGGTTTTATCTCCAGTAGCGTGACCGCCAGTTGCCAGACGACCATGGTCAACAGCAAGAGGACCAGCGGCGGGATGAGTATTGTAATCCATCGCCTGGGGGACTGGTTCATGCCACGGTCTCCCTCAGCCGCCCGCTGGTGTCCTCAACAAGGCGGGCAAACCCAGCCTCACCCCGCAGGGAAGCCTTTCGAGGGAAAGGGAAGGGGACTTCGACCTGGTCGACAAGCCGGCCCGGCTCCGCTTGCATCAGGTAAACCTGCTGGCTAAGGAACACCGCCTCGCTCACGTTGTGGGTAACAAACACGATCGTCTGGCGAAGCTCCTGCCAGATTTCCAGTAGCTCCTCGCAGAGCTGCTGCCGAAGCATGTCATCCAGGGCAGCAAAGGGCTCATCCAGCAGTAAAATATCCGGCCGGGTCACCAGGGCACGGGCCAGTGAGACTCTCATCCGCATTCCCCCGGAAAGCATGCGGGGGAACTTCAGGCCATCCTCCGGCTGAAGTCCAACCATCTCCAGCATCTGCCCTGCCGCATCCAGCTGGGACCTGACCGGCTGGCCACGAAGCTCCAGGGGCAGGCGAATATTATCGATCACGTTTCGCCAGGGAAGCAGGGTTGGATCCTGAAAGACGAAGCCAATCTCCGATCGGCCACGTGCCTGGCCCTGGCCCACAGTAAGTTCACCCTGGCTGGGAACAACCAGGCCGGCAATTACCTTGAGTAACGTGGACTTGCCACAGCCAGAGGAACCCAGCACGGAAACAAATTCACCCTGGTCAACCTGCAGGTCAAGTCCATCCAGGACAGGCAGAGCAGGGCTGGGAGAAAAAGCAACGCTGATTTGCCGTGCCGAGATCATGCCAACCCCCAGCGAGGCCCTGGTGCGATGTGTCAGTGAGGCGAGGCACCTATAATGAACTCACCAGCGCAATCATAGCATGCCGCGTTTCATCCGCCACGGGAGATACTTCGATGACAGAAAACCCGATAACGTCACGAGGCAGCATTCCCGCCAACCCCTCAATCGATGAGCTGGGCATTATTGTCATCGACCACGGATCTCGTCGTGAGCAGAGCAATCGACAGTTACTCGATTACGTTGACCTGCTAAGGGAGCGAGCAGGCTACAGGATCGTCGAGCCGGCACACATGGAAATTGCCGCTCCCGACATGGCCATGGCAATGGACAACTGCGTCAGACAGGGTGCCCGCTACATCGTCATTCACCCCTGGTTCCTGGGGCCGGGCCGGCACTGGCGCGAACATATTCCACAACTAGCTGCCGAGGCTGCCAGGCCACATCCACAGCTTGCCTACGTGATCACCGAACCCCTGGGCCTCCACCCGGCGTTGGTGGAGGCAACCTGCGACCGGATCACGGATGCCCTTGGGCAAGCCACCGTCCGCTCTGGCGAGAAGCCTGCAGCGGCAGGGAAATGAGTTACAATTCATCCTCGGGATTTTTTACCGGGTAACAAGGAAATCACCATGCCATCTCGTACCACCAATCGCCGCCAGTTTCTCGAGTTGACTGCCCGGACAAGTGCGCTCGCCGCAGTTCCTTATTTTGCCAGCAACGTGGACACGTTTGCCCAGGAAAACAAGGCGGCCAACGACAAGCTCAACGTGGCGGCAATTGGTAACGGTGGACGAGGTTCTGCCGTCGGCAACCAGGCAGGGCGCCTGGGGAACATGGTTGCCTGCTGTGACGTGGATTCCCAGCGTGCGGAGGCATTTGCCAAGCGTTATGGAGAATCGTGCAAGCCATACGGTGATTATCGAGACGTCCTGGATCGCACGGATGTGGACCTGGTTACCATCGGCACGCCGGATCATTGGCACGTCAAGATTGCCATCGACGCATTGAACGCGGGCAAGGATGTCTACTGCGAGAAACCCCTCACGCTGACGATCGATGAGGGCAAGCTGGTACAGAAAGTGGTCAAGAAAACGGGGCGCGTGTTCCAGGTCGGAACGCAGCAGCGGAGCGAGTACGGGCAACATTTCCTGCATGCAGTCGTGATTGCCCGAAGTGGCCGCCTGGGGAAGAACCTCATGGCCCTTTCCTCCGTTGGAAACGCACAAAAGGGAGGCCCCTTTCCCACCGGTGATATTCCAGGCCACCTCAACTGGGACATGTGGCTGGGGCAGGCACCAGAAACGCCCTATATCAAGGAACGTGCCCATTACCAGTTTCGCTGGTGGCTGGAGTACTCCGGCGGGCAGGTTACCGACTGGGGAGTCCACCACACCGACATCGCCATGTGGGCACTGGGGATGGAGAACACCGGCCCGGTCAGCATCGAAGGAAAGGGTGTCTTTAACAAGGATCCCGATTGTTACAACGTCGCCCACTCGTTCGATACCACGGCCACGTTTGCCAATGGACGGGAGATCCGGCTGACAAGCGGCCCCAACGAGCTGATTATTGAAGGTGAAAAGGGGAAGATCCGTGTCAATCGTGGTGGCCTGACGGGCAAGCCGGTGGACGAGATCAGAAGCACGGACGAGGGAAAACAGTGGCTGGCCGAGGAGACCGAGAAACTCTATCGTGGCAAGCCAACAGCCCACATGGTTAATTTCTTCTCCTGTGTGAAAAGCCGCAAGCTCCCTGTTTCGGACGTCTTTACCCATCACCGCAGTGTGAGCGTCTGCCACCTGGTAAATATTGCGATGCTGCTCGGACGCAAGCTTACCTGGGATCCCAAGAAAGAAGACTTTGTGGGGGATGAACAGGCCAGCTCCATGATAAGCAGGGAACAAAGAAAGGGATTCGAGATCAAGGCCTAGGGGTCTCGTGCCAGGCTCGAATCCACCACTTCACTCGAGCAAGAAGTTCCACCAGCAGGTCCCATCCCAGGGCATGACTGGCGCGCTACTGCCAAAGGAGTCAAACGATGAAGAAATTTGCCGCGCCCGTGATTGTCGGCATCATTCTTGCCGGACTTGCCGTGCTGGTCATCCAGTTCATCCCGTCCTTTAACGGCGGGCAGTCAGTCGATCGGTTCAGAAATGTCCCTCCGATGGAGCCGGGAACGGATATAATCAGTGATTCCGCTGCGATGATGGCAGGAAATGCACCCGGTTCCCAGGGGCTGGCAGGGCAGGACAATTCACAGATTCCCACCGAACCGGCCGATGAACTTCCCGAGGGAGTGGTCATTTCGCGTGAGACAAACTCGCTTGACCATACTCTGGTAGCAGACCATTTTCAGGTAGCACTGGTGCTCCAGCCCCGGCAGCTTCTTGCTGCTCCCCAGGTTGAACCGCTGATCGCACTTTTGAGCGAAGCATTGCCAGTCGACCTGGTCGAGTCGGTCGAGCTCGATCCAGGGTCGATCGAGAGTATTGTCATCCTGGTGGACTCCCTGCCAGCACCCCCCACACTTCAGCCAGTAGAGGATGGCACAGATCCAGCTGTTGAGGCGGAAGAGGGCGAGGATCCGGCAATCGATACGCAAGACCCCGCGGACCAGGAACCCACCACGGATGAAGAACCTGCAATACCGGCACCGATGGAGCTGGCGGTGATCGTGAAGCTGGCCGAGGGCGATGCCAGTGAAGTAGCCATCGCCTTGAGCAGGGGCATTCCCGGTTTGTGGAAGGAAGAGGAGATCGGAGGAAAGCCGGGCCGGGTCAATGCACTCCCACTCCCTCCACCCATTCCCACCGGGATCTGTGTTTTCGATGAGCGGACCCTGCTTGTTTCCAGCCCTGCCACGATCACAAAGATGCTGGAAGCCAAGGGGACAAGTCCTCTTGCCGAGCGACTGGCGACGGTGGACCTGAGTAACGACGTGGTCCTGGTAGCCACTCCCGGCATCCTGCCAGAAGGGGCCATGGATGGAACGGCTTCGGCCCAGTTCAATCCCCTGGCAATGCTGCAGGGATTGCCTGACAAGCTCCAGACAGCCTCGGTCGCCATTCGTCTCAGCAGCGACCCCGTCTTTCAAATCGAGCTGGAAGCTCCTGATGATCAGTCTGCAAGGGATGTACATAACTCCATCAGGTCAACCCTTTCCCTGACACAAGTCATCATCGATGCACAAAAGAACCAGTTCACGGATAACCCGACAGCCCCTGATGGCTACCTGGAGACAATGGAGTTCATCTCAACCCTGCTCAACAGCAGCACGCTTGGCCGCACCAACTCCCCCGGTACCCCAGAGAACCTGATCACCGTGATCTCCGTGGCGCTCACCGAGGAAATTACGAACTCGCTTGAAACGATTATTCCGCAGATGCTGGCACCCGGCGAAGCCGAAGAGCCAGCCGAAGAGGGTGAAACTCCCTGAATCGACCTGCCCGCCAGCCGGGGACGATATTCAACGTTGTGAGAGACCATCGAGACACATACCATAGTGATATGACTACCCTGTCACCCACCCTGGTGACATGACAATTGGAAGCCCACCAACCCGGTTGCTGCCATGAGAGTTACTCTTCTCTTGTTCCTGCTCCTCTCTGCAAGCCCCAGCATGGCTGATCGCCGGGGGGACGCGAACAAGCTCACTTTTGAAAAAGATGTCCGGCCAATATTTCGGGCCCATTGCTACGACTGCCATGGTGCGGCAAGCGAAATCAAGGGAAAGCTCGACTTGCGACTTGTTCGCTTCATCACGGCAGGTGGTGAAACCGGGCCTGCCATTGTGCCTGGGAAACCTACCGAGAGTTTCCTGGTGGAACGCATCAAGGCAGGCGAGATGCCACCCGGGGAGACACGGGTAAGCACCGAGGAGATCGCGGTGATTGAAAAGTGGATCGCCCAGGGTGCCCTGACCGCGCAGCCGGAACCAGAGCAGATCCCCCCGGGCCTGGGTATTTCCTTCGCGGAAAGGGGCTACTGGGCTTACCAGCCAATCACCCGGCCGGAGGTACCACGACCCAGGAAAGCGGGACGGGTTCGCAATGAAATCGATGCTTTCCTGCTGGCAAAGATGCAAGACAAGAAGCTCCAGTTTTCCGCCGATGCGGATCGCCTGACGCTTGCCAAACGAGTTTACCTGGACCTCACCGGGCTCCCCCCCTCGCTGGAGCAGGTTCAGCAGTTTATCGCCGATGAGCGGCCCAATGCTTACGAGATCCTGGTGGACGACCTGCTGGACTCGCCCCACTACGGGGAACGCTGGGGGCGACACTGGCTGGATGTTGCAGGCTATGCCGACTCGGAAGGATACAGCAACGACGACCCCGAGCGACCTTACTCCTACAAGTACCGTAATTACGTGATCCAGTCATTTAATGATGATCTCCCCTTCGACCAGTTCATCCAGGAACAGCTGGCCGGTGACGAGATGGTCACACCACCGCTGAAGAACATGTCGGCCGAGAGTATACGCATGCTCACCGCCACCGGCTTCCTGCGAATGGGCGTCGATGGTACTGGCAAGGAAAACAACGATGCCTCCAGGAACCAGGTCCTTGCCGACACGATCAAGATCGTCAGCTCGTCCCTGCTGGGGATGTCGGTTGGCTGTGCACGGTGTCACGACCATCGATACGATCCAATCTCACATGTTGATTACCATCGACTTCGAGCTGTTTTCGAACCCGCCTTCGACTGGAAGAACTGGCGAACACCTGGTGGGCGACAAATTTCACTCTACACGGACGTCGACG
>CEWR01020893.1_pt1 | contig 12540 bp, 11 predicted proteins | sample 356321 | NCBI WGS metagenome assembly CEWR01 (sample SAMEA2621551, study PRJEB7988) | marine metagenome | biome: marine biome (ENVO:00000447); feature: mesopelagic zone (ENVO:00000213); material: "saline water (ENVO:00002010), including plankton (ENVO:xxxxxxxx)" | depth 790 m
GAGTGCTGATGTAGGTGCAGATTTAGTAGGAAAACTAGAAGCAGGTATTCCTGAAGATGATCCAAGGAATCCTGGTGTAATAGCTGATAACGTTGGTGACAATGTTGGAGACATAGCCGGTATGGGTTCAGATATTTTTGAATCTTACTGCGGTTCTATGATTGCTTGTATTGCCATTGCCGGAACTTTTCTAGTCGCAGAGGATAGATCAGCAATGATGTTTTTGCCATTAGCCTTAGCGTCAATAGGACTAATAGCCTCTATGATAGGAATTATTATAGTGAGAGTATTTTCAAGTCTCTCTCCTGCATCTGCTTTACGAACCGGAACAATAGGCGCTCCCATTGTTTTTATTGCAGCAGCATACTTTCTAACAAATGCTCTTTTACCTGAAAATAATGTTTATACCCCTATTAATGTTTGGTTAGCTGTCTTGACTGGTGCAGTTGGAGGTATAGCAATTGGACTCATTACAGAATATTACACAGGCTCTACTCCTGTTGTAAAAATAGCGGAGTCAGCTCAAACAGGACCAGCAACAGTAATGATTACAGGCTTGTCTGTTGGCATGCAGTCTGTTGTTTTACCAATAGGATGTATTGCCATAATAATTTATTTATCAACAACTCTATCAGGCATCTATGGTGTTGGCATTGCTGCTGTAGGAATGCTTTCTACTGTAGGTATAACAATGGCAATAGATGCATACGGTCCGGTAGCCGATAATGCAGGCGGCATAGCGGAGATGGCAGGAATGCCTCCAGAAACAAGAGAAATTACAGATGAATTAGATGAACAGGGAAACACAACGGCAGCAATAGGAAAAGGTTTTGCAATAGGAGCTGCAGCTTTAGCTGCATTGGCTATCATTTCAGCTTTTGTTGCAACTGTTCCTACAGATAGCGGTGAACCTTTGGTGTTACTTCTATCCGATCCTAGGGTTCTTGTAGGAATGTTTATAGGTGGCGCAATACCTTTTTTGGTTGCTTCAATAACTATGACTGCTGTTGGCGATGCTGCTTTTGAGATGATTAATGAAATCCGAAGGCAATTTAAAGAAATTCCTGGCTTGTTGGAAGGAACTGCAGAGCCTGACACAGAAAAATGTGTAGACATTGCAACTACAGCAGCTTTAAAGAAAATGCTCTTGCCCGGAGTTATAGCAATAGGCGCACCTCCTTTAGTAGGCCTTACATTGGGCGCTGAATCTCTTGGAGGAATGCTTGCAGGAGGATTACTTTCTTGTGTTCTCATGGCTTTGTTTATGGCAAATGCTGGAGGAGCATGGGATAACGCAAAGAAATATATTGAAAAGGGGAATCTCGGAGGAAAAGGAACTGATACTCATGCTGCTGCGGTTGTAGGAGATACAGTTGGAGATCCTTTTAAAGACACATCTGGACCTTCTATGAACATTCTAATAAATGTTATGGCAATTGTGAGTTTAGTTATAGCACCACTCTTATAGTCAAGATAGAATTTTTTTCATAGTTATATGTGGGATGCCTGTATCAGATTGGTATGGGTCTCCTTCAAGATAATTCAACGAAAGATAAAAATTTATAGCCTCTTCTCTCGCATTTAGAATTACTGTCTTAGCTCCATTCTTCCCTGCATGTTCTTCGAGTTTCTTTACTATCTCTGAGCCTATACCTTTTCTTTTTAGATTTTCATTAATAGCCATGTACCTAATCTGGGCCTCTTCATCAGAATTAAAGTGAACCCTTCCAGACCCAACTATTGTCTTGTATTCATCTATAGCTATTAGGTGGAAGCTTGAGCTTTCAAGTTCATCTTTTAGAGAATCTTTTGACATTCCAAGAGGCTTCCTGAGCATTTCCCATCGGAAGAGAAAATAGTCATCCCATTCTTCAGAGGTTTGAGGAGATTTAATAAAGTAATTGAGCATTATTTCTTGTTAAATTTTAAACTATCTAATGTGAGTAAGCAGGATGATATATTTAGTGAGGGTAATTTAAGCGGTTTACCTTTCTCTTTCAACGATGAAGTAACAGAAGTTTTTGAAGACATGATTGATAGGTCTGTTCCTGGCTACAAGACTAGCGTAAATCTGGTTAATTATTATTCAAAAAAATATTCTCAAGAGAGTACAAATTTTTATGATTTAGGATGCTCGTTAGGTGCTTCAACAAAAGTATTGTTGGGCTCTAGTAATAATAGGAACATAAAAATTATTTCTATAGATAATTCTCCTGCAATGATAGAAAGATGTAAAAAGTCCTTTAAATCCTACGTAGACAAGGGTCGTTTAGAATTAAAATTAGAAGATATCAACACATCGGAGATAATTAATGCCTCTGTTGTGGTTATCAATTTTGTTTTGCAATTCTTAGATCTAGAGAATAGAGAACTTCTTATAGATAAAATTTATAAAGGATTAAAACCAGAAGGAATTTTAATAATTTCAGAAAAGATACATTATGAATCTAGTAGGGAATCTGAAAGTATGTCTTTATTACATCATGGCTTTAAAGAAAAGAATGGGTATACCAAGATGGAGATTTCCGCTAAACGAGATTCATTAGAAGGAGTGCTTGTAACTGAAACAGAGCAAGTTCATCTAAAAAGAATGAAAAGAATTGGGTTTAAAATTAGCGACAAACTGATGTCTAATCTTAACTTCGCTACGTATCTATTTATTAAGTAATGAATTTCATTTCTCCACAATGGCAGAAATTATTAGACCCCTACGCAAAGGCTGTCTTCGGAAATAAAAAAGATAAACGAATAGAACTTTGGGAGAAAGTTTTATTAGAACTACCTGATGTTCTTAATAAGAGCGCAGATCTTTCGTCAGGAGTAACAATAGATTCTGCTTGGACGGCTCAGAATAGTATCTACACTAGAGATTTATTGTTGAAACTTATTCCTTGGAGAAAGGGACCTTTTTTAATTAATGATGTATTTATAGATAGCGAGTGGCGGTCAAATTTAAAATGGGATCGTTTTTTAGAGATTGATCTAAATATTACTGACAAGACGGTCTTAGATGTTGGTTCAGGTAATGGATATTATGGCTTCAGGATGTTGGGTTTAGGTGCCAAAGAAGTCTTGTGTCTGGAGCCTAATTTAACCCATTTTTCCCAATTTCTAGCTTTGAATCATTTCGTTGGATCAGAAAGGATTAAAATGCTACCAGAAAGGCTGGAGTCGATACAAATAAACAAACCTTGTTTTGATGTAATCTTTAGCATGGGTCTTTTATACCATCAGAGAGATCCAGGACAGCACCTTAGGTTGTTGGCTTCACATTTAAAAGAAGAGGGAAGTATTGTTATAGAGACCATAGTTACACCAGAAGATTATGAAGAAATTCTTATACCTGATGATAGGTATGCAAATATGCCTAATGTATGGTCTGTTCATAATGAAAGAGGTTTAGAAAAGATTATTCTTGAACAAGGACTTGAAATTGTTTGTTCAACTAAACCTGTAATGACTTCTGTTGAAGAGCAGAGGACTACAGCTTGGATGCCTTTCAGGTCTTTTGAATCTGCTGTGAGAGAAGATAATCCTGAAATAACAGTTGAAGGTTACCCGGCACCTTTAAGAATGTTTGTTGTTCTTAAGATTCAGAATAATCAACCTTAGTTCCTATCCATCTATTCACCAAGGTTTTTGCAAACTTCTCATCGGTTTTCGCAATTTTTATTGCTTCTGCTTGGGCAAATTCTAATAGATCAGAATCTCTTATTGGATCAGCTATTTTTAAATCCATGAGGCCTGATTGCCTTACGCCATAGATATCTCCGGATCCTCTAAGTTCTAAGTCTTTTTCAGCTATAACAAAACCATCATTAGTTTCCTCCATTGTCTTGATTCTTTCTTGCGCAATTGCCGTTAGAGGGTCTTTATAAAGCAAGAGGCAGTGAGAATCAGAATCTGCTTTTCTGCCAACTCTTCCTCTTAGTTGATGGAGTTGTGAAAGACCTAATCTTTCAGGGTTTTCTATAATCATTAGTGTTGCTTCTGGCACATCCACGCCCACCTCTATAACAGTAGTACAAACTAAGAGTTGAATCTTGCCTTCACGGAATTCATTAATAACTTTATCCTTTTCCTTCTTTTTAAGTCGGCCATGTACTAGACCAGCTTTTATGTTTGGGACGGATTTCTTAATATCTAAAAAAAGCTCTTCTGCGGATTGGGCTTCTAATTCTTCTGATTCTTCGATTAGGGTGCATACCCAGTAGACCCTTTGGCCTTCAAGGCATACTTCTTCAATTCTTTTAATTACTTTATCTCTCATGGAGTTGGGTCTTGATGAAGTAGTAACGGGCTTTCTTCCGGGAGGTAATTCATCAATAATGGAGGTTTCCAGAGAACCATATACAGTCATTGCTAAAGTTCTGGGTATAGGCGTGGCTGTCATGATTAATTGGTGAGGGCTTTGTTTCTTGGAGCCTCCTTTTTCTAACATAGAGAATCTTTGATGTACTCCAAATCTATGTTGTTCATCTATAATAGTTAAACCCAACCGATTAAAAATTATGTCCTTCTGGAATAGGGCATGAGTTCCAACAAGAACATCTATCGCGCCTTCTTCAAGTCCAGAAATTATCTTTCTTCTTTTGGCGGCTGTGGTTGATCCAGTTAGAATTTCAACTTTCAGTCTCAGAGGATCAAACCATGCAGACAAAGTTTGGTGATGTTGTTCTGCTAGTATCTCTGTTGGGCACATAAAAGCTGTTTGCCAATTATTATCAGCAGCATGAAGGGCAGCTAAGGCACCAACTAGAGTTTTTCCAGAGCCGACGTCTCCTTGTAATAATCTACGCATAGGAGATTGAGCAGTTAAGTCATTGCAAATCTCAGCCCAAGTTCTATTTTGAGCATTGGTTAGTTTAAAATCTAAAGATTTTAAGAACTGATCTTCTTTGTGTGACTTAATATCCATCTTAGGTCCTTCTCTGCCTTCTAATTCATTCTTAAGTATCCCCGCACATAACATGTGAGCAATAAGCTCTTCCTTTATCAGTTTTTTTTGGGCGGGATGGTTCCCGCTTAACAGAATATTAAGATCTATATTGGCAGGGGGATTATGAATAAACTTTAATGCCTGGAAAAGGTCTTCAAATTCATCATCAGATTGTTTTATTCTCTCTTCTTTGAATAAATTATTTATTTCACAATAGTTAATAGCTCCCGAGATAATTTTTCTTAACCTTCCTTGTTGAAGTTTTGAAGTAGATGCATAAACAGGCGTAAGACTCTTATCCACTTCAATGGAATCGGTCTTTTCAAAAACTTGGTATTGAGGGTGGATCATTTCTTTACCAGAAGGTCCGTGTCTTATGGTGCCATAGCACCTTATTTTTGAGCCTTCTTTAAGAGCTTTGTGTTGAGCCATAGCGAAATGGAACATTCTGATTGTTAGTCGACCGGTTCCATCATAAATCTCAGTGAATAACATTCGCCTACCTCTAAAAACAACAGTGGATTTAATTATTTCTCCTTCTATGAGAACAGGAATCTCATAAGGTGCTTCCCCCAAAGCAGTTAGTCTAGTTCTATCTTCGTAACGGTAAGGAAGGTGAAAAAGGGCATCTTGTATGGTTTTGATGCCCAATAGCGAAAGAGATTCAGAGACTTTTGGGCCTACTCCTTTAAGTTTTTCTACATGATGACTATTTTTATTGCCTTTAGGCATAGATCAAGACTAGCCTTTTTCCTTGATAATAATGGCTTCTACCTCAATCAACGAATTTAGGGGCAATTTAGCCACTTGAAGAGCAGCACGTGCTGGATATGGCTCTTCAAAATAATCCAACATAATCTTATTTACTTTATTAAATAAAGATAGATCTTGTAGAGAAATATTTAGTTTTACAATATCGTTGAGACCACAGTTAGCAGCTTTACAGACGGCTTGAATATTATCAAATACTCTTCTTATTTGATTCTCTTCACCTTCAACCAATTTCATTGTGGCCGGATCAAGGGGGATCTGGCCTGAAAGAAAAATACTATCGCCCGCTTTAATTGCTTGAGAATAGGGGCCTATAGCATTTGGTGCTTCTAAGGTTTCAATTTTTTCTTTCATAATTTTAATGAAGGATTTTTACTTTTCGCATTTCTTGATCGTGTATTCTATTTACAGAAATTATTGCCTTGAGATTTTTTAGCTTTCTAATAACCTTAGATAAGTGCAGCCTACCAGAGACTTGGAGGTCAAGGTTAAATTCGTATATACCAGCCTCAGGCTCGTTGGTTTTTACGGAAGAGATGTTAGTACCTACTTCTGTAATAGATGAGGCCACCTTGGCTAGAAGACCCGGCTCATCATTAGCAATAATCTTTATTTCAACCGAGAAAGTTCTGCTCAATTCTTGATGCCAATTAAGAGGGAAGCATTGCGTAGGATCTTCTCTCACGGCTAAAATGTTCTTGCATCTTTCTTGGTGAACAACCATACCTCTTTCAGCTGTAAAATGACCAATAACGGAGTCACCGGGGATTGGTCTGCAACAAGTTGCATAATTTACTACCAAGCCTTCTGATCCTGTAATTTCAAGTGGAACAACATCTTTTGATTTCTTATTTCCTTTTTGGTGTAAAGAATTAGATATTTGCATTGCTACAATATTACCCACCCTTTTCCCCAACCCGATTTCTTCTAGAAGTTTATTTAAACTTCTTACTCCAAGGCTATCTAAGGCACTTCTTAAATCTTCTTTTTCTATTCCCCTTAATCTTATATCCATTGATTCCAGAGATTGATCTAGTAGTTTTTTCCCAAATTTCTTTGCTTCAGAAGTTTTTAAATTACTTAAATAATGTCTAATACTATTCCTTGCTCTTGGTGTTACGGCAAAGTTGAGCCAAGCAGGCGAAGTTTGAGGCAAAGGATCTCTAAGTATTTCTATAGTTTGTCCGCTCTCTAGCGGAACACTTAAAGGAGCAAGTTTTCTATTAATTCTACAAGCTCTACAATGATGACCAATATCTGTGTGTACAGCATAAGCAAAATCGATGGCTGTAGAGCCTGCAGACATTTCTATTATTTTTCCTTGAGGAGTAAAAACGTAGATTTCATCAGGAAATATATCCGTTTTTATTGATTCTATGAATTCTTCGGATGAATCATAACTCTCACTCATCTCTAAAAGACCTGCAACCCATCTCCGTGCTTTAATTTGAGGACTGGTATCTGACTTATTGCCTGACTTATAAAGCCAGTGAGATGCAATACCATTTTCTGCCATATCATCCATTTCTTGGGTTTTTATCTGCACTTCGACAGACAAGCCTTTAATTCCTACTACTCCTGTATGTATAGATTGATAGCCATTAGATTTAGGTAAGGCAATGTAGTCTTTGAATCTCCCATCCACGGGTTTATAAATACTATGAACCAAACCAAGTGTTTTGTAACAATTCTCAGGAGTATCTACAATAATCTTTAGAGCAAAAACATCCATGATTTCATCAAAAGATCTTTTTCTTTCTTTCATTTTTCGATAAATGCTATAAACGTGTTTTTCCCGACCTTCAATTAATGCTGGCAAGCCTTCTTGATGAAGTCTTTTTTCCATGTCTTTTTGCATTTTCTTTATAACTTTGTTTTGGCTGCCTCTATTCTTTTTTATTGCTGCAGTCAGGCGCTTATGTCTAGTGGGGTAGATTATTTGGAAGGCTAAATCTTCAAGCTCTCTGTATACGTTATTCATTCCTATGCGATGTGCTATGGGAGAATAAATTTCCAATGTCTCTTTTGCTATTCTTAATTGTTTTTCTCTGTCTAAATAAAACAAGGTACGCATGTTGTGCAGCCTGTCTGCAAGCTTAACAACAATAACTCTAATGTCTTTTGCCATGGCAAGGACCATTTTTTGGAAATTCTCAGCCTGAGCTTCAGTTTGAGTAGAAATCTGCAACTGATCAAGTTTGCTTACACCATCAACAAGATTAGCAACATCTTTATTAAATTTTTTTTCAATGAGACTCTTTGGAATACCTGAATCTTCAATTACATCATGCAACATCGCAGCTGAAAGACTATCTTCATCCATTCTGAATGAACTCAGAATACTAGCTACTGCAATTGGGTGGCTGACATAAGGATCTCCGCTTGATCGAAACTGACCTGAGTGAGCTTCACAGGCTAATTCATAGGCTCGTTGAACTTGCTCAACCTGCTTTGGCTCCAAGTAATCAGAAAGTTTTTTTGATAATGCGTTTATTGAGTCCATAGAAATACAAAAATATAAATAGAGTATCTCTATTTTTGATCCTATTGGCTAATAAAAGGGAAGGAAATTATCTTTTTGGAAAATCTTCAGCTGATAATTCTTCAGAGAATTCTTGTTCTAGATCAGCAATATCAACTTTAAGATCATTAATATTTTCTACAGTTACTGTTCCAGCTTCAATTTCTCTTAAAGCCATAACCGTAGGTTTATCGTCTTCCCATTCCAGAGTTGCTCTTCTGCCGCCCGTTGCGAGTTGCCTGGCTCTTTTGGAAGCTAAAATAATTAATTCATATCTAGTAGATACTTTTTGTAGAGCATCTTCTACGGTAATTCTTGCCATTTCTTTACATCATTGATTAAGGGATGAGCATTCTACTCGATAGGATCCTATTGATCCAGTAATAGGTTTAAAGAGTTTTCTGCAAGTTTTTGTCTTTCTTTTGGTATTCTTTGGTCCAGGTGAATAATTATCATTAAATCGTTTATGGCTGATTCAAAATCGTCATTAATGATGATTTGGTCAAAAGAACATCCGTTTTTTATTTCCATTTTTGCAAGAGAAAGCCTTTTCTTTATATCTATCTCTGAATCTTGATTTCTTTTATTAAGCCTTTCCTCTAGAGATTCAAGAGAAGGAGGTAATATGAATATTGTCACGGCATCAGGATAATTCTCTTTAATCTGTTTTGCACCCTGCCAATCTAACTCTAGGATTATATCTGTACCTTGATTTAGTTGTTCTTCTACCCACTGCCTGGGCGTTCCATAAAGATTACCAAAAACTTCTGCAGATTCCAGCAGGTCTCCATTTTGGACCATTTCTTGAAATTCTTCTTTCGTCTTGAACAAATAAGATTCACCATTTATTTCATTTTTTCTTTTGGCCCTTGTGGTGAATGAAATTCCAAGCCTAAGATTTTTTCCAGATGAATTCTTAAGCAAAGACTCAATTAAAGTAGTTTTCCCCGCTCCTGAAGGTGCTGAAATTACAAATAGTTTGCTCATATTAAATAAAAGAAGTTTATTGTAGGTTAAATATAATTAAAATAGATTATCAAATAGATATTTTTACAATTAGATTGAATAATAAAACGCAAAATAAGTTCTTCTCTCTGGCAATTAAAGAGAAAGCCTTGCTGTTTGGAGACTTTACATTGAAATCGGGTAAAAAAAGTCCTTATTTCTTTAATATTGCTTCACTGCTAGAAGCAGGGTTCTTGCACGAACTCTCTTTGATGTATCTAGATATCGTGGAGCAACTAGAAGAGCCTTATGATGTTATCTTTGGACCCGCATATAAAGGCATACCTATTGCTTCAGGCCTTGCTACACAATTAAGCTCAAAGAACTCTAAAGCCTATCCTGTTTGCTTCGACAGGAAAGAAGAAAAGGATCATGGAGAAGGTGGGGTGCTTATTGGCTCTGTAAAAAATAAAAGAGTATTGGTTGTTGATGATGTTTTAACTGCTGGTACTGCTTTAAGGAACTCTATTGATTTAGTGAATAAATCTGGGGGGAAAGTTATATCAGCTGTTATAGCCTTAGATAGAGAAGAAAATAACGGAGTTGGAAGGACTGTTAAAGAAACTCTCGAAGCTGAACTTAATATTCCTATCAAAGCAATTGCCTCTATTTCAAGACTTATAAATTTTTTAGAACAGGACAAAAATCTTAAAGAGCAAGCAGATCTTATAAAAAAATATTACTCTAAATAATGTTTACAGGTATTGTCCAAGAATTAGGCAGTGTTACTTCTTTGTTGGAAACTGAATCAGGTTTTTCTTTAGAGGTCGTCGTTAAAAAAGAGTTTATTGCCGGGCTGTCAAAAGGGGCAAGTGTTGCAGTTAATGGATGCTGTTTGACTGTTACTAAATTTAATGAAGCTCGTATTTCTTTTGATGTAATAAAAGAGACTATTCGAATTACTAATCTAGGCTCTTTGGAATTACAACATAAGGTTAATCTAGAAAGGTCATTAAAATTTGGAGATGAAATAGGTGGCCATGTTCTTTCGGGTCATGTTTCTTGTGCTGCAAGTGCCGTGCTAAGAAACCAAGAGGGTGAAAAGGAACTAATCATTACTTGCCCCCGTGAATGGAGAAAGTATATTATTCATAAAGGCTATGTAGCAGTTAACGGTGCTAGCTTAACAGTGGCAAAAGTTTCGCAAGAAGGCTTTTCTGTTTTTCTAATTCCAGAAACTCTTTCTTCTACTAATTTGTCTCTTATCCAAGATAAAGACCAGGTAAATATTGAGATAGATCAAACTACTATAGCTGCTTTTAAGGCTGCTGAAACTAGACTTGAAGAATAGTTAGATTCTCCGTAAGCTAGAGAATATGTTGAAATATTTTGTTATCGTTCTTGCCTTCTTATTTTTATCTTGTAGCTCAGAAGACCTGTTTAATTCAGATTCAGCAAAGAATTATCAATCTACTTACAGTCCTAATAACAGCGGTGATTTTGTAATAATAGGGGCTAGAATTCTAACTGGCACGGGTGAAGATTATCCTTCAGCTGATATATGGGTATCCAATAATAAAATAAAATCCATTGGAGTGGAGTTAAATTATCCAAAGGACATCAGATTAATAGATGCAACCGACAAATGGTTAACTCCGGGGATTATAGATATTCATTCTCATATGGGCGTGTACCCATCACCAAGTTTGAGATCAAGCTCAGACGGCAACGAAGCTACAGACCCAGTCACACCTCACGTTTGGGCAGAACATTCTGTCTGGACCCAAGATACTCAGATGCCCTTAGCTCTTAAAGGGGGTATAACTACTTTTCATGTTCTTCCTGGTTCAGCGAATCTTTTTGGAGGAAGAGGGGTGACTCTTAAAAATGTTTGGTCAAGAACCATGCAGGGAATGAAATTTCCAAATGCTCCTTATACACTCAAGATGGCTTGTGGTGAGAACCCTAAAAGAGTTTATGGCAATTCAAATAGGGAGCCTTCTACCAGAATGGGTAATGTTGCAGGATATAGAAAAGCCTGGATTCAGGCAGAGAAATACAAAGAACAACGAGGAGCCACTAGAGATCTAAAACTAGAAACTCTAGCAGGAGTGCTGGATGGTGAGATATTGATTCAGAACCACTGTTATAGAGGGGAAGAGATGGCCGTTATGCTTGATATAGCTAAAGAATTTGATTATAAGGTAACCACCTTTCATCATGCGGTAGAAGCTTATAAAGTTGCTGACCTGTTAGCCAAAAATGATGTTTGTGCTGCTATGTGGGCTGATTGGTGGGGATTTAAACACGAGGCTTTCGACATGGTTTGGGAAAACATAGCAATTGTTGATCAAGCTAATAATGCAACTGGGTGTGCAATAGTTCATTCTGATTCCCCAATTGGTATTCAACGATTAAATCAAGAAGCAGAAAAAGCTAGATCAGCCGGAGTTAGGGCGGGTTTTGATATTCCAAGATCTAGAGCCATTCAATGGATAACAAAAAATCCTGCAAAAGCTCTAGGTATTTTAGACGCAGTTGGAACATTAGAGCCTGGGAAAATGGCTGATATTGTTATATGGGATCAAGATCCTTTTAGTGTTTACGCAAAAACAGAAAAAGTTTTTATTGATGGCTTAGTTCACTACGATCATGAAGACCCTTCAACGCCAAAACCAACTGATTTTGAATTAGGTCTTATAAAACCAGGGGGAAATAGATTGTGAAAAAGGTAGTCCTCTTTTTTTCTTTAGTTTTCTCTTTTATTACTTATGGGGAGGATTTGCTCTTAAAGGGCGGGAACATCCATACTGCAGACTCAGAGGGGATATTAGAAAATACTGATATTTATATAAAAGATGGGAAAATAAATAGAATTGGAAAGGATCTAAAAATCAATGCTTCTCGTGTGAAAGATCTAAAAGGAAAAATAGTTACTCCTGGTTTTATAGCTCCTTATTCTCAGCTCGGAATAGTTGAGATTGGGCTTGTGCCCGAGACTAGAGATGATAGATCAACCATATATTCCTCGGGCCTGAGTATTGTTTCTGCTTTTAACCCCCACTCTACTTTAATTCCTTACAACCTAAGAGGAGGCATAACAACTGCTCTTTCTGTGCCTAGCAGCTCAGGACTATATTCAGGGCTGGCTTCTGCTTTCTCATTATCAAGCAGTTTAGAAGGAAGTTTAATTAGTCAGGATATCGCTTTATTCGGCAGCATAGGGTCAGGAGAAGATTCCAGGGCAGCTAAGATACTTTTACTTGAAGATAGTTTGGACGTAGCTTCTAGAGTTATAGAAACAGATAATTGGAATAACGAAAAAGGTTTGCCATCTTCTTCAAGTTATTCAAGTAGAGACATT
>CEWR01102482.1_pt1 | contig 12531 bp, 13 predicted proteins | sample 356321 | NCBI WGS metagenome assembly CEWR01 (sample SAMEA2621551, study PRJEB7988) | marine metagenome | biome: marine biome (ENVO:00000447); feature: mesopelagic zone (ENVO:00000213); material: "saline water (ENVO:00002010), including plankton (ENVO:xxxxxxxx)" | depth 790 m
TATTAGAGTTGTTTGATATATTTATCTAAACCCTGTTTAGATGCAGCAACGGCTGCCAAAGAGCTTAAACCATTAGGGTACTCTTCTTGCTCGACAACAATCCACTTGGTACCACCTACATTAATATTGGCATTTAACAGGCTAATCCAATCAATAGTATCTTGTCCAATAATAGGTTTTTTACCTGTAATCCCTTCAGGAATACGTACTTTATAATGGGTGGTAAATGTTCTGTTTGGGTACTTTTTTACATACTCAACGGGGTCTTTACCTGCATAAGTAGTCCAACCTACATCTTGTTGTAATACCACAGAATCAGCAGTGTTCATTGCTAAATAGTCCCAATAAGTAACGCCTTCAAAGTCATTGAATTCACTGTTATGGTTGTGAAAACCCGTTTTAATATTATAAGGAGCTAACTTTTTATCAAGTTTATTAAGTAATACAACAATTTTTTTTATCCCTTCAGGGGTTGACGATCTTTCATCCCAACCGATGATCAGAGTATCAACGTTTAATTCTTTATAAAAACCGACTGTTTTTTGAAAGTTTTCTTGATTGAGTTGCTCAAAAGAGACATGAGCACCGCTGGCTTGAAGATTTATGGAATCTAAAAAGCGCTTTAACCCTTTCGCATCATTTTCATATGGGCCAAATTCACCTGCAAATTCAACGCCTTCAAAGCCCATGTTTGATAACTTTGTTAGTGTGTCTGCAAAGTCCTCAGTAATAACATCTTTAACTGACCATAACTGTACACTGAGCATGGGCACTGCTTTTATTGATGCTGACGTATCGACTTCGTGTGCATTTACGCTGGTCAGAAAAGGGACTAACATCGTAATGGTCATGATTTTTTTTAGTAAGTGATTTAATTTCATAATTCTCTCTTTAAAGTCGTTTAGCATTCATTTCTTTTACGCAATAATCTACTGCGCGAACGGTTAAAGCCATAATAGTTAGGCTAGGATTTTGTACTGCTGACGAACAAAAACTTGATCCATCAGTCACAAATAAGTTGGGTATGTCATGGCTTTGGTTATAAGCATTTAAAATAGAGGTTTTTGGGTCTATCCCCATTCTGGCTGTACCCACCTCATGAATAGCTAAGCCAGGTGTGCCATGACTAACGCTACTTGTTACATTCTGCAAGCCAATAGCCTTTAACATTTTTTCTGCTTGCTCTGCTGCATCTATCATCATATCGGTTTCATTCTCACTAAATCGACAATCAAATTCAACTTGCGGAATTCCCCACTTATCTTTCAACGTAGGATGCAAACTCATCAGGTTCTCAAAACGTGGTAACATCTCACCTTGAGCATAAAGTCCAAAGCGCCATTTTCCTGCTTCTTTTAATTTTTTTTTATAATCTACCCCTAAACCATCTTGATGTTGTGTACTTTGCCAGCCTTCTCTGTATGCACCACCTGCTAAAGCATAACCTCTTAGGAAGTTACGTTTTGAGTCGGGTTTATAATAAAAGTTAGGCATCATCATGCCTGTTGGGCGTCGACCTTTTTCGTATTCATCTTCATAACCTTCAATATCACCACTCGCATTAGCATTGTAATTATGATCCATTAGATAATGGCCTAATACGCCTGAACTGTTAGCAATACCATTAGGAAATTTTTTAGAGATTGAATTCATTAAAATTTGGGTTGTGCTAATAGTAGAGGCGCAAACAAAAACTACCTTAGCAAAATACTCTCGTTCACTTAAATCATCGTTGTCAATAACACGAACGCCCTTGATACGATTAGACACTTCATCATAAATAAGACTGTGTACTACGCTATTGGGGGCTATGTGTAAATTATTAGTTTCAGCCGCTGCGGGCAGGGTTGAGCTTTGTGTTGAAAAGTAAGCACCATATGAACAACCTGCTTGGCATTCATTTCGTGTTTGGCATTGCACTCGACCTTGAGACAAATGCATCTCTGTTGGTTTCGTTAAATGTGCTGTTCTCCCCATGACCAAAGGTCTTTGAGGATAAAGTTCAGCCAACTTTTTCTTAATAGATTTTTCGGGTGAATTCATTTCAAATGGAGGAAGAAACTCCCCGTTAGGCAAATTTTCTAAATTATCTAATGCGCCACTAATACCAGCATGCGTCTCTACGTGCGAGTACCATTTATCAATATCTTTGTAGCGTATTGGCCAATCGTTTCCGTAGCCATCACTTTTATTGGCTTGAAAATCAAATTCACCTAAACGATAAGATTGGCGATGCCATAATAACGATTTACCACCGAGTTGGTTGGCTCTTATCCAGGTGAAGTTTGTATTTTTTGCCGTGGTATAAGGTAAATCTCTATCGTTGCCAAAAAAGTGTTTAGTGGCATCGGTAAACGCATAACATTGCTTTTGTATACTGTACTGCTGTTCAACCAATAGGTTGTCTACCTTGGTTCGAAAAGGTTGTTCCCAAGGTGTTTTGTTTTCACCGGTATAGTCTTTTCTATGCTCAACGACTCTACCGCGCTCAATCATTAAGGTTTTAAGGCCTCGCTCACAAAATTCTTTTGCTGCCCAGCCACCAGAAATACCTGATCCAATAACAATAGCGTCATAAACTTCTTCGCTTTTATTTATATATATATTTTCAGTCATAGTGATCTCGGATTAATTTGAGTTAATGGATAATATAGGGATAAGCTAATAAAATAATCCTTGTGAACCCCAACTCGCATCAGTTTTTTTATAAGGAATAGACCCTTTATAACCACCGGGTACAGCTAAGTAACGTAGCTCTTTTGATGCGCCTACTTCTGAGGTGTAATACCCAAAGCAAATTAACCGTTTTAATACTTTGAAATCTGTTCGTTGCTTTGCATTAAAGTTGTTTTGGCCTAAGTCTAGATCCGTTAATAAATCAAATTGCTGTTTTGAATTAAGGGCAGTAAACGATGATGAAAACTGCTGGTTTGATACCCGTTCTATGAGTGTTAACAGAGCCTTCATTTGTTCTTGCTCAGAATTTTCATAGCAATGAAAAAGCTGGTTATCAATAAAACCATGTGTATTGACCTCTGCGGCTCCTAATGTATCTGTTTGAGGAATGACAATAGCGCAAATTTTTTGTAATTTTTTTAGCTGTAATAAACTAAAAACTTTACCATCAAAAACAGGGGCATTAAGCAGTGAAGTTGGTTGTAGCGAATACGCCATTGCCACAGAAATCGAGTTACTGGTCAATAATACCGTTGCCGCAGTACTGCCTACAAGCATGGTTAAACCACGAAAAAAATTGCGTCGTGATTCATCATTAACCGTATTATCTTCATCTTGGTTTTGCTTCATGTTCTTCACCCTGTAAGGTTGTCGCTATGTTCACTAAAGTACCGTTAATTTGGAACAGTATCTTAAAATAAATATTAGTAAGTGTTCATGAGTGAATTTACTTCTCAAAACCACGCTTTTTCATAGACAAATATAACAAGGCAAAAGCAACAATTAATATCATTGGAAATACCGTAAGATTAGACAGAACACTTTGGCCAGCAAGTAATTCAGCATCTACCACATTATTGGTTTTGAGTAGCGCGGCTGATCTAGCACCATCTATCCATTGGCCAATAATCGGATTCCACAGACTTACTGCAAACATGCCTGCACCCCCCATTATTGATAAACCAAGCGCGCCAGTATTTGGAATATATTCGGCAATAAAGCCGATCATGGTTGGCCAGAAATAGGTAACACCTACTGCAAATAACAGTGCAGAAAAATAGACTGCACTGCCGGTAGCAATACTTAAACAATAAATACCAGCGGTAGAAATTACCGCCGAGGCTAATAATACGCCAACAGGGTTAAATCGATGAATGATAGGGCCGGCAAAATAGCGACCAACGGCCATGACACCCGTAATCATTGCCATGATTAACATAGGCGAAGCGCCTGATGCAGATAAAATTCGGTCAATCCATTGTTGAGTGCCAAGTTCAGTGGTTGTTGTTAACGTCATACATACCAGCATAAAAATAAACAATGGTTGTGTCATCGCTTTGATATTACTCATTGTCGAGGCTGATAAGTCTTGGTGTACTTGTGGGAATTGTTGTTTAAATACCATGAAACCATAAACAGCAGTAGGGATAAGCATTACCGCTATTTGTAGTTGCCAGCTTAAGCCAGCATCTGTCATTAGTTTAGAGATAATTGCTCCAATCACGATGCCGCCAGGAAACCATACGTGGAAACGATTTAACATGGTTGTTTTATTATCTTTATACAATTGAGTTATCAGTGGATTACATCCCGCTTCTACAGCGCCATTAGCAAAACCAATAAAGAAGGTTGAAATGATTAAACCCCAGAAATTAACTGCGGTAATAGTTAATATCAAACCAAGTAGGTGACAAATAAAAGCGGTAATAAGTAGTTTTTTTGCACCAAATTTATTATATAAACCACCACCAATCATCATAGCCACAGGAAAACCCAAAAAGGCCATGGAATTAACCCAACCTAATTGACCATCACTCAATCCAAAATCTGCACTTAACTGACTTAATATGCCAGCGCGAATGGCAAAGGTCATCGCGGTTACTGTTAATGCTATGCAACATGCTCTAAATAGGAGTGATGCGCTGTTTGATGTTGTTGTCATATGATCTAATCCTTTCTTATTATTTCTTACAGAGATAATGCATTTGGTATGAGTCGTGCTATTAATCTGATAAACCTAAAATGCTTTTGTTAAAGCTATCATCATGTGAGGTCGCAGAAAAATCATCAAAAGCTTTAGTTGTAGGATTAATGATGTGCTGATTGATAAAGGCTACGCCTTCTTTGGCACCATCTTCAGGATGCTTTATACAACATTCCCACTCTAAAACAGCCCAACCTTGAAAACCATATTGGGTCAATTTACTGAAGATACTTTTAAAGTCGATCTGTCCGTCACCTAATGAGCGAAATCTTCCCGGGCGCTCTTGCCAAGATTGATAACCGCCGTAAACGCCAGAGCGACCAGAGGGGTTAAACTCTGCATCTTTCACGTGAAAAGCTTTAATTCTGTCGTGGTAAATATCAATAAAGGCTAGATAGTCGAGTTGCTGTAATACAAAATGACTTGGGTCGTAAAGTATATTAGCGCGAGGGTGATTATTGACCGCGTCAAGAAAGCGTTCAAAACTTGCTCCATCGTGTAAATCTTCACCAGGATGCAATTCATAACATACATCAACCCCAGCTAGTTCAAAAGCATCTAAAATAGGTAACCAGCGTTTAGCTAATTCTTCAAAACCTAACTCAACTAAACCCAGAGGACGCTGTGGCCAAGGGTAAAAAGTATGCCACAGTAATGCACCTGAAAAAGTGGCGTGTGCTTTTAATCCTAAACGGACACTTGCTTTAGCCGCACATATTAACTGCTCTGTTGCCCACTCGGTTCGTGCTACGGGGTTATTACGTAAATGTTCAGGAGCAAATCCGTCAAACATGAGATCATAAGCGGGGTGAACGGCAACAAGTTGGCCTTGCAAATGTGTGGAAAGTTCGGTTATTTGCAGACCCGCTCCTGCTACTATTGCGGTTATTTCATCACAATACGCTTGGCTTTGTGCTGCTTTTTCTAAATCAATTAACCTTGGGTCAGTGGGTAGTTGAATACCTTTATAACCTAAACCTGCTGCCCATTGGCACAATGTCGGTAAGTTATTAAAAGGTGCCTCATCAGAAACAAATTGAGCAAGAAAAATAGCTGGACCTTTAATTTTATTCATTACTTTATTCCTTATTACTCATTATTCTTGGTTTTATATCTTCTGGCGTTAATGAGAAAGTATGCCACTTAAATTCTGATTGACTTGCCGCCACTACATTCTCAATAAATGCCATGCCGCGAATTGCTTCATCAATACCAGGGAAATCGCTAGTATGATTAATATTATTTATGTTAGTGACTTTGATCGCAGCATCATGCTTTATAACTTGTTTAGAGAATTGTAGGTAAATATTAGCGAAAGCTTCAAGATAACCTTCGGGATGGCCAGCGGGTGTACGTATACTCGCTTGAGTGTTTTTAGACACTTGGCCAACACCAGTTCTTATGAGCTGTGTTGACTTATTTTGATACTTCATCAATAAACTGTTTGGCTCAAGTTGTGACCATTCAATGCCCGCATCCTCACCGTATACTCTTATTTTAAGACTGTTTTCTTCACCAACACAGACTTGGCTCGCAAGTAATACACCATGTGCGCCTGAATTAAAACGTAGCAAAATGGTACCGTCATCATCTAATAATCGGCCATCAACATTAGTGGTTAACTCCGCACACAATGATGTGATTTTAAGTCCTGTAACATACTCGGCTAAATTAGCAGCATGTACGCCAATATCACCCATGCAGCAACTAATACCTGCTTTAGTAGGGTCTAAACGCCAAGTTGCTTGTTTACTTGCCTCATCATTTTTACTTGCCAACCAGCCTTGTGGGTACTCAACAATAACTTTTTTAATTTTACCTAATTGGCCTTGCGATAAACGATACTTTGCTTCTTTTACCATAGGGTAACCCGTATAAGTATGCGTTAAACCGTATAGTAATCTCGTCTCTTTAATTGTTGTTTTTAATGATAAAGCCTCTGTAAGGGTTAACGTTGCCGGTTTATCACTAATTACATGAAAGCCATATTCAAGCGCCATTTGGGCTATAGGAAAATGTAAATGATTAGGCGTTACAATAGCCACCATCTCCATGCGTTGCTCGGGTGCTAAAGTAGACTCTTGTGCAAACATCTCTTGGTATGATGCATAGCAACGTTCATCGGCTAAGAATAATGATTGTCCAAAACGTTTTGATTTTTCGGCTTGAGCGCTGAAAACACCGCACACTAATTCTATTTGACCATCTAATTGTGCTGCCATTCGATGAATAGCCCCAATAAAAGCGCCTTCACCACCTCCAACCATACCTAATCGAACTTTTCCTCGGTGTAATTTACTCATATTTATAGCTCAATAGGTTTTACCTAACTTTAAGAAAAAAGCTAGTTGGTTAATTTTTGTTATATTCAGTATATCGATAAGGAGAATCTACGGTTAATATAAAATCGGTTTTAAATGCAACAAAATCGGCGTTTACTAGGTTTGTTTATTTGTTATGATAAATGACTTTTCTTCATTGTGTGATGTTTATGCTCAGAGAGTCATTATTAAATAGGGTGAGTGTTCAGCAGATTTTAACTATGTTTGACATGCTACCCGATATTATTTTTTGGATAAAAGATATCGATAGTAAAGTGGTTTACGCGAATCAACTCTTTATACAACATCTTGGTTTTACAAACTTAGAACAAGTTCTAGGTAAATCAGATAATGAGTTCTCTCCTAATCATATAGCCAAACAATTTATTGCGGATGATCAAAAAGTGATGTCTGGTGATACGGTGACTGACCGTTTAGAAATGAATATCAATTTATCAGGTGAACTTGCGTGGTTTTCAACCTCAAAACGGCCATTGTTTGATGAGTACAACGTGATTGTTGGCTCATATGGTGTGACGCGTCACTTGCAGGAAACAGTTAAAACTTTATCCGGCATTGATAAGTTGGACATTCCAGTTAAGTATATTAGGGATAATTTTCATACAGATATATCAATAAATCAACTTGCCGAAATTGCTCATTTATCTGTTAGTGCTTTAGAGCGACGCTTTAGAAAATACTTGGCTAAAACGCCAAAACAGTTTATTCGTCAGATACGTTTAGATAACGCAAGGCGCTTATTGGTTGAAACTAAACTACCTATTGCTCAGATAGCGTATCAATCGGGCTTTACTGATCACAGTTACTTTAGTCGACATTTTAAGTTAATGTTTGATGAGTTACCGTCAAAAATTAGACAGTAATGTCACTTGGTTTCAAATAATACATGAAGGTAAATATATTGACGGTAGAATTAAAATTACCGTACCAGTATCATTTACTCAACGTTTTGTATTAGAAATTAACGATAACCGTATGCTTAAAGAGTTAGTATTAGATGGAAAGGGGCTTATTAAATCGCCTAAATACATGGTAGGTACTGCCTCTTGGGTAGAATTGGTTTTTTTGTTGTGTTATGTAAAATCATCATTGAAATAAAAATTTAAAAATCAACATGTTGCAAGTTATAGATAAGTCAGGTTTTAATTCAAAAGCAACGTTTAACACTTTTTTAAAACTTGTTGGTATGACACCAAGTCAATATAGCAAAGAACAAAGAAATATTAACTCATTGTAATTAAAATGATTTTTGTGAATATTTCCATGATAAATTTAGTATGGGAATTTTTTATGTGTAAATTTAAACGTTCAATTATGTGTTAATGAAGATAGTTAGACGATTTTTACTATTTTAAGTGTGATTATCAAAATCCGACAGACACTAAAGTGATAATTAAATGTACCATTTTGAACTACAACAATTAAACCGAAAAATTCGTTTGCCTTATTGCTTTATATTGCTATTCATTACAACGTTTTCTATTAATATAAATGCTATTCCACTAGAAAAAATAGTCATTCAAGACACCAGCACACTTGGAAAGTATTACCCTAAAAAAACGTACTCGGGTATTGATATTCCAACGTTTCAAGAAAATAAGGATAAACTACCTCGGCCAATATTTGATGATAAGCCTGCTTACATTGATTTTTATTATAAGGCATGGGAAATAGGTTTTGATCATTTCAAAAAACCACAAGCAAGTAGTCCCTTTGTTTCAAACTTTATAGATGAAGCATTTAATGAAAATATTTTTTTATGGGACATGAGTTTCTCAACCATGTGGGGAAATTACGCACATCACATTTTTCCGAGTATTGAAGGGCTTGATAATTTTTACCGAACACAATTACCTGATGGTGAAATTGTCAGAGAAGTGGGTGAAAAAGACGGACATTTAGGGGTTTTGGGTTGGTCAGAACCAGGGACTGAAGGAAATTTAAATCATCCGATATTGCCTTGGGCAGAACTAGAGTCATACAAAATTACAGCTAACAAAAAGCGCCTTGCTGATGTGTACCTACCCTTAGTTAACTATAGAGAGAGTTTCAAAAAAATATACCATGCGCAATCAGGTTTATATTTAACAGACAAAGCTGCGATGGACGACTCCCCACGTAATGTCGATATGATTGCCGGTATAGATATCGCTGCAGAAATGGTGATTTTTGACCATTGGTTAGCTGAAATATCATTGATATTGGGTAAAAAGGATAAAGCTAATTTTTACACTAATCGCGCTGAAAATTATACCAATTTTATTAATAAAAAGCTGTGGGATGATAAAACGGGTTTTTATTATGACTGGGGTAAAAATAACAAAAGAATGACCATGCGTACTATTGCTGGGTTCTGGCCTATGTTAGGAAAAATCCCCAATAAAGCGCAACTAAAGCGTTTAGTAGAGCACTTAGAAGATCCTAAATCTTTTAATACAAAACATCGTGTACCAACCCATCCTGCCGATGAAATTGGATTTAATGGTGACTACTGGGCTGGTGCTGTTTGGGTTCCTACCAATACGATGGTTATAGAAGGTTTAGAGTTAAATGGTGAACATAAGCTAGCACGAGAGATAGCAATGAATCATTTAAACGCCACAACAGAGGTGTTTTTGAAAACAGGCACCGCATGGGAAAACTATTCTCCGTTGTCTATAAGTAAGGGGAGAAAAGCAAAACCTGACTTTATTGGCTGGTCAGGATTGGCACCCATTAACTACTTAATAAAACATGCCATTGGGATTCGAATTAATGCACCTAAAAATGAAATAGAGTGGTCTATAAATGAAATGTCGAGACACGGTATTGAAGGGTTACGGTTTGGTAATAACAACATAACGTTGATTTCAGCTAAGCGATTATCAGAGAGTGAGCCTTTAAATATTTCGGTTAACTGTCTTAAACCATTTAGTTTGGTTGTTCATAAAAATGAGGCAAAACGCCGTTTTAATATAACGTGCGAAAGCGAATCAAGGTTAAATATAAAATTATAGCGAATAAAAAGTAGATGATAAAAGTATAGGGTTGATTTAAAATTATTTTATTTCAATCGCTTAACTAGTTCAATATTGTTCAATGTTATCAATAAAATTCACATTGAAAATAATACAAATATACGTATGTTTGTAAGTGCTTACATTTGTTTCGGTAAATAAAGTGGGTTGTAATTGATATCTTTTTGACATCCATACCTAAATGTAATTTTTAAAAATGATATTGATAACAAAATGAGCTATGCCTGTGGCTTACAAATAGCGCCAAAAATGTCAGTAAGGCTACAACATTTATCAGGTCAGCGTCTCTTTAGGAGAGCAATCATTAATTTCGATATTGAGCAGGCAGGTAATATTAATGTCATGGAAATACTCTTGATAAGCAAATCATCACGGGCAATCTATTAACTGCTTTACGCTCAGGACAACATTATCAACGACAGATGGAGGGTGCCGCTACGTCGTTAATTTAGCTAAAAACGTCCTCAATTTTATATTATTATGAGGAGGAGCGGTATGGGTAAATAATTTTTCATCCTCCCTGCTTGATAGCCCATTTGAGGTAGGTGTTAGACGTAAGTATTATCCAGGTAGACCGCCGTTTTTTGTTGGTTTGTGAAGAGATAAATAGGCTAGCTAAGCAAATAACAAGGAATAATAAAAATGCCTAACTATGTTAATTATTTAAAAATAATCACTGCCTCTATTCATGTACCTGCACTCGAAGCGGTAAAGTTACCATAGAAAATCCTGATAGATGGATTAGCTAATGAGGCTAGCTGGCACTTAGCTACGTGGCAGCCAATAGATAAGCTTATTCTTGGGTTTTCTGGAAGATTTTTCTAGCCAATTTAAAAATAATGTAGGATTAGCAGCAATTATATCTATTGGTAAAAATCATCGATGATATTTTATTTGATCAATATGTCGAACCGCGTCATTTATATTAGGGTGATGACTGTTTAGAAATATTTCTAGATGAAGATGCCTCAGGTGGTAATCATCAATTTAACTTTAATGCCTTTACCTATCTATCGCCCTTGATAATAAAGCCATTGATATGGGTAAGAATAATACTGATGGCTCAGACAACTTTGTGTTGTTAAACGAGTATGTAACCAGTGTCTGGCGAAGTAGTGAAAAATCAGCTAATAAAGTTATTTGGGAGGTGATTGTTCGGGTGTATGACGATAGCTTCTCACTGCCGACTACTAAACAAATTAAAAAGCCACTGGCAGTTAACTTATTTGCTGGGAAAAACCTCGGCTTTATGCTGGCTTATTGCGATAACGATGGCAGTAAAGAGCGTGAACACTTTATCGGCTCAACGTATAAAGGTTGTAAACGGTGATAAAAATTTAGCTTATATCAAGGCATATTTTGTCAAAAAACTGACCTTGATTAGATAGTATAGCCGAGTAAATACAACTTAATCACCATAACCTCCTTAATTTTATTATTATTTTGTCTAAATTTATAATAACTGAAAAATGTATTAATGTATTATTTAACAGTACGTTGTGAGTTTTTTGAAAGTTCAAGTAACGGTATGCATAAAATTGAACGTTCAATTTTAGGTTTATCTTCAAAAAAAGACGAATTCCCTGATTGTGATTGCTAAATTGCTAACGGGCTAAAAAGCCAATAACAAATAATAAGAATCATGCCTGATAAAAATAAAAATTTTGCATGAATAAATTAGGGGAAAATTAAATGAAAAATACAACTCATCAGAAGAATACTCGTCAGCATAATACTTTTAAGTATTCTTTAATTGCATCAGCCATTATTGGACTAAGCTCAGCGCCTTTAAATGCTGCAGAAACAGAGGTAGATAAAAAAGCTAAAGAAGAGGCTATTGAAGTTATTGAGGTTAAAGGTCAACGTGGCAATTTAATCTCTGCGCAAAATATGAAAATGAATGCTGATACTGTAATGGATGCTATTTCAGCAAGTGATATGGGCTCGATGCCTGACAGAAGTGTTTTAGAAGCGATATCTCGTATGCCAGGTGTAGCTATTGAAAGATTTGCTGCCTCTGATGATCCTGACCACTTTGGGGTTGAAGGTGGTGGTGTCGTGGTCCGTGGTCTTACTCACGTTCGTAGTGAATTTAATGGTCGTGACAGTTTCTCTGCCGATTCAGGTCGTGGTTTAAGTTTCCAAGATGTATCACCTGAGCTTATGGGTTCAGTTGAAGTCTTTAAAAACCAAACTGCAGACATGATTGAAGGCGGTATTGCTGGGACTGTTAACCTTAATACGCGCAAAGCCTTCGATTCTGATGGTCGTGTGTTTGCTTTTTCAGCTGATGCAACTTATACCGATATGCGTGAAGAGGTTTCTCCAACTTTCTCGGCACTTTATAGTGATATTTGGGAAACTGATGCTGGTCGTTTTGGTTTCTTAGCTAACTTTTCGCATTCTGAAATTCAAGTTGAATCGCACGGTGTACAATCTGGGCTATTTAAAGAACAAGACCGTGATGCTAGCTTGTTAGTACCAAAATCTATTCGTTTAACACAAAAACAAG
>CEWR01293257.1_pt1 | contig 12520 bp, 5 predicted proteins | sample 356321 | NCBI WGS metagenome assembly CEWR01 (sample SAMEA2621551, study PRJEB7988) | marine metagenome | biome: marine biome (ENVO:00000447); feature: mesopelagic zone (ENVO:00000213); material: "saline water (ENVO:00002010), including plankton (ENVO:xxxxxxxx)" | depth 790 m
TAGAAAATATCATTCGCGGCGTTATAACCGATATTGGTTATAACAGCAGCGATGTCGGATTCGATGGCGCCACCTGCGCAGTACTGAACGCCATCGGCAAACAGTCTGTCGATATCAATCAGGGGGTTGATCGCGCCAAGCCAGAAGACCAAGGCGCCGGCGATCAGGGTTTAATGTTTGGCTATGCCACTAACGAAACCCCGAGTTTAATGCCCGCACCGGTGTATTACTCACACCGTTTAGTAGAACGGCAAGCCCAGCTGCGCAAGGACAAAGTGCTGCCGTGGTTACGTCCAGACGCCAAGAGCCAGGTCACTCTACGCTATGAAGACGGCGTGCCAGTGGCCATTGATGCGGTAGTGCTATCGACTCAGCACGATCCTGACATTTCTCTCGAAGACCTGCGCACGGCCGTACTGGAAAACATTATCAAGCATGTGTTGCCGGCCGAGCTGTTGCATGAGGGCACTCAGTACCACATAAACCCAACCGGTAACTTTGTTATCGGCGGCCCAGTAGGCGACTGCGGTTTAACTGGTCGCAAGATTATTGTCGATACCTATGGCGGCATGGCTCGCCATGGCGGTGGCGCTTTTTCAGGCAAAGACCCATCCAAAGTAGATCGTTCAGCCGCCTATGCCGGTCGCTATGTGGCCAAAAACATTGTTGCTGCAAAATTGGCTGACCGCTGTGAAGTACAGATTAGCTACGCTATCGGCGTGGCCGAGCCGACCTCTATTTCAGTCAATACTTTTGGCACCGGCAAAGTAAGCGATGAAAAGTTAATCACGGCCATTCGCGAAGTCTTTGATCTGCGCCCTTACGCCATCACTAAGATGCTCGACTTGCTACACCCTATGTACCAGCTTACCGCTGCTTACGGCCACTTCGGTCGCGAGCCGTTTGAACACAGCTACACCCACATTGAAAACGGCGAACAAAAAACCGAAACCTTTACCGCTTTTACCTGGGAAAAGACTGACAAAATCGAAGAATTAAAAGCGGCTATTTAATTTTTAGCCAGTATTTATTTCGGCGCTGGACTCAGGCGCCACAAAATCTAGGACACTATTATGACTATTAATGCCAACGGATTTACCGACTTTAAAGTTGCCGCCGCCAGCCAAGAAGAATTCAACCAACTGGCCACTTGGGGCCGCAAGGAAATTGACATCGCCGAGGGCGAGATGCCGGCACTAATGGCGCTGCGTCGTAAATATAAGGCCCAACAGCCACTGGCCGCAGCCAAGGTTATGGGTTGTATTCACATGACCATTCAGACCGCGGTACTGATCGAAACTTTAGTCGACTTAGGCGCAGAAGTACGCTGGTCTTCTTGCAATATTTTCTCCACTCAAGATCATGCTGCTGCCGCTGTAGCGGCCGCTGGTGTACCGGTATTTGCTTGGAAAGGCGAAACCGAAGAAGAGTTTTTATGGTGCATCGAGCAGACCATTCGCGCCGAACTAGGCAGCGATAAAGTTTGGGACGCCAACATCATTCTCGACGATGGCGGCGACTTGACCAATATGGTGCATGAAGATTTTCCAGCGATGCTCGACAGCATTCATGGCATTAGTGAAGAGACCACTACTGGCGTGCACCGTCTGTTAGAAATGATGGAAAAAAACGAGCTTAAAGTTCCTGCCATCAATGTTAATGACGCAGTGACTAAATCCAAAAACGATAACAAGTACGGCTGCCGCCATAGCTTGAACGACGCCATCAAGCGCGGCACCGACCATCTGCTGTCGGGCAAGAAAGCCCTAGTTATAGGTTACGGCGATGTCGGTAAAGGTTCTGCCGCGTCTCTGCGCCAGGAAGGCATGATTGTTAAAGTTTCAGAGATTGATCCTATCTGCGCGATGCAGGCCTGCATGGACGGCTTTGAAGTAGTATCGCCGTATAATGAAGGCATCAACACAGGCAAAGCCGCCGACATCAACACTATCGTACTCGGTACTACCGATTTAATCGTGACCACTACCGGCAACGCCAATGTCTGCGACAGCGCTATGCTGCAGACATTGAAAAACGCAGCGGTAGTATGCAACATCGGCCACTTCGATAACGAAATCGATACCGTCTTTATGCGCGATAACTGGGAGTGGGATGAAATTAAGCCGCAGGTTCACAAAATCTATCGCGACAAGTCTACCAATAACCATTTAATCCTGTTGTCCGAGGGCCGCCTAGTAAATCTCGGTAATGCCACCGGTCATCCATCGCGTATTATGGATGGCTCTTTTGCCAACCAAGTACTCGCGCAGATGTATTTGTTCGAAAAGAAATTTGCCGATTTGCCTGCCAGTGAAAAAGCCGAAGGTATCTACCTTAAGATTCTGCCGAAAAAACTCGACGAAGAAGTAGCCCAGGACATGGTTGAAGGTTTTGGGGGTGTGATCACCAAACTGACCAAGACTCAAGCCGACTACATCAATGTGCCTGTTGAAGGTCCGTTTAAGCCGGAAGCCTACAAGTACTAATCTGTAAGTGAATGGCCGAGTTGACCCTGATTAACTCGGCCGTCAGCGAGATATATTATGTCTGAAGATATTCGTTTAAGTTTCGAGTTTTTCCCTGCCAAAACAGATGTTGGCCGGCAAAAACTTGATAAAGTTCGCGACGAACTTGCACTGTTAAAACCCGAGTTTTATTCGGTGACTTACGGTGCTGGTGGCTCGACCCGAGACAATACTAAGAAGATTATCAGCGACTACAGCAGTGCCGGCTTTGCCGTGGCACCGCACCTATCTTTTGGTGGCGACGACATCGACACCATTAAACAATTAATTAGCGAGTACAAAGCTGCCGGTGTCAATCGTATTGTGGCTCTACGCGGTGACATGCCCTCGGGTATGGGCGGTTCATCACAGCTGGTTTACGCCAATGAGCTAGTGGCGTTTATCCGAGAGCATTTCGGCAATCACTTTCATTTAGAAGTGGCGGCCTACCCTGAGATTCATCCAGAAGCAAAAACCTTTAGCGATGACATTCGCTACCTCAAAGGTAAGTTTGATGCCGGTGCCAACAGCGCCATCACGCAATACTTTTTTAACCCAGATGCCTACTTCTACTTTATGGAACAGTGCCAGAAAGCCGGTATTACACAGCCCATTTACCCCGGTATTATGCCGATTCTGAACTACCAGAATTTGGCCCGTTTTAGCAGCAGTTGCGGCGCTGAAATTCCGCGCTGGTTGCGAAAAGCGCTGGAGAATTACGCCGATGATGAAGTAAGTTTGCGTGCCTTTGGGGTCGATATGATCAGCGAATTGAGCGCAACCCTACTCGACAATGGCGCCCCCGGACTGCATTTTTACACCATGAATCAGACCGATCCAACCGCGACTATTGTGCGCAATTTAGGTTTAGATCCCGCTGCAGGTTAATATGAGAATTCCACGTATTTTCACCGAGCAAGGCCTTGTTGAAGGCGCTGTTGTGGCACTCGAAGAGGGTCCCTCCCGGCATATTGGCAAGGTCTTGCGCATGCAAGTGGGGCGCGAACTGATCTTGTTCAATGGTCAAGGCGGTGAATACCACGCCAGTATTAGCCACGTTGGCAAGAAAGTAATCGAAGTTGAAATACGTGAATTCTCAGTAGGCAGTAGGCAGTCACCGCTAAATATCGAGCTGGCGATTGGCTTGTCTAAGGGCGACCGTTTCGATTTAGTATTGCAAAAAGCCACAGAACTCGGTGTCAGTCACATTGTGCCGCTATTAAGCCAGCGCTCAGAAGTGAAGCTAAACCCAGAGCGACTGACAAAGAAATTAGCCAGCTGGCGACAGATAATCGTGAGTGCCTGCGAGCAGTGCCAGTTGAATATTGTGCCTACATTAAGCGAACCGCTAAAACTTGGGCAGTGGCTAAGTGAATGCGACAGCGACTTAAAACTGGTGCTGCATCATCGCTCGGACGGCACTCTGGCCGATATACCAGAGCCCAAGAGTTTAAGCTTATTGATTGGCCCAGAAGGCGGCTTGAATGACGAAGAAATTAAGTGCGCCCAAAGTCACGATTTCAAAGCCCTCACATTGGGACCACGAGTCCTGCGCACAGAGACAGCACCACTAGCGGCTATTAGCCTTGCACAATATTTGTGGGGCGACTTTTAGCCGCAATAATTTGCCTCGGCCTGCAGAGGCAGTCCCTTGGCAACAAACCTGATAGATACCAGTACATCAATTGGCATTGGCGAAAGGTATATTCCGCCCTTTGCCGCAAATACCATGAGTCACTGGGCTTAGTGCTGCTACAAAACTGGCAAATCTAACAATACAATGTCGATAGTGTGAAGTACTGCGGTAATTGACAGCACACAGTATCACCAGTAATGCATATCATCGATATCTGAGCCTGAACTCGAAATCAGTCGCTCATTAGGCAGAGTCTAAATAGGCTTTTTCCATTCCCTCAATATCAGGAACAACCGCCTCTTCACCGGCTAAACTGACACGCATCAATTCAAAGGGTTTTTTATCGGTACTGCTTTCTAACTGCTGAATTTCGTCTTCGGTAACACGAGCTAAGCGAGGAATACCCTGAGTGATGATCGCAATAAAAGGCAGGCTGTCGCTCTGGCCCGTATTGTTGAGTACTGCCACTCGGCATCGACTGTGTAAATCTGGGCGGCCCTCTCCGTTGATTTGTTCAAACGATATTAACGGGACTTTTAGCTCGCGCCAATGATAATTCCCCAGTAACCAATCAGGTGAATCGGCCACACGGCTTACTGCCGAAAACGGTACTATTTCGGCCACACTAGTGCTGGGCACCAGCAACATGCGCTCGGACACTGGCACCATTAAACAAGCTATTTCGCTGGGATTTGAATTATCAATTTGTTCCGGCAGAGCCATAATGATTTACCTTTCTTTTACTGGGAATGTAGCGAGCATCATCGGTGTTAAATAACGCACCAAAATCTCTACATAAGCTTTGCCACAGGGGCTTAAGGCCTAATGAGCTAATACAGAAAACGAGTGCTAGCGCCCCGTTACTGCTAATAAAACCGATATTAAGAGATTGTACTCAATACCACCTTTATTGGCTCTGATCCGCTTCACCTGTCAGAGCGCGAATATTAGCAAGCAGAATGTCTTCCTGAAAAGGCTTACCCATATATTTATTCACTTTCAAGCGCATAGCCCGTTGGCGATGTTTATCACCGGTACGTGAGGTGATCATAATAATAGGTAGGTCTTTTAAACGGCTGGAGGAGCGCATATTTTTCGCCAACTCAAAACCGTCCATACGCGGCATTTCAATATCAAGCAACATCACATCGGGTATGTGATCTTGTAGTAGCAGCAACGCTTCATGACCATTTTTTGCGGTGATAACTTCGTAGCCTTCACGTTCTAAGAAGCGGCCAGTCACTTTACGCACAGTAACCGAGTCATCGACCACCATTACCGTCAACGCCAAATCTCCACGAGCTTTTTTGCTCTCAGTGGGAGTAAGCGGTTCGAGAATATTAGTTTTGGGGGCGGCCAACAGCGCTTCTTTACGGATCATCGCGTGCGGATCAAGAATAACGACCACGCTGCCGTCCCCCATAACCGTGGCTCCCGATAGACCCATTACACCGCCAAATTGTGGGCCCAGTGTTTTCACCACAATCTCTCGGCTGCCCATCAAGCGATCCACCTGTATAGCCACTGTGTGCTCGGCACTGCGCACCAGCACCACGGGGAGCGGCAACACTTGATCTTCAAGCTTTGGCCGCGCAGTAGCATCGAGCATACGGCCCAAGTAACGCACCTGATAATTTTCACCCGCGTATTCAAAACGGGCTTGTTCGTCTTGGTAGTAGTGCTCAAGTTCAAACGGACTGACTCGCACAATACCTTCGATGGTGTTCAAAGGAATGGCATATCGATCGTCGCCAATCTGTACCATCAGGGCGCGGTTAACCGACACCGTGAAGGGCAGGCGCACGGTAAACTCGGTACCTTGCCCCTGCTTTGAATTAATCAGCATAAGACCGCCGAGCTGCTTGATCTCTGAGTGCACCACATCCATACCGATGCCACGACCAGAAATTTGACTGACACTTTCGGTGGTACTGAAACCTGCATGCAAAATAAACTGCATAACCTCTTGATCACTGAGCGCCGAATGTTCAGTCATTAAGCCGCGTTCAATGGCTTTAGCTCTGACTCGATCGAGATTAATACCGCGACCATCATCCACCAGGCGCAGAACCACCTCACCGCCCTCTCGAGCCAAGCTTAAAATGACGCGTCCCGTTTCGGCCTTGTTAACGTTGGCGCGCTCGTCAGGCGCCTCAATACCATGGTCGACAGCATTGCGCAGCATATGTTCTAGTGGCGCCACCATGCGCTCAAGTACGGAGCGGTCTAGTTCGCCCTCGACATTATCGAGTTCAAAACTCACTTGTTTGCCAAGTTCGGTGGCCACCTGACGCACTATTCGTCTTAAACGCGGGACCAACCTGGAGAAAGGCACCATGCGCGAGCGCATCAACCCCTCTTGTAATTCAGTGTTAATACGCGACTGCTGCAGTAGCAGTGTTTCGGAGTCGCGAGTCTTCTCAGCCAGGGTTGTCTTCAGATCCATTAAGTCAGAGGCCGATTCAATCAGTGAACGCGACAATTGCTGCAGGGCTGAATAGCGATCCATTTCTAGAGGATCAAATTCTTCTTGGTCAGACAACTGCTCTTCGCGGAAAGAAATTTGCGCTTCAGTTTCTATATCAAGACGACGCAACTGTTCTTGCAATCGATGAATAGTTGACTCCATTTCATCAACCGCACCACCCAGCTGATTGACCTGCTCCTCCATACGACCACGGGAAATCGATGTTTCACCGGCAAGGTTAACCAGCTCTTCCAGTAATTCAGCGGAAACTTTAACCACTTCTTGTGGGCCGCTGCGTTTAGCCGCTAATTGCGGCGCTGCCGCACCAGCCTGAACGATGTTCTGACCGCCTTGCGGAGGAATAAAACTAGGCACCACAGCGCTGGTATTGCTGGCTTTAGGTTTGGCAATGAAGGGAATAATATCGGCACTCGCCGGAGCTGTGACGGGCTGTTGAATAGCTTCTTCAACGCCTATCTTCTCCTTCGACACGTCGAGTGTTTGATCGGTTACCTTAACAGGAGCAATTTTCACCGATTCAGCAACGGGTGTTTCTCCCGCTAGCAGTGCAGCAATTTTTTCGACCGCGTGCAAAAGTTTATCTTGATAGCCATGAATGGAGCCGACCATCGAGGTATTTATATTGCCTTCATTGGCAATAATCATGGTCTCAAAGTCATGCGATAAATCGCCGATATCCACTAGGCCAGCCAATCGCGCGCCACCTTTGAGGGTATGCAAAATTCGCTTGAGTTCATCGGCTGGCTCAGCGCTTTGCCAATCGGACTCCCAATTGTGAATCGCTTGTTCCATTTCCTCGAGTAATTCATTGGCTTCTTCGAAAAATATCTCAATAATCTCTACATCGAAATCATCGTTATCTTCACCCCTAGTAAATGAAGTTTCAGCTGCAACAATGCTGTCGAGTTCGACACTGACAGTATCGACACTAGCCGTGTCGCCATGATGGCTTTTTACGTCATTATCCGACCCAGTTACAGGCTCAACCAATACTGCCATCGTGGTGCTATCGTCGGCTGCATCAACTTCTGCCACTGACACAACCGCCAGTGCCGTCAAGTGTTCAACTAGATCGCTTGCCAGTACCGGCAGTGTTTGCCCAGCAGCAACAGCATCAACCATATTGAGCAATTGGCTGTGTCCCTCTTTCAAGGTGGCACATTGGCGATCAGTATACTTACCGCCGTCGGCCCTAATCGCTATGTAAGCGCGATACAAATGATCACTCAATTCAGCCATAGCGGGTAAGTTGGCGTGCATGGCGCCTTGCTGCAGGGTCTTTAGCTCTTGCTGCAACGGCTGCATAGATGCCAACAGGCTGAAATTCAGCAAGCAATCATCCAGCAACTGCTCCGCGTCCAACAAGAGATCCATTTCCTCAGCCATAAATATTTCTAGCAGCTTTGGATCTATCTTCAATTGACCGTCTTTTAGCGTGTCTTTCTGACGCACCAGCGGGGCTATTTGTAACTCTCGCAACTCTGCTACGCGAGCACAAAACTGTGCCATAGCAGTGATTTCAACCACTTGCCCTTGTTTAATCTGCTCAAGTGCAGCGCGGGTATAAGCCACGACATCACTTAACAGCTGCAAGGTATCGTCATTAATATTAATCTGATAGCTGCGCAGCTCTTTGGCAAAGGCTTCCAGCGGCGTCACCAATTCAGCAATAGGCGTAACCCCAGCCATATAAGCACTGCCTTTTAGAGTGTGCAAGGCGCGTTGCATGTCATCCGAGGGTGGTGAATATATCGGTGCAGCCTGTTGCATATCAGCAATAAACTCTTCGACAGTGAACAGATGTCCCTGTGCTTCGGTGCCAAATATGTCCCAGAGTAGACAGTCAGTATCGTCTTCGCTATTGCCTCTTGTTTCTGCGCCATTAGCCGTATCAATGTGCTGGTTATTGAGTGCTGTCGGCTCTTGTAATTCAGCCCGAGAAACCTTGGCAAACGCTTCACCCATAGCCACATAGCGATCACACAATACCTGCTGTGGATTAGGTTGCCGATCGCGAAAGGCAACCACCAACTCAGGCAGTAGAACGCGTACATTTTCGATTAACCCACACTGATCATTATTGATCGAAACTATGCCATCAATCATATGATTGAGCATATTTTCAATAGACCAGGCCAGCTCGCCGATATCATTAGCGCCAACCATGCGACCGCTGCCCTTGAGCGTATGAAAGGCGCGACGGACCTCTATAATAGCGTCGTCATCGTTGCGGTTTTCTAACCAGCGCGGGAAAGTCTCGCCTATCGTTGCAATAACTTCTTGTGCTTCTTCAACGAAAATCTCGACAATTTCTTCAGCGACATCACTATGATCAATGCTGACTATTACCGATGCTACATCCTTAATATGGGCAGTGTTAGAGTTTGCAGCTGCTGCAGCTCTCTCTTTTGTATCAAGCTCGGCACCCTCTGGTAACGATACTTCCAAGGTGGCACTAGCGACTTGCTCGACACCGAGTAGCTCTGGCTCTGCATCAAGCTCATTTTCTATAAATCCAGACAATAAACTTTCTGCCGTCTCATCAACCGTAATATCGGCCAATATGTCTGTATCTGTTGCAGCGCCGTCAATAGCCGCGGTTGTCACCTGCTCGGTTGCGGTAATGATTGTAGCCGCTAGTCCCAGCTCAATACCGCCAACCCCTACCGGATAACCCAATACCGCTACACTGTCTTCTGCTGTAATTAGTAGTAATTCATCGTCATCGCGACGCTCACTCGAAATTCGCTCTAAATAATATTCAACACTGACAATCGCATCAGCTAATTTGTTCAGAGTCGACCATTGCGGCGTATGCTGCTGTTGCAGTAACTGCTCTTCTATATAATTCGCACAGGCACCGAGAATTTTTGCCGGGCGAGGCAGAGGAATAATATCCAAACCACCACGTATTTCGCGCAAGGTCGCAGGAACCGATTGCAAATGTTCTGGGTTCCACTGCGATGCAATAAATTCAACGATCGAATCTTTAACATGCTCTAAACCATTGCGAGACTCACGCAAGACGCATGCCAGCGCTTGATCTATTTGTACGCTAGCGCCAACGGTATTAGCAACAACGGCATCCACTTGGCCGGCGGCAACAGCGTCGAGGTTATTCTCTATCTCGATAATACTGCTGGCAACACCCATCAATAAATCGTGTGAGAGTTCGGCACTGCTGCTACCCGCAGCCGCTAAAATCTCGCACTGAGCCTGCACCTGCTTGCGCAAGTTCCCTATGCCCAACACCGCCATAGTATCGGCTACACGCTGCATAATGAGCAGTGACTGATCGATAGGATCGTCTATCTCAATACCGCTGATACTGACATCGAGCACATGTTTGATACTATCTAGCTCATCTTTAAGTGCCGACACCACCGAGCGTAACGTTTCAGAATCGGGTGCGGCTAACATGTCATCGGCCTGCGCCGATTCCATTTCACCGCCCTCTGGCATTGCATTAGCTAAGTCATAGTCAAGAAACACCTGACTCTGAGCAGAGTTAGCTGCAGTAGGCTCACCCGCGCAGGCAATGTAATACAGTAGATTTTTCAGTAATTCATCTGATGCGCTAACATCGAGCGCTTTAATACCGTGTTTGTGCAGAATTTTTATTTCACGATTAAGCTGACGCAATAAATTTTTAATAGACACGCTAAGACTGATCGAGTCATTGGCCAGACCTTCAGCAAGGGCCAGGGCTATTTTCCATAACGATTGTTTGGCTGTACCTTGGCTCAGTTTATGCAGGCGCTGGAAAACTTTTATTAAATACGCTAGATTTTCATCCAACTTAACACCGCGTAATATTCCCGCAGCGGCATATTGGTACATTTTCACCAACTTGGACAGCATTGCCAAGAACACGGCGTTGTCTTGTGACTGCGGCAGACGCGAGCCGGCGATAACTTTGGCAGCGGCTAAACTGGGTGTAAATAGTTTGGTTTCAGTTAGCAGTGACTCGCCGCGCACAGTGCGTAAATCATTTAACAGCGGCAACACCATGACAGGATGATCGCGGCGAGTGGTCTTAACTTTTTCGAGATAAAGGGGAAACTGCAAGATGGCACGCATCAACACTTCTTGCGCTTCAGCAAGATCATTAACTTGTTCGTTCATCATGGCCTCGGCGAGATTCTCCATCTCTTCCGCCATTAAAGCAGCGCCGTAAAACTCCACCAGCAATAAGCTGCCATAGACCTGATGAATATGCGTAAGGCAAAACCGAATATGAGTCGAATCCTGTGGATTTTCCACGAAAGACTCAAGTGCTTGACGAGCATCTTTTAGCGTCTGACTAATTTCACCCGTCACCCATTCTAGAGCTGCAAAATTGCGGTTGTCACCCATATCGCCATTCTCTTTTATTGCCGCTAACTCAACTAATGATGGCTGAGTTAGCATTGTATTTATATTCGCATTTCAATTTTTAACAGTTACTCAAATTCGCTATTAAACTGCCTGCTCACTCTAGCCCACACAAACTTGAATTCTCTCGCCACTTATTAGTGGTATCAATGGGCACGTCCACTCAAGTACCTCACCTAAACCAATAACCACCCATACTGCAACTTGGCCGTATTAAGGGTGTCGCGCTGCAGCCAGCGACGAAAATATACCAATATGTAATGACGATAAATTACATCTATAGACAACATTGGCATTTTATTAATCGCCATACATTGCCCAGATTAAAATAGGCTCATTCACGCAGTTTAGCTGTTCAATGTGTGTGTTTTGCCTTTGACCGCAGCAAAAAGTTACAACTAACGCTGTGGATTGCAGGCTAAGCCACTCAATAACTCGTTAAGTTCCTGCGTATCAATATCTGCGCCTGCAAAAGACCGACCGGCCTTAAGCTCATTACCTATCAATGCGCTGTTCCAACAATACACGCCATTGTGATCACTGCGCCGCCTATAAATATATCGGTGAATACAGTGACCCTGACATACATAAACCCTAGTCGCTGGGTTTCTATGATTCAGCTGATGATGGCTTATTTGCATCAAGGCTAGAGACATCATCGTCAACCAGAGTGTCGATATCTAAATCAAAATCCTCTTCCAAAGTTTCAGATGCGTTCGAGCCAACCTCTGCTAACTCAGTCTGCGACACATGATTATTTTCGTCTTCGATATTAATATTTAAATCATCGCTGGCTTGAGGATCAGCAACATCGTCAACGGGCTCATGCAATGTTGCCAACGTACCACTCAGCTCAACCTCCTCTGGCAGTTTGAAACCGGCAACCGACTCTCGCAGATCCAAAGCCATACCGGCCAAAGTACCAATCGACGCGGCGGTAGCACCGGTACCGGCAGACGTCTGCGAAGTAATCTCTTGAATCACGTTCATGGTGTTGGAGATATGGCCGGCAGACGATGCCTGCTGACGTGCGGCGTTGGAGATGTTTTGAATCAACTCCGCCAGATTGGCCGATACATTTTCGATCTCTTCCAGCGCCACACCCGCATCCTGAGCAAGACGTGCTCCACGCACCACTTCCGAGGTGGTTTGCTCCATCGAGATTACCGCTTCATTGGTGTCATTTTGAATCGTTTTCACCAGTGCTTCAATCTGCTTGGTTGCGGCAGCGGATCGCTCTGCAAGGCGTTGCACTTCATCCGCCACTACCGCAAAACCTCGGCCAGCGTCACCCGCCATAGATGCTTGAATCGCGGCGTTCAGTGCGAGGATGTTGGTTTGGTCGGCAATATCATTAATCAAAGATACGATGTCACCAATTTCTTGCGAGGATTCACCCAGTCGCTTGATTCGTTTAGAAGTATCTTGTATCTGCTCACGAATCGTATCCATGCCGTGAATAGTATTTTGTACAACCTTGGAGCCGTTGTTAGCAATCGATACCGATCGCTCTGCTAC
>CEWR01084808.1_pt1 | contig 12505 bp, 12 predicted proteins | sample 356321 | NCBI WGS metagenome assembly CEWR01 (sample SAMEA2621551, study PRJEB7988) | marine metagenome | biome: marine biome (ENVO:00000447); feature: mesopelagic zone (ENVO:00000213); material: "saline water (ENVO:00002010), including plankton (ENVO:xxxxxxxx)" | depth 790 m
TGAGCTGACCCGGCGAGCGCACCAGCCACTGCTCGCCATTGCGCTCGATAAAGCCGGCGCCGGCGTTTTGGTTGTTGCGTTCCAGTGCGGTAATAATGTCGTTAATACTGACTTTGTAGGCCAGTAGTTTGCCGGGGATGGGGGCCACTTGGTATTCGCGCTCGAAGCCACCAATACTGTTGATCTCGGTGATACCGGGCACTTTGACCAGCTGTGGCCGCACGATCCAGTCTTGAATGGTGCGCAGGTCTTCAGCGTTGTAGGGGTTGCCGTCGGCATTGAGTGCGCCGGGCTTGGCTTGAATGGCGTAGGTAAAGATTTCGCCAAGGCCCGAGGCAATCGGGCCCAGAGCCGGTTCGATACCGTTGGGTAATTCGCCCTTAATACTTTGCAGGCGCTCACTGATTTGCTGGCGTGCCCAGTAGATGTCGGTGCCCTCGAGGAACACGACCGTGACTTGCGATAAACCGTAGCGCGATAGCGAGCGTGTGTAGTCGAGCTTGGGTAGGCCCGCCATGGCGTTTTCGACGATGTAGGTGATGCGCTGCTCCGACTCGAGCGGCGAATAGCCGTCGGCCTCGGAGTTGATTTGTACCTGCACATTGGTAATGTCGGGCACGGCATCGATAGGTAATTTTAGGGCACTGTAGACGCCGAGCGCGGCGATTAGCAGTGCGGCGATTAACACCATGATGCGCCGCTGTACGGCGGCGGCGATTAAATTGTTTAGCATAAGCTTTTTCCAAGAGTCATAGTTACATCAGAACCACGTCTAAAGAGATGTTGGAAGCGTTGGCGAGGTCGCAGCGGCAGCAACGCAGGTAGCTTCCAGACCTTTCTAGTGGACATGGGCTGCGCCGCTTTTCAGTATGTCGGCTTTGATTAAAAAGCTGTTCTCGGTGACATATTCTGTGCCCACTTCTAAGCCACTGAGGACTTCGATGTATTGATCATCGCGCTCGCCCAATTGCAGTGGTCGCGCCTCGAAAGTATTGCCTTGGCGAGAAAATACCACTGGTTGCTCACGGAAATTTTGCAGGGCCATACTGCTGACCGCCAGTGGCACTTGTCGGGTGGCGGTGGTGACTGCTGTTTTGACGTGCATGCCGGGGCGCCAGTGACCATCGTTGTTGTTAATTACTGCGCGGGCGCGGGCGATATGACCACCGGTCATTTTTGGAGCAATATAGGTGAGTGGCGCGGTGGCAGAATCGTGCTTGTGTAAGTCATTGACTTGGACATTCTGGCCCACTTGCAGTTTTTCGATGGCCTCGGGGAAGGCCGACATTTCTACCCATACGGTGCTGAGATCGGTGACTGTGAGTAGCGGGGTCATGTCGACGCGCTCGCCGGCATTAATGGGGCGATGAGTGACTTCACCGGCGTTAGGGCTTTTTAGTGAATAGCTTTGCAGGGTGGCGACATTGCGCAGGGTAGCCAGCACTTGCCCTTTTTCGACTCGGTCGCCGACATTGACATGTATTTTTTCGACCAAGCTTGGGTAGGGCGCATTAAGGCGATAGGTTTGTGCGTCTATGGCAGCAATAACGCCGAACAGCTTCTCGGTTTGCTGCAGGGTTTGCGGGCCTGCTGTTGATGTTGTTACTCCGGCTAGAGCCAGCTGATGCGGGTCGATGGTGGTTTTGGTCTCGTCGGCATGGTCGTCGTGGCCGTCTTCATCGCCATGTCCGTGATCGTCGTGATCGTCTTCATCGCCATGACCGTGATCGTCGTGAGCGTTGTCATCATGGCCATCTTCATTGCCGTGACCGTGATCGTCGTGATCGTCGTGATCGTCTTTATTGCCATGACCGTGATCATCGTGGTCGTCTTCATTGCCATGACCGTGATCATCGTGATCGTCTTCATTGCCGTGACCGTGATCATCATGACTGTGTTTGGTGTTGTCATCAATGGCGGCAGAATTGCCTGAAAAGTAGGCCTTGGAGGTGTTTAAGTGGGGTGCATCGGCATGATGGTGATCGCCGCTGGCAAAGGTCGCCGAGCTGCCGATTAGACTCAATAAGAGGGTGGCGAGCAGGCTGTGCTTACGAGCTAGGCGGTGTTTGTTCGATAGAGCGCGCGTCATTATTTTACTCATGAGGGTATTCCTCGCTGTTGTTCTTGATGGCGGTTGCAGTCATAGCGCTGCCAGTGATTCTTTCCAGTTCTAACAGCTGCTCAAAGGCCTGCTGTTGAACCTCAATTAATTGTGCCTCTACCGAGAATAGTTCGGCTTGGGCATCGACCCATTGTAGTACCGAGTAGCGGCCCTGACGGTAGCCGATGCGGGTTTCACTGAGTAGCGTTTGCGCCAGTGGCAGCAGTGTTTTTTGCAAGCGCTGAGCCTGTTCGGTGGCGCCTACCAGTTGCTGACGCACCTCAAGTAGTGACAATTGCAGTTGGCGGCGCAGTAACAGCTGTTGGCTGCTGTTGAAATCTGCTTTCGCTTGAGCGGCTTTAATGCGACCTATATTGGGGTTGCTAAAGGCCAGCGGCATAGAAAAATCGAGCAACAGGGCTTGGTCGTTGGTGGCTTCAAACTGTCGCACGCCTAGGCCTAGGCTGATATTACTGCGCCCCTCGGCTTGGGCCAAACTGAGCTCTACATCATTTAAGCGCTGCAGTGCCAGTTGGTTAAGCAAGTTGGGAGATTGCTCTACCGCAGCGGCTACCTGGGCGCGATTGGGAATACTGGGCAACTGGCTTAAATTACCGTGCGCCTGAGTGAAATTACCATCGCCCTGCCACATGGCGGCGAGTCGTAACTTGGCTAAGGTTTGTGCGTTTTGTAGCCGGCGGCCTTGGTCTTGAGTACGGGCTTGGCGCAGGGCCATTTTGGCAACATCGGCCTGACCTATGGCACCTGCGCGAGCGCGTTGTTGGATGCTTTTTAGAGCACCGGCTTCCTCGACCTGACGCTGTGTGTTAAGGCTAATTTTGGCCTGAAGTGCCAGCAGCTGGTAATAGCGGCGGCTGGTCTCGGCTAGCACATCTAAACGTGTCAGTTGGTATTCGGCCTCTTGCTGTAGCATCTGCGCACCGGCGTATTGCAGGCGCTGTTGGCGCTTGCCGCCGAGTTCGATAGTTTGACTTAGGGTGAGTGAGATTTCAGCCGCCTCTAAATGTGAATACTCGCCACTGCCCAAGGCATTTTCGACACTTAAGCCCAGTTCTGGACTGGGGCGCACACCGGCCTGCTCTACTAAGGCCTCTGCTTGGCGCAGGCGATAGGGGTAGGTGGCAAGTGTAGCGTTGTGGGCTTGGGTCTGTTGCAGCGCCCAGTTAAGGGTGATGCTGCCCTGTGCCTGAGTGTGGCCTGACAGTAGCGCAGTGATTAACAGTGCGCAGGCATTGAATCGTTTGGTAAGCATAAATAACTCCAAATACGACGCGCACAAGAGCGCACCGATTAAGTAACGGGTGAACAGTTGGATGGAGTTATACGGTTGGGGGTGGTGTTGGGGGTGACTGCTGGTGTGAAGTGTGTGCGTATTCGAAAAACAATGGTGCGCTGTGAATCATCTGCGGCAGCTGTTTGCTGTCGCTAAAGTCAAGGGCGCAAAAGCACAGATGCGAATGTGAGCCGTGGTCATCGGAACCGCAGCTTTCTGAATGATCGTGTTCGCCATTATTGAACAGTGATTCGACGTGTAAGTGCACTGATTCGTAGGCTTGATGCGGTTCTGCAGACATGTGTGCATTCGCCCAAACGCTGATTAATAGCATTTGGCTTACGATCACAAATATCAACAGCTTCTTTATCATTGACTCTACAATATTAAGAATAAGGCCATAGGTTAGTTCATTCACTTTGCTGTGGCAATTTGACGAATATTAAGAAAGATCAATTTTGGTGTTGATGGCATCCATCTATGGTATTTTTTATGACTTCTAGTCACAAACCCCTGCTCGCGGCGGGTTTACGGCCTAGGAAAACTTGATTTCCGTATTCATGGCATCGGTCGCGCATTTTATAACTTCAAGTTGGCCTTGTTCGCGGCTGCCGCTGTGAATAATGTTGAGAACGCCCTCAAGACTTAAAGGATTGTTGTGCAAATGTTCTAGAATGACTTCTCGGGCGACTGCTTTGACGGCCGACAAATCGTTTTTAACGATTTGCGTGCGCTTTACCGCGCCGTTGTCACACTCGCTGGTGGAGACGATATTAAACACCACACCAAGCCAAGAATAGTCTATTTCGACTACTTTAATATGGCTGCGCTCTACCTTGCCGCACACGCCAAAGCCAAAGCGAATCTCATCATCTTCACCGAAGCGGCTGATGGTGAATGACATTTTGTGGCCAGAATGGATAAAAATCTTGCGAGGCTTAATATGCTGGTACGGATGAACTTTTTTCATGTAAAAGTCTTTCAGTAAACACAGTGAGATGATGACAAATTTGTCGTTAGGGTTATTCTAACGGGCTTCTTACTTCAAGGCAGGAATATTTGCTAAAATAGTCGGTAATATTCTGTATTTATTACAATAGGCCGATTCAATGAAATTATTAATACGTAACCTCGCTCGTACTAGCACCGAAGAAACCTTACAGGCGCTGTTTGCTGAACACGGCGCGGTTCAGTCTTGCACCTTGGTAATGGATAAAGTCAGTGGCGGCTCCAAGGGCTTCGGTTTTGTTGAAATGCCTAACCCGGGTGAAGCTAAAGCGGCTGTAAAGGTTCTTAATGCCAGCAATGTTGATGGCAATGTTATACGCGTTAAAAAAGCCGACTAAGTATCTTCGATTAAAAGCCATTTTACTCTCATACATCCTCCCTTGCGGGGGCTATACTTGGCAGTGAAGTGCTTGTGTTCAGGATGAACGGTATGCCGCAATGGCTAGGAAGCAAAATCATATTCTGTGTAAAGATCTCAGCTTATGTAATGGGTTAAAACCCCAATAAGCTTAAAATTACATTCCTCAACTGGAAATCCCCCTATGAAATCACGTGCCGCCGTGGCCTTTGCCGCGGGCAAACCGCTAGAAATTGTCGAAGTTGATGTCGCTGGGCCCAAGGCCGGTGAAGTGCTGGTGCGCCTAGTCGCTACCGGCGTTTGTCATACTGATGCCTTTACCCTTAGTGGCGATGATCCCGAGGGCATCTTCCCTGCCATTCTTGGTCACGAGGGTGCCGGTATTGTTGAGGCTATTGGCGCGGGCGTCACCTCGGTGGGGGTCGGCGACCATGTGATTCCTTTGTATACGCCTGAATGCGGACAATGCCGATTCTGCTTGAGTGGCAAGACCAACCTCTGTCAGGCCATTCGCGCCACTCAAGGCAAGGGTCTTATGCCGGACGGCACCTCAAGATTCTCTCTAGATGGCAAGCCGATCTTTCATTATATGGGCACCTCGACCTTTTCTGAATACACGGTCTTACCGGAAATTGCCCTGGCAAAAATCAATAAAGCGGCGCCGCTGGACAAGGTCTGTCTGCTTGGTTGTGGCGTTACTACTGGTATAGGTGCGGTGCGCAATACTGCCAAAGTTGAGCCAGGTTCAACCGTGGCTATTTTTGGTTTGGGCGGTATCGGCTTGTCGGCCATTCAAGGTGCGGTATTGGCTGAGGCCGGGCGTATTATTGCTGTCGATATTAATGAAGACAAATTCGAGATGGCGAAACAGTTGGGGGCTACCGACTGTATTAACCCAAAAAATTACAGCGCTTCCATTCAAGATGTGATTGTTGAACTTACTGATGGCGGTGTTGATTACTCGTTTGAGTGTATAGGGAATACCGACATTATGCGTTCGGCACTGGAGTGCTGCCACAAAGGCTGGGGTGAGTCGATTATTATTGGCGTGGCGGGTGCGGGGCAAGAGATTAGCACCCGACCGTTTCAGTTAGTGACCGGACGCTCTTGGCGTGGCAGTGCCTTTGGCGGCGTTAAAGGGCGCAGCCAGTTACCGAGCTATGTTGATGAATATATGGCGGGCAAAATCGAGATAGACCAAATGGTGACCTACACTATGGGCCTAGAAGATATTAATCGGGCGTTTGAACTAATGCATGAGGGTAAGGCGATTCGCTCTGTTATTAAGTTTTAACGAACCGATTAAAACCAAGCAATAGGTTTCATCACAGAGAACACAGAGGTAGTTCGGGGGAGCTAAAAAGCCAGTAATGACTGACTTTAGTCTCTTCTTAACCTCTTCTCAGCGGTCTATTGTGTGCTCTGTGGTGAAAATATTTTGTATTTTTTATCATCATAAGAAAGATCCACAATGCTTAAAAAACTCTCAGATAATAAAATCTTCGGCGGCCGTCAGTTGCGTTATCAGCATCGCTCAACGAGCTGTCAATGCGATATGACTTTCTCATTATATCTGCCACCGCAAGCAGAGCTAAAGCCAGTACCGGTTTTATACTGGCTGTCGGGCCTGACCTGCAGCGATGAAAACTTTGTGCAAAAAGCCGGTGCTCAGCGCTACGCCGCCGAGCATGGCATTGCTATTATTTGCCCCGATACCAGCCCGCGCGGTGAAGGTGTGCCTGATGCTGCTGATGGAAATTGGGATTTCGGCCTAGGCGCCGGGTTTTATATCAATGCTACCCAGGCGCCATGGGCTAATCATTATCGGATGTATGATTATGTTGTGGATGAATTGCCCGAATTAATCGGTCGAGAATTTCCACAGTTATCCGCTAAAAAGTCAATTAGTGGTCACAGTATGGGTGGTCATGGGGCTATGGTGGCCGCACTTAGAAACCCCGCTAGTTACTGTTCGGTTTCAGCTTTTGCACCCATAGTTGCGCCGAGTAAATGTCCATGGGGTGACAAAGCTCTGGGGGGTTATCTGGGGCCTAACAAAGAAGATTGGCGCCGTTATGATAGTTGTGCCCTCGTGGCTGATGCTAATGCCAACGATGAAATGAAAATACCGCTTATGGTCGATCAAGGTGGCGCCGATAACTTTCTGCTTGAGCAGCTTCAGCCCGAGCAGTTAAGACAAGTTTGCTTAGCAAATGAACATCCACTCGATTACCGTTTTCGCAATGGCTATGATCACAGCTACTATTATATAGCCTCGTTTATTGGTGAGCACATTGCTTATCATGCAGAGCATTTAACAAAAAACTCTGGCTAGCCTATACCCTCGCACGAACCGATAAAAGAGCACATTATTGAGCTCTGCGAAAAAGATCGGTTAAATGATGACAATGCCTGGGGCTTTAAAATGCCTTCGCCAGAATACAAATATAACCGAGGTGAACTTTATAACCTATCGGTCACACGTGGCACTTTGTCGGCTGAAGAACGTTATAAGATTAACGATCACATGATTCAAACGATAAAAATGCTGAATCAATTACCCTATCCGAAACACCTTAAGAACATCCCTATTATTGCCGGAGGCCATCACGAAAAAATGGATGGAACTGGTTATCCCAAAAAGCTACGCAAAGAGGATATGCCGCTCACGGCTAGGATGATGGCGATAGCGGATATTTTTGAAGCATTAACCGCGGCCGATAGACCCTATAAAAAAGCCAAAACTTTAAGTGAAGCAATTCGAATTATGGGCTTTATGAAAAAAGATAATCATATTGACGGCGATCTGTTTGAGCTTTTTTTACGTTCTGGGACCTACTTGAAATATGCGCAAAAGTATTTGTCGGCAGATCAAATTGATGCAGTGGACATTACTCAGTATTTAGATGGTTAAGAGGCAGCCGCAAGTCATAAACATTATTTTTTGACTTGCGGCTGTTTTGTTAAGCTATCTTTTTGAGTAGTGCTTCTGCTGTGGCCTTCGAGGATGCTGGGTTTTGCCCAGTAATAATGTTCCCATCAACCACTACATAACTTTCCCAGTCGTTACCTTTTTCATACTTGCCACCCAGTAGCTTTAACTCGTCTTCAAGTAGGAACGGTACGATAGATGTCAGGCCAACGGCGTCTTCTTCGCTATTTGAAAAGCCGGTTACTTGGCGTTGGCTGACAACTGGAGAGCCTGTTGGGTTCATGGCATGGCGAAAAACAGCTGGTGCGTGACAAACTGCAGCGATAGGTTTTTGTACTACATTGAAGGCCTCGATTAGGGCAATCGATAATGGCTCTTCTGCTAGGTCCCAAAGCGGTCCGTGACCGCCTGGGTAGAATATGGCGTCGAAATCGCGCGCACTGATTTTATCGATAGTACTGGTGTTATTTAGCTGCTGCTGCGCATCTAGATCTTTGTTAAAGCGCTCGGTATCGGCGGTTTGAAAATCAGCTAACTCGCTCTTGGGGTCTAGCGGTGGCTGGCCGCCCTTGGGGCTGGCTAGGGTAATCTCGACGCCAGCGTCTTTGAAGACATAGTAGGGCGCGGCAAATTCTTCCAGCCAGAAGCCGGTTTTTTCAGCGCCCTCAGTGCCGGTGGCGCCAAGAGTGTCGTGGGAGGTTAATACCATTAAAACTTTCATAGTGGGGTTCCGGTTTTACTAAAGTTAGGTAATCGGTTGCATAGTTAAAAGAGCATCATATTCATCGCTGCGCGCCATCCGCGCAACCTGTGTGTCTGCGCTCCTGTTGGTCAAAAGTGGTTAAGTCAGTGGCCACGTTTTGGTCGTTTTAAGTTTGCCATGGGAAATCAGTAGATCCATTAATCTTGCCTTGTGATTGAGTCCCGTTATTTCTGTGAACTGTCTTTTATATTAAAGCAGTAAATCGTTGGTAATCGGATGATAGGCACTGGCCGAATCAATCAGTGATTTAGCCGTCAATGCTCGTACGCCATAAGCCTCGGCATTAACACCATAGTCTGTTTTTATTTTCTCCAACAATAGGTCAAAGTCGCCGTCGCCGGAAAGCAGCACAACGGTGTCGACTTTCGCCGCAATATCCATAATATCGATGGCAATACCCACGTCCCAATCGCCTTTGGCGGAGCCGTCGGCGCGCTGAATAAACGGTTTTAATTTAACATTAAAGCCTATGTGTTTAAGAGCGGTCTGAAACTTTAGTTGGCTGTCATCACCGCGATGAGTCGCGTAGGCATTGGCCGTGACGATAACACCTTGGCTGGCGATAATCTTCCACAGTTTACGGTAGTTGAACTGGCGGCCGTAAGTCTGACGCGTGGTGTAGTAGATGTTTTGTACATCGGCAAAAATAGCGATTTTGTTCATATAAATCTATTTTCTAAATTTAACGGTAAAAGTATCGGTAGTCATTGCGCTAGCCTTTGACGTTCTCTGAACTCCTTCGGTCCCCTGCCAGAGTTGATACTGATATCAGCAGCCTATCTGGGCTACCAGTGTACCTTCTCCTGAAGGTAATACGGTCTAAAATTATAGATGGGATCAACCGCTTGTGACGGGTTATAGCTCTTTTAAGTTTAAAATATAAGTGCCGATATCTTACCCTTAGCTCTGATTTTAATGAGGTGGCAGCTATTACTGTGTTCTCTTGGTGCCATGGTGTTATCGCTATTAGGGTAAAATGCAGTCCTTATATCGATAGGGCTTAATTTTGACTCTTGTTCGACGTCGCTTTAAGCGAAAAACTCAAGGTCCGCCGGTGCGCAGCAGTACGCTAATAAAGGCACAGGATGAACTGGGTTTTGACTATACCCTCAAGCGTTCATCCAAACGTCGCAGTGTCGCCATTGCTGTGCGTGCCGGTGAGGTCAGTGTAAGTGTGCCCATGGGTGTGTGTGAACTAGAATTGCAGCAGTGGCTGGCGGGTAAGCGCGGCTGGGTGCTGGAAAAACTGCAGCAGCAGAACCTTCACGCATTGGAAATACCCAAGCGACATTACGGCAACGGTGACAGCCTTTACTATCTGGGTGCTGAATATCCACTGCGAGTAACGGCTGCAGCTCGCTCAAACGTTAGCTTTAGCCATGACGGTGGTTTTGTTGTGGCGCTCGCCAATAGCACCACTCAGCCCGTGTCTGCGCGTGTACACATGCTGTTACAAAACTGGTTCAAACGCCGTGCCCTGGAGCTGCTGCGCGCCAAGACCCAGCTTTTGTGCGCGCGTATGAACTTAACGGTGAACGATGTCTGTGTGCGCCGCACAAAGAGTAAGTGGGGGCACTGCACTTCGAAGGGCGTTATCCAGTACAATTGGCTAATTTTATGCGCCCCTGAACCGGTGGTCGATTATTTGATCGCGCACGAGGTCTGCCATTTGCGCCACCACAATCACAGTCGCGCTTTTTGGGGGCTGGTTGAGTGTGTGTGCCAAGACTATACCGAGCACAAAGTCTGGTTACAGCGCTACGGTCACACATTGATCGTGTGAGTTAAAAAGTACGGCGTGAAATAAAAAAACCGCTAGCTGAAAAATGATTGCGATGGATGGACACATCGCCGTGAGTGTAACTACCGATAGTCGCTTAAAAGACAGGCAAAATAACATTTTGCCTGTCTTTTAAGCGACGTGACATCACTTTGATCAGGACGATAAACAGTGACTGTTGTAGGAAAATTGAAGGATGTCCCATATGTGGATTGAAGCCGAGTGCCGAATTAGCGCCGATTTAGTGCGAACCTACCGCGGCCAAGTGACCGAGGCGGCCTTTGCGCAATTGATTTCAGATCAGCCTGGCCGATTTTTAAAACTGGAAAAGTGTTACTGGTACAACCTGCAGGAAGGCATAGACCCGCGCCGTCTGGGAACTTTTGAACGTCTGGGCGAGGGAGCCTATTTGAATTTTATTGGCGATATGTATCTGCGTACAGATACCGTTATTAACTTTGCCCCTCTGCGTGGCGGCTATCAAAATGAGCCATCCAAGGGCAATGTCGAACTGTTGGGCACCAAGCGCTAAACTACCGCGACTATTCGGTTCTCGACGTGTCTACATAGGCCTAACGGTAGGTTGCTACACTTGTGCCTTGCCGATATCGATATACTGCAAGGCCTGGTTGTGGCGGCCGTTGCAAGGAATCGATGCGCTCTATTTACATTCGCGATCACGCCGCTAATCGGATGGAATGTGTGATTACATAAACTGGTTTTAGGGTTACTTAAAACCAGTAGCCGTTAAAAATGGTGATTTTTACCTAAGTGCTCTCACTCTAGACGTATTGGGCGAGTAAGCACTTATCCGACATCGCGTAAAATCGCATTTTCAAAGAGAGACAAGATGACTGAACCACTGGGTAGTGATAGCGAAGAAAACTACGACCGCTTTCTGGTTGAATCCCTCGATCAGGGTTGTGTCTGGGGGCTTGAAGGTACTGATGGCTGGGCCTTGTGCCCGTCGGAAAAATACGGCGAAACTGACGTAATGCCTTTCTGGTCGCAGAAAGAATTTGCCGAGGCGCATGTTCAAGACGAGTGGGCCGACTATAAAGTGGTGCCGGTTTCCACTGAGGAGTTTATTGAAGAGTGGTTACCGGGTATGCACGAAGATGTGTTCCTAGTGGGCGTCAATTGGGACGTGGATATGGAGGGGGTTGAGTGCGAGCCTTTAGACTTGCTCGATGACTTGGAAAAAGAACTGAGCTGATACAGCCGCTTTTCGCTATGTGTGACAGGTTTTTCCTGCTCGGCAATTACTCTATCCATTGCGCTAATCAGTAACCTGTCTATTAGTCTGAAAGCCTGGCCCGTGGTTACTGCCACCTTTATGCTGGTCGCATGGGGTACTTGCCCGCTTAAAGCGCCTATTCGAGGTGCCCTAGCCAAAAAATAGCGCTATTCAAGTAGTCGTAGCCTAAGGCGAAAAATAGCTGGGCGATATTAATCTCGCTATTGAGCCAGCGCACAAAATGTCGTTGTTGCCAGAGCTGCCAGTGCCAAAGCCAACGACGGTCTATGACTCCTAGCGGGGTTTGAGTAAACATCGAGCGCTTGTCACTGTTGATAATCGAGGGCTGTGGCTGTGTTTGCGGCAGCGCCCTTGTCTGCGCCTGCCGCTCTATGTTTAGCGCTAAAATGTTGCTGGTCTCGTCGGGCGCAGGGGGAATAAAAATAGCGTCAGTTCCCTGCGCTTGTCCATGTTGATTAATAAATGGTCCATGGCATCAACTGCCAGATGGCTTTGGGTTAGCCATAGCGGCCGCAGCTGTAATGGTTGCTCTACCTCTGGCCGCAATGCTGGCGATGCATCACATAATACTGTCGCGCTGGCGCTAAGTGTTCGGTCGGCTGCAATTAAGCATAAATCTTGTGAGTGTTTTCCGCGCGGACTAGAGTAAAGCCAGAGTGCTGGATAATGCCCGCTCGTTCGAGTGCTTTTCTAGCATGTTGTTGCATAGCAAATGGCTGCTGCGTAAGTCAGTGTTCGCTTTGGTGCAGCAGGTGGCGCCTGACCAGAGCGAGCGCTATTTCTAGGGCTCATTCGCTATCGCCGACTACGGCAATGTCAGCCGTGCTGGGCAAATTATCACGGCTTTGAATGTGTTGCCCGTGGCGATAGAAAGCTGCGCCGGGCGAGTATCGTAATAAATTGCGCGGCTGCGCTAGGCGGTTCAAGGTTTAGCCCAGCTCGGTCGATAGACAATATATCGCCCTGAAGCTGGCGGTCATCGAGTCGTGTGATTTGCTGTTTGTCGATGGA
>CEWR01140873.1_pt1 | contig 12502 bp, 12 predicted proteins | sample 356321 | NCBI WGS metagenome assembly CEWR01 (sample SAMEA2621551, study PRJEB7988) | marine metagenome | biome: marine biome (ENVO:00000447); feature: mesopelagic zone (ENVO:00000213); material: "saline water (ENVO:00002010), including plankton (ENVO:xxxxxxxx)" | depth 790 m
AAATCTGAATTTGATGCTAAATGGAGAGACAATTCAAAAATGTATCTTATGTATTAATTAAAAATTAGACATAAATCATGAAATTCTGACTCATTTTTTAAATAAGAGAAAATCTATTTTTCATGTAAACTATGATACAGAAAATAGCAAAAAAATTCAACTTGTTATAGTTGTTCTTAAGAAATTTATCAAATAAACAGAAAGGCTATGATATTTTAAAGTCTTGGAGACGCTTATATTTATAAAATATTAGAATAAATACTTTTGGTAACATTATGAATAATTAATTGCTATATTTAAACAAAAATTGAAACCCCAAACAACTTCGTATAGTTTATAACTGGTGGAGAGTGTATCAAACTTTTAACCGCAAAAAATCACACAACAAAACCTTACGAATAATTAAAAAAATCTCGCAATGAAAAAAAAAATATTTATTGGATTATTATGTATTCTTCCATTAATATTATTTTCTCAAAATAAAAATATCGATTACGGAGTAAAATTAGGAATAAACTACTCTAATTATATTGATAATATTGATTCAAATTTCTTTACTCACATACCAGCAGATTATAAAGGAAGAATAGGTTTCCATATTGGAGCATACACTAATATTGAAATCAATGAAATAATTTCAATTCAACCTGAATTATTGATTTCTAAAACAGGTAGTAAAGCAACTATTGAATTTAAAGATTTACAGAATATTTATACTAATCAAGATGCACTAGTATATCAAGAAACCAAAGGAATAATAGATGAATATAATATAGTAATTCCAATTTTATTAAACATTAATATGAATAAATACTTTTTTGAAATTGGACCACATTTTGGATATACGTTTCGAAGAGATATATCATATAAAGATGGACCAATTAACTCTCAACTGATTTTAAAAAATACTGACTCTGAAAATTTTGAATTTGCAGGAGCTCTTGGGTTTGGATACAAAATGTCTGAATTATATAAGATTAATATCAGATATTCATATGGGTTTACAGAAAAACAAAACTTGAATAGTTCTATTTTATATTTAGGACTATCATATAAACTCTAAAAAAAAGAGGATAACATTTGCAATATTGGTCTACTTAAAAATTTAAACAAAAATTTATGCAATTAATTTCAAAAAAAAACATGAAGAAAATATTTATTTTATTAGCACAAATAATATTCATTTTTCCATCTTTAGCTCAAGAAAATGTTAATGAATCAAACTCCAGAAATATTACAAGGCAAGGATTTGGAAAACAAATACCTTTTGAGATGGGAGTTGGTTTTGTTAACAGAAAAGCTAATACTGAGGGTTCTGCTTATTATTTCGATGACTGGAATAATGAAGGAATAGTTTATACAAAAGATAAGGGAAAGTATAAAATAAAAAAAGTAAATATAAACTTATACAGTAATAAATTTGAAGCAATTTATGATAGTACTTTTGTTTATACATTCGATAGTAAAAACTTAATAAAAATAGTAATTGATAACAAAGTTTTTCGAATAATTAAAATCAAAGAAGAACCAAAAATTTTCGAATTATTTTTTAACGATAAAATTTCAATTTATAAATATTATAATATCAATTATTCAAGAAGTTCAAGAAACCCGATGGTTAATAGAAAAACTAATAAATATATTAAGAAAACAAAGTATTTTTTATTTAGTAAAAATAAACTAACTAAAATAAAACTATCTAAGAAATCATTCTCTAAGTTCTTTAAATCAGATAAAGTTAGTCAAAAAACTACTTTAGATTTCATCAATGAAAACAAATTATCCTTAAATAAGGAAAGCGATTTAATCAAAGCTTTAAATTTTGTAAGCAAATAAACAAAGGGTGAAACAAGTAGTTAAACAATTAATTAAAAGGGGAAGATATCATGGTGTAAAACATGTATTAACAACGTTTATGATACATCGCTTATAAGCTATAAAAAGAAATTTTTGTTCATATTTACAAAGATTTCCAGGTTTTAAATTTGACTTTTAAAATAAAAAATATAAAAATTTGGCTTATATTAAACTAAAAATATAGTTCTTTTAAACACGCTAGATTGCTGACACATACCTTTATTTTTAATTATAAATAAACGCTAAACCAATGATGAAATTCATTAGAAAAGTTAGAAGACACATACTTAATAAAACCTCGCAGACTTTCTATTTAGTTTTTATTTACTAACTTTAGTGCTTTATAAATAACCAATATCATAGCACAACTTTAGTTGTAATTATTGGGATAAACATAACTTAATAAATATAAAAAAAAGCAAATTAAAACTTTTTAAAAAAAAATAAGGCGAATTCTGAAAAGCCATACGAGTAAGAAAAATTTAATATCATAAAATGGAAAATTTAGTAAAATTAGTGCAAATGACTGTAGCAATATCTGTTGCTTATGTTTGGATTTTTAGGTTTCATAATGTCATTAAAGAATTTAAACAATTTGGATTGAGTGATTTAACCCGAAATTTAATAGGAGCTATTAAAATATCTCTAGCTACATTGCTTGTAGTTGGTATTTGGAATTCAACATTAGTTATAATTCCATCTATTCTTATGGGACTTTTAATGATAGGTGCTCAATATTTTCATTTCAAAATAAAGAATCCATTTATTAAACATTTACCTTCTCTAATTCTTTTGATTTTATGTGCTTTTATAATATTAATATCAATTCAATAATCAAATATGGATATCGTTAAAATATGCATTTTAATATCAAGTTTATCCTTTTTTGGTTATGCTGTCGCCTACTTCGTCTCACCAAATATGAAGAAAGAATTTAAACGGTTTGGATTAGAAAAAATTGGTCTATTGACAATGGTCTTAGAATTTATAGGAGCGGCTGGTCTAATTGTAGGGCTTAAGTTTAACCCAATTCTAATAGTTTCATCTTTAGGCCTTGCCTTACTAATGTTTTCTGGATTAATAGTGAGAATAAGATTAAAAGACTCCCTTTGGATTTCTTTACCTGCCCTATTTTATATGGTTTTAAATGCTTATATATTCTTAGAGTCTATAAATTAAGTGATAATCAATAATTACAATTATTGATATTTTGCATTTGGAAAGTAAATAAATTCAATGATTTAAATATTGATACAATTTGTTAAAAAAAAATGTAGCTTAATACCTCCAAATCATCAATCTACTTCTGAATAAAACTGATTAGAGCACCCTATATAATTTATTACATGCTACTCGCCTACTTATAAAATTCTTGCATACTTTCTATCTGTGATTTATTTACTAACTTTAGTGTTTAAAATAGGTAACTAAACTTACATAAAACGTTAAGCAAAATATTTAGGCATGAATAAGAAAAACAAAATAGTAACATTCCTATTCGATAAATTTCTTTCAGAAAATACTCGTGAGAAAATTGAAAAAATAATTCTTAAAGTGGCTATATTTAGTTTTTTTATCCATTTGGCGGTCATCTATTTAATGAAATTTGATTTTTTTGTAGATTTTTCATCAAACTCAGAATTACTAAAAAATCCTATATCAGCAGCTTATACTCCTTTTTCGTTTATTCTTATTTATGAGGTTTATCTCTTAATTTACTATTTACCCAAGTCTTTTACGATTTATATAACCAAACAGTACGAAATTATAACGCTAATTATTATTCGTAAACTTTTTAAAGATTTATCAGCTTTAGAACTTTCTGAAAATTGGTTTGAAATTAAAGGAGACCTACAGTTTACTTATGATTTAATCGCTTCTCTTTTACTTTTTTATTTAATATTCTTATTTCAAAAAGAAGGAAAACTAAAATTAGTCAAGCACGTAAATATTAAACCTGTGATTGAACGATTCGTCGATAAGAAAAAGTTAATAGCTGTTATTTTGGTGCCGTTATTTTTTGTAATAGCCTTATATACGCTTATAGATTGGTCTAAAGGAATTTCCTTAGTATCAGAAGAATTACCAACATTTGAAAGTATCAACAACTTATTTTTTGATCAATTCTTTACGGTACTAATTTTAGTGGATGTAGTACTACTTTTAATTTCTTTCTTTTATACAGACCAATTTCATAAAATTATCAGAAACTCTGGATTTGTTATTTCGACAATTTTAATAAGAATGTCTTTTGGAGTCAGCGGATTAATCAGCACGATTTTAATTGTTGCGGCTGTTCTTTTTGGATTAGCAATAATAACAATTCATAATAAATACGAAAAAAACAGTTTATCAAACAACTAAGTTGCTTAAAAAAAAGTTTAAAGGAACCATAAAACAGAAGAATAGACTCTTTGTTAAACATAAAACGGAAACTTGAGAATATAAATTTGAAGTTTCTCGAGTTTAAGAACATTTTACAACCTCTTATAAAATTAATTACAGCTAAATATCTGCCTATCAGAATTCTTATAGATAGAAATTTACAACAAAGTTATTATTAATTGTAACCTATCTTGTAATATTGATAAACGTAAAATCTTAATATAATAGACAAAATTACCGTTAAGAAAATGCAGTAAAATTTTACATTGCAGTAAAACTTCATTTATTTTTAGATTTTAAAACACCGAATATGGTATATAAAAATATCACTTAAATTTAATTTAACCTTTAGCCCAATTTCATTTTTAGAGCACTTTAAATTTGTTGAATAATCAAAGAATAAATATTTACTTTAGCATTTATAATTGAAAACATGAAAAACTCTTACTTTGTCATAAAGCTAACGCTTATTTCATTACTATTTACTAATGTTGTTTCAGCCCAGTGTGATAACGTAACGGTTAATAGCCTAACGAATCCTGGACCTTTTCAAGTCAGTACGCTCACCGAAGCAGATGGAATACGGAATGGTCCTAATTATTTAGGAGCGACCATTTACTACCCAGAAAATGCTACACCGCCCTATGCTAGTATTGCAATTGTTCCTGGATTTACAGGACTTCCTGTAACTATTCAAGAATGGGGTCCATTTTATGCATCTCACGGAATTGTAACAATTATTATAGGTACAAATTCTCTTTTTGATTTTCCAGAGGAACGCGCTAATGCTTTGCTAGATGCCTTAGAAACAATTAAACAAGAAAATACTAGAGTATCTTCTCCATTAGAAGGAGTACTTAACTTAAGTCAGTTGGCTGTGAGTGGACACTCTATGGGTGGTGGTGGAGCACAAAGGGCTGCAGTACTTGATAGCTCTATTGCTGGTGTTGTTGCCTTGTGTCCTTGGTTACCTAGTCCTGAACTTAATCATGAAAGTCCTGTGCTGATTTTTAGTGGTGAAAATGATACAGTAGCCCCTCATTCGCAACACGCAGATATTCATTATAATACAACACCAAATACAACTGATAAATTACTATTCGAAATTGAAAACGGCGACCACTTCGTTGCCAATAGTCCTAGTGGCAGTGGCGGTTCTGTTGGTCAAATAGCACTCTCTTGGCTTAAACTTTATGTAGAAGAGAATGATTGTTATTGTACCTTATTAACTGATAACCTCTTAGTAAATCCTTCGGATACATCTAACGTAGTGCAAAGCTTCGAATGTGAATCGTTAGGAATCGATCAACAAGAATTGGCTATTGGAGTTTATCCTAATCCAACAAAAAATACAATCAATATAAAAATTAATGAAAACGTACACTACGAACTTTTTTCAACTTTAGGACAACGACTATTAGAAGGAGATCTAACAGGCAATAATAAACAAATTGACTTGTCTCAATTACCTTCAAGTTTATATTACTTGTATATCGAAGGAAAAATCATTAAAATTATTAAATATGATTAAAAATTGTGCGTCATTAAAAAAACCGAAGCTAGAATAAAAAAAATATTTTAACATTAATTTTAGTTTCCCTACCAATTTGTTCAGTGAATAACATTTAAGATAAACGCAATATTTTGATTAGAAAAATATAAAGATTTATTTTTTAATCAACACCAAATCTATACACGCGTCATGTGCTTCTTTAGGTACTGTATTTATTTTCTGAAAAGGATAAGCAACTCCAACTTTAAAAGCGGCTGGATATGCTGATAAGAAGTCATCGTAGTAACCTCCACCATAACCCAACCTAAAGTTCTTAGTATCAAAAGCCAAACCTGGCACAACTATAAAATCTATATCACCAGTAAAGACAGTTCCGTTTTTTGGGTGTGACGTCCCATAGATTCCAGATTCTAAATTATCTAAAGAAGTTAAGATTCGATGTTCTAGATTTCTGTTTTTTAATGTTACGGGTACAACAACAGTGATATTGATTTTCAGTAACTTTTGTAATAAAGGTAAGATATCAATTTCGTTTCCCATAGGTAAATAAGCATGAACAACGTTGCAGTTTCTTTCAGTAATCAATAGTTCTAAGGCATTACAAATCGAGGTGTCATAAGTGTGTTTGTAGTCTGGCGCAAGGGCATCTCGCTCTCTTTTCATTGCATTTCTTAAAGCTTTCTTTTCAACGATGATTTCCATATTTATCCCTCTATTAAACGATTAAAAGCAAAGATAAAAGGGTTTACTTAAAAACACCCAAAGAAGATGCTATTATAAAAAGCAGATTGGATTCAAACATTTTTGTATCTTGACCTTTGCATATGATACGATTTATATTAAACAATACAGAAATCAGTACTGATATTAATACCGGAATTACTTTACTTGATTTTATACGAGAATACCAGCATTTAAAAGGAACTAAAATTGGCTGTAGAGAAGGTGATTGTGGGGCTTGTACAGTCTTGGTTGGAACTTTAACTGTAAATAACACACTTCAATATCAATCAATTACTTCGTGTATTTCTCCTTTAGGAAATGCGCATGGAAAACACATTGTTTCAATAGAAGGAATTAACATTCCAAAATCGTTGACATATCCACAACAAGCAATGGCAGATAATTATGCCACACAATGTGGATTTTGTACGCCAGGGTTTGTAGTTTCTATGACAGGTTTTGCGCTGCAACAAAATAACACATCTACCTGTAATGACGCTATTAGTGGTAATATTTGCAGATGTACTGGATATAAATCTATTGAAAAAGCAGGGTTTGAAATTGAGAATAAACTAATACATAAAGATCAAAACCATCAAATAGATTGGCTAATTTCGAATGCTTTTATTCCAAATTATTTTAAGGATATTCCCAATAAATTAAAAGCTATTCCAATACAAAAATTTAGCTCTAAAGGAATAAAAGTAGCCAACGGAACCGATTTATTTGTTCGTTTTGCAGATCAAATGGCAACTAAAGAAATGCATTTACTAGCTCATAATAAAGTATTAAATGGCATCACTTTTAAAAGTAAAACCTGTGTTATTGGAGCAAACAGTACTGTTACCGAGATGGCAGAAAACAGTAAACTACAAACACTATTCCCTAAATTACACCAATTTTTAAAATTAGTTTCCTCAGAACAGATTCGGAATATGGGAACTTTTGGAGGAAACTTTGTGAATGCTTCTCCAATTGGAGACATGTCCATTTTCTTTTTAGCTTTGAATGCAACCATTACAATTATAGATTCCGAAGAAAAAGAAAGAGAACTCCCATTCCAACAATTTCATATCGATTATAAAAAATATGATTTAAAAGCGAATGAAATTATCAAAAGTATTTCGTTTCCGATACAAACAAAAAACACCCACTTTAATTTTGAAAAAGTTTGTAAACGAACACATTTAGATATTGCCAGTGTAAATGCTGCAGCAAGAATTACAGTGCAAAACAATTTAATTATCGATGCACATTTCTCTATAGGCGGCGTTGCAGCTGTTCCAAAATATTTAACAAACACTAATAATTTTATACTAGGTAAAGAGTTAACGTTAGCTACAATTAAAGCTGCAGAAGAAGTATTACAATCAGAAATAACTCCGATTAGTGATGTAAGAGGTACAATTGCTTACAAGAGACTGTTAGCAAAGCAATTATTTTTCGCACATTTTATCACCTTATTTCCAACACAATTTCAACTACAAAACTTTATAAGCAAATGAAAAATATAGACAGTTATACACATTTGCGTGGAGAATCTATTTTTGTAGATGATTTAATGATACGACAAGATGCACTTATTGGTTTGTGTTTCGATGCACCAAAAGCGAATGGAAGAATAGTACAAGTAGATTATAGCAAAGCTGAAGCTATAGAAGGCGTTGTGAGAATATTTACCTACAAAGATGTGTTAGGTGAAAATCAAATTGGAGGTATTATTCCAGATGAGCCACTTTGGGCAGAAGATGAAGTTCATTTTTGGGGACAACCCATCGCATTTATTGTAGCAACCTCAGAAGCTATCGCAAAAAAAGCACGTGTTTTAATTGAGATAGAAATAGAAGAATTTCCTGTAATTACAACTGCTAAAGAAGCCAAAGAAAAAGGAAGTTTTATTAATGCTCCGAGATCTTTTAACCTAGGAGACACTAAAAGTTCTTTTAAAGATTGTGACTATGTTTTTGAAGGTGAAACTTTTTCTAACGGACAAGAACACTTGTATTTAGAAACACAAGGATGTTATGTAGAACCGAAAGAAAATGGAGATATAAAAATAACTTCGTCTACACAAGGACCAACGCAAGTTCAAAAGACTGCTGCCAAAGTTTTGGGAATCCCAATGCATAAAATTGAAGTGGATGTGACGCGTTTGGGCGGTGGATTTGGAGGAAAGGAAGATCAAGCAACACCATGGGCCGTTATGGCAGCAGTGGCAGTTCAATATTTAAACAGGCCAGTAAAGTACATTTTAAATAGACATGATGATTTAAGAATGACAGGAAAACGTCATCCATACACTTCATTCTTTAAAATTGGATTGACGAAAGACTTAAAAATTCATGCATTTGAAGTGGAGTTTTTACAAAATTCTGGTGCTGCTGCAGATTTATCTCCTGCCATTGCAGAACGTACGTTATTCCATGCAACCAATAGTTATTTCATTCCGAATGTTCAAACAACCGTTTATAGTTGTAAAACAAACTTACCACCGAACACCGCCTTTAGAGGTTTTGGTGGACCACAAGGTATGTTTGTTATAGAAAGTGCTATTGCCGCTGCCGCAGACAACATGGGAATCGATAAAAGTAATATTCAGGAATGCAATTTATTAGTAGAAAATAATGAGTTTTCGTACGGTCAAATTGCGACTGAAGTTCAAGCGGTAAAAGCGTGGCAAACAGCAAAAGAAAAATTCAATTTAGAAGCGCTTCAAAAAGAAACAAACAACTTTAATACTGTAAATTTTCAAACTAAAAAAGGAATTTCTGTGATGCCTATTGCCTTTGGAATTTCTTTTACCAATACGCCAATGAACCATGCAAGAGCCTTGATTCATATTTACCAAGATGGAAGTGTAGGTGTGAGTACTGGAGCAGTAGAAATGGGACAAAGTGTGAATACCAAAATGCTACAAGTAGCCCAAGATATTTTGGGAATCTCTGCCGATAAATTAAAACTAGAAACAACCAATACAACTAGAGTTGCAAATACTTCTCCAACAGCCGCAAGTTCGACTGCAGACCTCAATGGAAAAGCAGTAGAAATGGCATGTACAAATCTGATTAAAAGGTTGCAGAAGATTGCTAGCAACTTACTTTCTAAAGAACCAGAAAACATCTCTTTTAGTGAGAATTTTGTTTGGATTGATGCTAAAAAAACGACACTTACTTGGGGAGAGGTGATTGCACAAGCTATGCTAGAAAGGGTTTCTTTAAGCGAAAATGCACATTATGCAACTCCAATAATTAACTTTGATAAAACAAAAGAAAAAGGACATCCATTTGCGTATCACGTATACGGAACTGCAATTACATCAGTTACATTAGATTGTTTGCATGGCACCTATGAAATTGATGCAGTACATATTATACACGATTTTGGAAAAAGCATGAATCTTGGAATTGACATTGGTCAAGTTGAAGGCGCATTGGCACAAGGAATCGGTTGGATGACAATGGAAGAAATTGCCTACAGTTCAGATGGAAAACTGCTCTCAAATGCTTTGTCTACATATAAAGTGCCAGATATTTTTTCTGCAGCCAAAAAAGTAACTGTATTACCATTAGAAACTGAAGGAAACTCGATGGCAATCAAAAAATCAAAAGCAGTTGGAGAACCACCTTTAATGTATGGAATTGGAACCTATTTTGCAATTCAACATGCTGTAAAATCATTTAATAAAAATCATAAGCTACAGTTTAACGCACCTTTTACTCCTGAAAAAGTATTAATGAGTTTATATGAAAAGTAATTTCCGATTGAAAAACCTAAAATACACAAAATCAAACATACTAAAAGGAGCACTAATTTATAGTGTTGGTGATGCTATTGCTGCTCTTTTATTAAACGAATTTTCTATTTACAGAACGCTCGGAATGATCCTTGTTGGCGCTACCATTTATGCGTTTGAAATTCCAAACTATTTTACATGGATTGATAGGAAAACAGTGTCCTATCTCGGAATAAAAAAAACACTCGCTAAAACAGGTTTGGCGATTGTGTATTTTAACCCTATTTGGATTTGGAGACATTTACTATTTATAAAAATATTTTCTGGAAATCTAGCGCAAATAAACATGAATTTATTTTTTATTGCATGTCTTTCTTTTTTAGTAAATATTCCTATTTCACTCATTGCAAATTATACTATACAAAATAAGATTAAATTAGGTTGGCGGTTTTTAGCTAGCGCAATTTTCTCAGCATTAATGGCAATATATTATGCCCTTAGTGAAACAATTTTTAATTAACGTTACGCTATGGAATTCTGGCAGCAACTTTTACAAAAACTACGCGCAAAACAGCACGTTTACCTCTTAACCGTTATTCAAAATTTAGGGAGTTCTCCTGGTAGGAAAGGCTTTAAAATGTTGGTAGCCCAAGATGGATTTATTTTTGGATCTGTTGGCGGTGGTATCATGGAATTTTCGTTAGTAGAAGAAATAAAAAAACTATTGCAACAAGAAGAACAACCCATCTTTTTCAGAAAACAGCTTCACCAAGGAAACGGAAAAGATAAATCGGGTATGATTTGCTCTGGAGAACAAACGGTGGTTTTTCATCCGTTGGATAGCACTCACATTTCATTAATAGAAGCTATTATAATCAACTTAAAAAGCAATCAACTAAAAACACTGTCCTTCTCTCCTACCAAAATTGAATTGATTGAAAAGGGGATTTCAGAGAAATATCAAGCTGTAATTACCTCAGCTCTAGATTGGAGTTTTAAAGAACTTATTGGCTTTAAAGAAACCCTATATATTATTGGAGGCGGTCATGTTGGCTTAGCGATTTCTAAATTATTTAGACAACTAAATTTTCATGTAGTTGTTTTAGATAATAGAGATCATTTAAATACACTAGAAGCAAATGATTTTGCACATAAAAAACAGGTAATTGATTATGAAGATGCTGAAAAATACATCAAACAAGGCAATGATAGTTATGTGGCTATTATGACCAATAAATATACGGATGACAAATTAGTATTGAGTAAAATTATTAGAAATCAACACAAATTTATTGGAGTTTTAGGAAGCAAGGCTAAACTAAAAACCATGTGGGAAGTATTGCAAAAAGAGGGTTTTTCTTTAGAAGAGTTGAACCAAATACATGCACCTATTGGATTGTCTATTAAAAGTCAGACTCCCGAAGAAATTGCAGTGAGTGTAGCTGCAGAAATTATTAGGGTTAAGAATGAACTGTTATAATTAATACTATGCTAAAACCAAACACCAATAAATGATTAAACGGCTACAGAATAATGACATAGAAATATCTAATAAAATACGTGCAGTTTTTCAAGTATCGTATAAAGTAGAAGCAAAATTATTGAAGGCCACTGATTTCCCCCCATTAAAAAGACCTCTCGAAGATTATGTGATTAGTAAAAACACCTTCTTCGGATACTTAAAAGATAAAGAACTCGTTGGAGTAATTGAAATTAATCGGAACAATAGCTATACACTTATTAGAAGTTTAGTGGTAGACCCACTTTTTTTTAGACAAGGAATCGCAAGAAAATTAATGGAATTTACTCTTAAAACATTTGATTCAAATTTGTTTGTTGTTGAAACGGGATTAGAAAATGAACCAGCTTCAAAGTTATACAAGAAATTTGGTTTTATAGAAGTTAAACAATGGAATACTGACCACGGAATTAGAAAAATAAAATTTGAGAAGAAAATAATTAACTCATAAAAAAGAATAGACTAATTTCATTTATATCTATTTTAATATTAGGAATGAGTTCAATAATTATACCGGTCTTTTTCATCGATGATTTAAAACATTATGACTCTCCTTTATTTCCTTTAACTAGAACTGGAATCGAAGAAGTATCTAGACATAGCATACCTTTTCTGTTTTTTCAGGTCTTATAGTTAAATTATTTAATAATGTGTCCTCCTGGAAAATTGTATTAATGAGCATGTTACTATTTCCTTTAGCTACTATCGTAAAATAATAGTCGATTCTTCTTCATACAATATGTTCTTATAGAATTTTCATTTTATGGGTTTT
>CEWR01043924.1_pt1 | contig 12493 bp, 15 predicted proteins | sample 356321 | NCBI WGS metagenome assembly CEWR01 (sample SAMEA2621551, study PRJEB7988) | marine metagenome | biome: marine biome (ENVO:00000447); feature: mesopelagic zone (ENVO:00000213); material: "saline water (ENVO:00002010), including plankton (ENVO:xxxxxxxx)" | depth 790 m
ACGCATCGCGCCCAGCAACGCAAAGCCTCCAGAAACCGATCAACCAGATCGTTCACTCGCAGTCGAGTAAAGACCGCGACCGAAGCGATCGCTGAAGGCACACAAAACGACGCGCCCGACGCCGCGCTCAAAGATGCGGTCTCAGCCCTGGATAGGGCCGTTTCTAAAGGCGTTCTGCACCGAAACGCAGCCGCTCGCCAGAAGTCACGGCTCACCAGGCAGTACAACAATATTTCCAGCTAGCCCGGTACCGACCTTTGACCCAGGGTCCCGATCAAAACCACGACCATGCAGCCGAAACTCATCGGCCGGGTCCGTCGTCTCAATCTGACGACACCCAGTACAACTGGCGTATTCACCACCCGTTCGAGGGTATCGAAGATCGCGTTGCTGTAGAGGTCGCACCCTGGAAAGGGCTGCTGCCCCGCTGGCGGTTCGTCGTACCCGGCGATTTCAGTGGCACCGCAAGATGGGGAATCGGCCCCTCCGGTACCGGCGAAATAGACGAAAACGTTAAAAGACCCGTAAAAGAAGGCCCAATTCAAATGGTGAACGGCCCTCTCGTCATATGGTTCGGCGGTCATGAGTCTCTATCGACACAACAGTCGGCCTATCTCGTCTTTGAAGGCGAAGCTCCACACTACGTGGCCTTCGGTCAGGCCGAAAACGCCGGTGCCCCGCCTCGCAAGCTCGAAGGTATCTCTTTCGGCGATAACCATCCGGTTCATCCCGGCGACCGAAATCTCGATCCCTCTCATGATCACGAACACGGGTCGCACGACCACGCCGGGCACAATCACTAGAACTCGCGTGGTCGAAATTGTTGCCTCGGCATTACTTATTCTGTTCGCGCTGGCGGGTTGCGGCACCGAACCGAAACCGGCGATCGTCACCCCAATTGTGTCGCCAACTACAATCACAATCCTGGCGTTCACGGCAACACCAATCGTGATCTTCCAGACCGTTATCGTGACGGCCACGCCTACTCCGGAAGCAACATCGGACGGAATTGGCGACGACGTAATCCCCCGTGCAGTCGGATCAGGTGGATCTACCCGCTCCGACCCCAGTCCGATACCCACAGTTCTGCAAGCGACACCCGTGATAATCGTGGTAACGGCTACCGCGACGCCAGCTCAGCCAGATTCGATCCCCTTAGCCACCTCGATACCGACAGCGACCCCAGTATCAACTCCCATCACAACCGCGACAACGGCACCGCAGTCCACCTCAACCGTAATCCTGGCTCTCACGCCCATGTCTTCGCCAACATCGACCGACACGCCAACGCCCACCGCGTTGCCACCAACACCTCCGCTCACGCCGGTACCGACCGCCTCTCCTCCACGACGACACCTGAACTTCCTACACCTCCTCTTGCCACTTCCACTCCACCCGTAGCGACCGCATCGGCGCTGGCGGGTGCAACAGCGGCCATCGGATTCGATCCATTCGGCCCTGACAAAAACTGTGGGGAGTTCGAAGACTGGGCATCGGCAAATGCATTCTTTATAGCTGCTGGCGGACCCGGTGACGATCCGCATGGCCTGGACGGAAACGATGACGGCGTACCGTGCCAGTCTCTTCCTGGCGCACCTTGAAACTGCACCTGCAGAATTTCCCAATCAGTGGTCCGCACCGGCTTGCCCAAGCAATGATCCACTGTCAAAACCGAACTGATGATCGCAATTGGTGCCATTTTTTGTTGACATTGCAGAGCGTCCGCTGATAATTTCCGAACATTAGTGCGGATGCAATCCGACTATCAAACGATCCAGAAGGCCATTCAGAGTCAGGACTAAAGGCAAGACAAATGAAAGCACTCTCAGAACGCCAGCAGCAGATCCTGTCGTTCATCGAGGAGTTCATTGAAGAACATGATTACCCGCCAACCGTTCGCGATATCCAGAGCGGCTGTGGCATCAGCTCCACGTCGGTAGTCTCGTACAATCTGGACCGCTTGAAAGACAGCGGTGCTCTGAGCCGTGACTCCGAGGTTTCACGTGGTCTGAAACTGGCCGGCCAGAAGAGCGGTACTGCAGCACCTGTCGGTATCGACACGGTTGCAGTTCCCCTACTCGGAACTATTGCCGCCGGTTCGCCGTTCCCGATGCCAGAGAACGACACATGGTCCGACCTCACAGGTCAGGAACTAATCGACCTGCCCCAGGCAATTGTTGGCCTCGGCGACAACCTGTACGCACTGAAGGTTCGCGGCGAGTCGATGATCGACGCCCTGATTTCCGATGGCGACCTGGTGATCATGGAACAGGCCTCGAGCGTGCGGAACGGGCAAATGGCCGCCGTGCGGATCAAGTCGGATAACACAACAACTCTCAAGCATTTTTATGCCGAAGGACCTCGGACCCGACTCGAACCCGCAAACTCGCAAATGGAAGCCATGACATTCAACTCCAGCGATGTCGAGGTGATCAGCAGGGTGATCGCGGTGTGGCGCTACATGGGATAGCCAGCAAGGTCCCCTTACAACCCTCAAATAAGCTTCTTATACCGTCACGTCTCTTGGTTGGGCGTTCGAATAGTCGCGGCGTATACTTGCAGTTGGACCTCGATCCATTTCAACAGGTCCTTAAAGGGCAAACCGGAGCTTTTTTAAGTGTTCTCGCAAATCGGTCCAATTCAAATCGTCATCATTCTTGTGATCGTCCTGCTACTTTTCGGAGTAGGCAAACTGCCACAAGTCGGCAAGGGAATGGGCCAGGCGATCAACGAATTCAAGTCGGCCATTAACAACAAAACCGACAGCACCGATTCAGACTCCGACTCAGACTCGGGCGACCAGAACACCGATACGAAAACCACCTGAACGGCTTTTCGCCCCCTGATCCGTCGACCGCTCCCCTTCCGACAACAATATCGTGCGAACTGAACAAACGCTGGCAACCGGCGTTCTACTCCGTTTGTCCCCGCTCGGCCAGTTTCACAAGCAGCATCCCGATCTCAAATAGCAGCCAGGTCGGGCCCGCCACTATCAGTTGAGAAATCGGATCCGTCGGCGTTGCCACCGCACCGAAGATGAATGAGATAAGGATCATCCACCGCCGCTTCGTCTTGACCCATCCCGAGGTAAGAATGCCCATCTTTGCCAGCAGGAACATGAAGATCGGAATTTCGAAAATGATTCCGAGCCAGAACATGATGGTAACCATCAGCCCTACGAGGGGTCCGACAGTAATCAGCGGATCGCCGATGGGCTGCGAAAGCCTGAGTAGAAACTCGACCAGCCTGGGGATCAGAATGAACCAGGAAAACGCGGCACCCAGTGCGAACATCGCCATCGACGCCGGCACCAGCAAGAATATGTACTTGCGCTCGCCTGATTTTAGCCCTGGCTTGAAGAACATCGCCAATTCCCACATGAAGTACGGAAATGCGGCAACCAGCCCGACCAAGATCGCCAGCTTTGCGGCGACCACCCAACCCTCTGTGATTCTCTGGACCGCAACTACGCCATCTACATCAACGATCAGCCTTCTGGCCGTATCCGTAAACACCTCGAATATTTGCACATAAAAAGCGATCGCAATCGCGATAAATACAACGGCCACGATCGCTACTCTAACCAACCGTCGCTTGAGCTCGCCAAGATGCTGCAGTACCGACATGGCGTTGTCGTTCAAGACTTCACCTCATCATCGGTTGTATCGTTCTCTGGCTTGGCCCGCTCAACCTCTCCCGCAATTTCGGCGCGAGGTTCAGCCAAATCAACATCCGGGATGGTATCTCGTATCTCAGAGTCGACATCGACAGACGGACGGTTCAACCGATTTGATCTTGCAACCGACCCGAAACCGACACCCTTGCCCAGGTCCGTGGGCCGTTCTAAATCGTCTGCAACCTGATCGAGTGCCAGTTCATCCTTCAGCGCAATCGCTTCGTCTTTCAACTCCTTTATCAGCCCGTCGGGGTCACTCTGTTTCTTGAGTTCTTCGAGATCGATCGCTTCGGCGATCATCGACTGTAGAGCATCTCGCTGACGCTTGAATTCGGAATAAATCCTGCGCCCCTCGCGAATTCCTTCGAGCAAGCGTTTGGGTCCCAGCACGAAAAGTGCGATCGCGGCGATTAGAAGAAACTCGAAACCGCCAATCCCGAATAGCGTCATTTGATCGCCTTCGAGCCACAAGCAGCATCAAAGTTCAAATGTCTCTTGCAAACGGCCGTGCTGAACCGCCTGAATCCTGATATTTCAAGCAGCCTGATCGTCACGCACATCGGAAGACCCATAACGTTTAAATAACAATCATCGTAACTCTCGACGAGTGCAAATGAACTGTCCTGAATTCCATACCCGCCCGCCTTGTCGAGCGGTGAACCCGTCGCGACATAGTTGGCAACCTCGCTGCGCTCGAGATTACGAAACAATACAGAGGTGCTGGCAAAATCAGTACGAACGGTGCCGTTGGGATCAACGACCGTCACCCCGGTGATCACCTCGTGCGCTCGACCGCTCAGCCGGTGAAGCATTGCCACCGCATTGCCGGACGACCCGGGCTTGCCAAGTATCTCATCGTCAAGAACGACTACCGTGTCGGCACCAAGAACAAACGCACCTAGCCTGTTGGCTGCGACTGCCCTGGCTTTTTCGAAAGCCAGTCGCTGCACGACTTCAACCGGGCTTCGTGTGTTCGAGGAACGCCCGGCGCCAGAAAGAAATACTTCTTCATCGATATCGGCAGAAGTAACTGTGAACTTTATCCCCGCATCGCCAAGTATCTCCGCGCGGCGCGGCGATCTGCTGGCAAGAATCAGCGAACTGTTATCTGTTGTCGCCAAAATCCTGGTCCCCGGAATCCTGAAGCGTTAGCAAACTAATTACCTCAACGTGGCGGGTCTGCGGAAACATGTCGACCGGTCGAACGATTTCCAACCGGTACACACCATCTCTACACAACAGATCAAGATCGCGCGCCATTGCGGCCGGTTCGCATGAGACCATCAACACCTTTTTCGGCCTCAACTTCTTGACAGATTTCAGCACATCGGGATGGCATCCAACCCGCGGCGGGTCGAGCAACAGGGCGTCCATGCCTCCGTTTTCGATGTCGGCGCCAGGCGCGGCACCTGGCCAACTTTCAGGCCAAGTGCCAAGAACGACCTCGGTCTTCCCTTCGATGAACTCGACGTTCTCGACGCCACTCGAATTGAGCTCCGCATCCTCGATCGCCGATGCCGACTCTTCGATTCCGATGACGCGCCGGACATATGGTGCCAAAAGCACTGAGAACACCCCAACACCGCAGTAAGCGTCGATCAACACCTCGCTGCCGTCGAAATCGAGCAGTTCACGGACCTCGTCCACCGCGCGCGACAGCTGCGCAGTGTTCACCTGGAAAAACGACGAGGCGGCAACTCTGAAGCGAGCACCCCTAACTTTTTCATCGTAATGTTGCTCGCCCGTGACGACACCAAGCCCGGAGATGTTCATGCGTGGCTGAACCAGGATCGAGCCGGTATTGGCTCCGACCCTGACCGACATCTGGGTTTGCCCGTCCATCCGGTCCTGCACGAGCTTCAGGGTGTCGTTGATCGGCTGGTCCATCAACAGGCACTCTTCAATTCGCAAAAATTGCCGGGTCACAGCATTCACGTAACCGACTTGGCCCGCATCGTCGCGCTTGCCGATGGTAAACCGCCCGTGATTGCGGTACCCGAGTTGCTTGACACTCTCAACTGTACGGTCTACTTCCAGATGCGAAAGACACTCGTACCTGTCTATCTCGCGTTGAACTCGATTACGCTTCAACTCAAGTTGATGGCCATACGAAACGTGTTGCCACTGGCACCCGCTGCAGGTCAGAAAATACTGGCATTCGGGCTCAACGCGCTCTGGCGCCGACTGCAACACCTGAACAACTTTCGCCGCTATCCGTTCCGGAAACCGTTTCAGCACCTCGGCAATTACCACTTCGCCCGGCAGACCGCCGGCAATCACGACCGGGGCACCCTCGGTTACCGCAGTCGTATCGCCTGCATCGTTGATCTCCCCCAACGTAATCTCAAAATGGTCACCGGGTCCAAGATCGACGTGTGCCGTCAGATCGGGGCCCGTGTAACGTTTTCGATGCCTTCGTTTAGCCATGTGGAAAATCGAATCTCGCCGGTAACTTGCCGGGTAAAAAGTGGTTTGCCAGGATCGACCTTCTACACCCCGTGAAAACTGCACTGTCTGTTATTCTGAACCAGTTAATCACACGTTGTGTCCACTGCAACGGCCTGATCCCCAAAATCGAGAAATTTGAATCGAACACGATCTGATGGTCTCAAAGTCCGAAAAACCTGGCTCGCTGACCGTCGAACGAAGACTGCCCGATTGGTTCAAAGTCAGGGCGCCGGGCGGCGAAAACTATCTGGAGATTCGCAAGAAAATCAAGGGAGCACGGCTAAACACGGTCTGTGAAGAGGCCGCCTGCCCGAACATCGGCGAATGCTGGGACCGCGGTACGGCAACTTTCATGATTTTGGGCGACACCTGCACGCGGGCCTGCTCATATTGCAATGTCAAAACGGGCTGGCCAACTACCGTAGACCTCGCGGAGCCAATCCGCGTCGCCAGTACGGTGAAGCAGATGGGACTGAACTACACCGTAATTACCTCGGTCGATCGCGACGACCTGCCCGACTACGGTTCAGGCATTTTCGAGCAGACGATAACGCAGGTGAAGCGGACAACGCCGGACTGCAAAATCGAAGTTCTTATTCCTGACTTTGAAGGCGATTTCGAGTCACTCGAACGGGTCGTTACGGCCGGGCCGCACGTCCTGAACCACAACATCGAGACTGCCCGGCGCGTATTCAGAAAAGTTCGCCCGCGCGGTAACTATGATCTTTCGCTCGAACTGCTGAAGCGCGTAAAACAGATCAACCCGTACATGCCGTCGAAGTCCGGGATGATGGTCGGGCTCGGCGAAACGAAAGCAGAACTCCTCGAAACGATGTCCGACCTCCGGGCCGTTGGCTGCGATCTCCTCACCATCGGCCAGTACCTGCGCCCAACAAAGCGGCACCATCCCATCATCCGGTTTTACCTTCCCGAAGAGTTCAAAGAGCTCGAACAGGCCGGCATCGATATGGGGTTCAAACACGTCGCATCTGGGCCTCTCGTGCGCAGCTCGTACCATGCCGACGAGCAGCACAATGCGGCTATCGACCAAATCCTCGAAGCAGCAAACGCATAATTTTGCCTGACCTGGTCGTCCCGTACCAGAAGCCAGAGAGTAGCGAGTAATGTCGACGCTGTACGTCGTTGCAACACCTATCGGAAACCTATCCGACTTGACTGCACGCGCGATAGAAATTCTTTCGAGCGTGCCGGTAGTCGCCGCCGAAGACACCCGCGTCGCCCGAAAGCTTCTCAACCACATCGGTGCGTCTCCCCGACTCGAAAGTCTCCACGAACACACCTCACCCGACCGCCTGAGGGGCATCGTGGAAATACTCGAGTCGATCGATATGGCATTCATCACCGATGCGGGAACTCCTGGTATCAGCGATCCCGGAGCGGCACTGGTGAGCGAAGCCGTCGCATCCGGAATCCGCGTAGTCCCGCTCCCCGGCCCCTCCGCCCTCAGCACGGCTCTGTCCGTAACGGGTTGGGCATTCACCAGGTTCTTGTTTCTGGGATTCCTCCCCCGCAAACGGAACGAAAGGGTCACATCTCTCAACGGGGTTGTCGACGAGCCGGGTCCGATCGTCATCTACGAATCACCACATCGGGTGAAAGCCACACTGACCGACATTCACAAAGTGTTCCCCGATCGCCAGTTGGTCATTTGCCGGGAATTGACAAAACTTTATGAAGAAATATTCAGAGGGACCGCATCGGGAGCCGCATTGCACTTCGCCGAACCACGCGGTGAATTCGTAATCCTGATCCCGGGCATCGGTGAACGTCCAGAGGAAGCAGTATCGGACGACTGCATCGCTGAGTCGCTCCGCGATCTGAGCTCACAGGGTCTCAAAGGACGGAGCCTCGTCGATCGCGCTGTGGAACTCACAGGGGCACCGAAAAACAGGGTATATCGCCTGTCGCTTAACAGCGATTAACTGCATCCAACATGGTGCCAGGCCATCACTCAATCGTCACGTCCGCGGCACTTGAATCACCTAAAATTAAAACCCAGTTTCAAACGCAGCCTGTCAGGTACGCCGACCCGAAGCGACTCCGAAGGTTCTCGACTTTCGATAAACCTCAAGCGGACACCGATTTGTGGGTGGGACTGAACGTTATCGCAACCTTGCGAACTGTGTTCTATCGTTATCTATCCGGTTCAGCCGATAGAATTCACAGTATGCTGTTCGACGAAAGCGACACTCTTGGTGACGGTCGGACCCGCAGGGACATCGTTACGGCTTCTTCAATCGAAACACCAACGCCGCTCTCCCGCAAGCTCGACGATTCGGTAGTCGATGAAGAAAACCGTCGGCTCACCGGCGAATAACAGGATCGGGCTGGTCACATCATGGTCGAAGCCATCACACAGGAAAGCATTTACGAACCGGTTGCCGCCGGTCTTCAGGCTGTGATCAACGAGATCGCGAGCATCGCTGAGAAAACGCCGGAGAACGCTCCTGAAAACACCCGCGACCTCGACGCCCAGTTGGGGCATGTCCTTGCAACACCCGGCAAGCGCGTGAGGCCAGCCCTCACCCTGCTGGCCTCCCGCCTGTGGGGTCTCGACATCGACGAGCGGTCGATCAGGATGGCAACTGCTGTCGAACTGCTGCACATCGCAACGCTAGTACACGACGACACGGTAGACCACGCCGACACCCGTCGAGGTCACCACACGGCCAGCAAACTCTGGGGCCGTAACGTGGCCGTACTCATCGGCGACTTCATATTTGCGACCTCCGCAATGTATGTCTGCGACACCAACAACATCAGGTTAGTTAGCCGCTTCGCCGAGACTATTACCGAACTGGCCCGCGGCGAACTCAGCGAGATATACACTGCCTGGCAGATGGGCGTGTCGCTCGAAGAGTACAACAGCCGGATTTATGATAAGACCGCTTCCCTTTTCTGCACCGCCGCTGTAAGCGGGGCGATCCTTGGCGAAGGCAGCGACGGCGCAGTTGAAAACGTTCGGAACTACGGTTACAGCATCGGCATGGCCTACCAGGTCTACGACGATCTGCTGGACTACAAATCGACCAGTGAGCAACTCGGCAAACCCGCCGGTCACGATCTCGGAGAGGGAATTCTCACACTCCCGGCAATCATTGCCGCCGAAAACGGTGCAGCGGATGTTATAACTAGGTTGTTCACTGCCCCGGAAGAGGCCAGAGAAGAGTTACTCCCACCTGCGGTTGATGCAATCAAGCAGACTGGGGCGTTGGAAATGACTCTCCAGGTGGCAAACGAGTACATCGAAACGGCAGTGCGTTCTCTCGACGAGATTCCGCCTTCCGACTCACTCGATTCGCTGCTGGCCCTCGCCGAGTACGTTCAGTCTCGCAACTACTAGCGAAGAATGTCAGCCAGGCCCACCAACCGACGTTCCCGGCGTCGCAAGCAGCCAGCAGTTGCGATCGCGCTTGTAGAGCAGCGCCTGAGCGGCATCTACGGCCCCGTCGTGTGGCGACCCCGGATGGCCGCACTCGATGAACTGATCTTCACCGTCCTCACTCAGCACACTTCCGATCTCAACGCCGAACGGGCATACGATTCTCTCCGCAAAAAGCTGCCGACGTGGGGTGAAGTCATCGAAGCCGACACGGTTACGGTGGCGAACGCAATTCGCCATGGCGGCCTCGCTAATCAGAAATCGGAGCGAATCCAGAAAATCCTTGTGGAAATACTGAAGCGACTCGGCCATTTCGAACTCGAGTTTCTTGCCGACCTGCCCCTGGAAGAAACCCGTCAATGGTTTACATCTCTACCGGGAGTTGGACCAAAAACTGCGGCGGTCGTTATGGCGTTTTCGTTGAAGATGCCAGCATTTCCGGTCGACACCCACATCCATCGTGTCTCGATCCGACTGGGTCTCATCGATCAGAAAACTACCGCCGACCAGGCGCACCCGATCATGGAATCGCTGATCCCGGAAGACGACCGGTACAACATGCACGTGCTGCTAATCACCCACGGTCGACAGATCTGCAAGGCCCGGATACCGCATTGTGATACATGCCCACTCACCACCGAGTGCCCTGCCAGCACCACCCGGCGATCCTGAACATACCAAAAAACCTCATCTGGAAATAAATCTGGTGGGCAGCACGAATCGCCGTTTCCACCGGCTCTGAGGTATGCTGATATTCAGTGCTTAATTCAACTGGGGCTGCGAAGCAGTCCAGTTCGCAAAGCACGGCCCCGTCGTCCAGCGGTCAGGACACAGCCCTTTCAAGGCTGAGACCGGAGTTCGATTCTCCGCGGGGCTACCAATCCGCCAAAAAAAAGACTCCGAATTCCTCGGGTCCTTTTCGCGCCCGGGATTTCCGATCGAACAACCCGGATCGAACTGCATTCAATTACGATTTCGTGGCTCGATCACTCAAAACAAGTAGACAGGCTGTGTACCCGTGCATAGGATTCCGATTCTCCCCGACGAACACTCTGCTGAAGGTAAGCACGGAGTCAGCCCTTGAAAATCACCAAAGTCACACCTTGGCTAATCGAAGCACCCTCGCCCTATCTCGATACTGCAGACGACAGCAAGGAAATCAGAAACCGCGAATACGTATTCGTCGAAGTCAGCACCGATGAGGGCATCACGGGTTGGGGCGAGATAACCGGTACCTCGAAGGTCGCAAACCGTGTGGTCTGTGCCGGGCTGCGGCATGTGAGCGACCTGGTCGCAGGCGACGATCCCCGCCTGATCGAAATGATCTGGAACAAGGTATTCAGGTCGTTCACCTACATGGGCTCCCGCGGGGCCACCACAAGCATCATCAGCGGCATCGACATCGCGCTGTGGGACATCCGCGGCAAAGTCCTCGGCCTGCCAATCTCCGAACTGTTCGGCGGTCCGGTCCGCGAGGGAATCCCTATCTACTGTCACCCGAATGACAGATCTTCGATCAAAGACACCGTTCAGCACGCAAAAGCCATCGCTGCGACCGGGCAAAAGTCTTTAAAGACCGACCCCTGGCAGCCGCATCACGAGGAGGAATCAAACGGCTACCTGACTGGCAAGCTCAGCGCAGAAGCCGAGAACCACGGAGTCGATTTGATCGCGGCGGTTCGGGAAGCCGTTGGACCTGATTTTGAAATTCTCATCGACTGCCACGCCCGATTCGACGCCCCTACCGCTATTCGCCTGGCACGCGCACTCGAGCCGTACAACATCTTCTGGTTCGAAGAGCCGGTCCCGGTGGAAAGCATCCACGCCCTGAAGCAGGTCCGAGACCACGTCGGGGTGCCCATTTGTGTGGGCGAGCGGATTCACACGCGCTGGGAGTTCATCCCGATTCTGGAGAACGAACTGGCCGATTTCATAATGCCCGACGTGACCTGGACCGGCGGTATTACTGAGATCAAGAAAATCGCCACCCTGGCCGAAGCCTACTACGTCCCGATTTCGCCACACGACGCAAGTGGCCCCATCAACGTTCTTGCAGGTGCACATGTAATGGCCTCGGTACCAAACCATTATCGGGTCGAAACAAGCAGGGCAAAACTCAATGCCTATGATGCATTCATCGACCACCCGCTCGACATCAGGGGTGACAAGATCTATCTCTCAGACCGCCCGGGCATCGGCATCGAACTCGACAAAGACTATCTGCACGGGCACGTGCTGGAGGGATACGGCGGGTAGGTTGTCTCCACAGGAGACAGACGAATCGTCAGGGTCCATAAAGGGAGCTTCGAAAATGAGTGACTGCATCGAGGGTCCGCAAGACAACCGGCACGATTTTTCCATCGTGCCCGTCGAAGTTACCGCGAACACCACCCTCGTGTTCAAGATCTGCCGATACTGTGGCGTGTCGTATCGATACGTAGATCAAATATGGGAAGAGATAGCGACCGAAGAATCGGACGGCTGATCGCCGATTAGTTGAAGCAGTCAGCTGGAGCGCAGATCAATTGGGAGTGATCGCTGGCCTCGACCATCTCGACATGCCTAGCCCTCGAGAGCAGCCATATCTGCAGCCGCCTGCCACAGTTCGGCGGCGTACAACAGCTTGTCAGACGCCTCACCGGCCTGGAGCTGATCGGCGATACGTGTGTCGATGGAACTCTGTAAATACTCCTCTAACAAAATCAGCCCGTCCTGCATGGCATCGTGCATTCCTGTTGTCTCGAGACTCTCGGGACTGTTAAGCCACCACCACCACTTCCGGCGGGGCGAATTCCTATTCCTGGGCACGGTGTAATTGGTCGGAGGCGTAGAGGTTAACGCAAGGAACCAAATCAAGCGACTCTCGCAGACTTTCGATCCCGCTCGAGTTTGACTCACGAGTTCCGGATTAAAAAGTTACGCCACGACTTCTCCACAGATGTCCGCCGGGTAAGAAGTGCCGGCCC
>CEWR01158689.1_pt1 | contig 12487 bp, 10 predicted proteins | sample 356321 | NCBI WGS metagenome assembly CEWR01 (sample SAMEA2621551, study PRJEB7988) | marine metagenome | biome: marine biome (ENVO:00000447); feature: mesopelagic zone (ENVO:00000213); material: "saline water (ENVO:00002010), including plankton (ENVO:xxxxxxxx)" | depth 790 m
TTTATCTAGTCGAGCTACTGTAGAAAATTCAGTGATATGGTCTAATATCCCAGAATGGACGACTGCTGGAGAATCAGGCTTAAACCAACAGACACCAAATATTTCAGTACTACTTACTGATGTGCTCAACCAGACTGATTGGAGTTCATTTAACGCCATCAGTTTTATTTTTACTGGAACAGGAGAGCGCGAAGCAGAATCGTTTGATGGTAGCGCTGCACCTCAATTAGTCATCGAATACCAGCTCAACACTTTATCTTTAGTAACCGTTAAGAAAGATACTTTTGAGATGTATCCAAATCCTACAAAATCTATATTACATTTAAAATCGACTAACAAGATTAAACACGTATCACTTTTTAATATAAAAGGTCAAAAGGTATTAAGCCTGGTTGCCAATTCCGTTAGTATTGACCTTGATGTCTCAAAATTTGAAGCGGGTGTTTATTTTATTGAAATTTATCAAAACGGAAATCAGATTACCACGAAAAAAGTAATCATCAATTAATTAAAAATAAATTTAATAATGCCAATTTAGTCAAAGTTAAAACTCCCTATCGAAAGATTAGGGAGTTTTTTTTATGTACTGCGGAAATTTTAAGTTTAAACCAAATAAGCTTTTTAATTTAAAAAAAGTTCCCAATCAAATCGTTAATTAAGCAGCATTAGATGTATGTGACAAACGATATATTTGATTTATTTCACTGACCTTAAAGGCTTTAATCTCACTTCTAATTAATGGTCAATATGCCTTTATAGGACATTCATATCTTCACTCCGACTGACTTAACGACGACCCAGTAATGCTAAAACAACAACGTCACACCCAACAAAAAGTTAGACGTCGCTTGCGGATAAAAGCCCGCAAAATATCCAGTTGTAGTTCCCGTTGCACTCGAACTATCATCAAAATTAAACGATCCAAAATAACCGTTAGACACAAACTCTTCATTAAAAATATTATTAAATAGTCCAGAAAATACAACTGTTTTGAAAACAGATTTCGGTTTCCATTCGTAAGTGATACTGATATCATTAATAAAATAACTTGCTAGTTTAGAATCTGGGTTTTCAGTATTTCCCATAAATTGCTCACCCACAAATTTACTCAATAGCGATACTTGGAAACCATCTTTTGGCTGGAAGACAAAAGCATTGGCCGCTATAAACTCTGGAGAAAACGAAATATCTGTTTTACCTAGATCTAAAAGTTCTCCATTAACAGATTCAAATGTCTCTATGTTCTTATTAGAACTAATCGTAACGTTGGGTTGTAATGAAAACTTATCTGTTAAAGCAATTGCTGCATCAACTTCTAAACCTAAACGATAACTATCTCCATTGTTTGCTCTTATAGGATCTCCAGTGTTATCTATTTGACCTGTCAAAACCAATTGTTCATTGTATAACATATAATAACCATTCACATTCAACCTGAACTTTTTAGTGTTATGTCTCCAACCTAATTCAAAATCATTAAGCTGCTCTGGTTTAACATCCGGATTGTTTTCAAAATCACTTCTGTTTGGCTCTCTATTGGCTCTTGCATAAGAGAAATACAAGTTATTATCTGTATTTACGGTATACGTGATTCCTGCTTTTGGATTAAAGAAATTAAAAGTTTCATCCACATTAAAAGGCAGTCTATCTGAGGTTAATCCAGACGTTTTATAATCTACGGTTCTAAACTGTAAATCCCCATATAAACTCACTTTATCATTAAGACGATACGTCGCTTTTGTAAAGAAGCTCAAATCTGTTTTTTTACCATTACCTTCATAATAACGATCTCTAATCTCGCTATCACTAGCAAACTCAGACCAGATGATTTCTCCAAAGTGATCGCCATCATAGAAACTGTAAGACCCACCAAAGATCATATCAATCTCATCATTTTTGTAGTTCGCACTCGCATTAAGCACATAAAAATTATTGTCTAACCAACGACGTCTAATTAAATCAGTCGTATTTACGGTTTCCCCTCCAATAGTGATTGGTGTTAAATCGTAATCTTCAAAATCTTCATCTTCTTTGTATTGTTCAAAGTACCCTCTTCCGTAGGTGTAATTTAAACCAACATTGGTTGACCATCTGTTATTATAACGTTGGTTCCAGTGCAATTGATAATGATCTTGATTGTAGTTATCAACCTCATTATCATAGAAACGTGTGTTACCATCTGCATCTGTATACATACCTGATGGATTAAATGTCCTGTCTTCAATTAATTGATCAGCATCAATACCATTCCAAGCTTGATATGTGACTTCTTTTCCACCAAAAGCTATTGCCTTTATCAATGTGTTATCATCAACATATGATCCTTGTAAGAAATAAGATTTCAAATCGGTTCGTGCGCGATCAATATATCCATCAGAAGAGATATTTGATAATCGACCAGCAATCTCAATATGATCATTTAGTAATCCTGTACTGAATTTCACGGTATGCTTTCTAGTATTAAAACTTCCAAAAGAATTAGAAATTTCACCAGAAGCCTCTTTTGAAACAGCGTCTGTTAAAACATTAATGCTTGCTCCAAAAGCCCCAGAACCATTGGTAGATGTTCCAACACCTCTTTGCAGTTGTAAACTTTCTACAGACGATGCAAAATCACCTAAGTTTACCCAAAATGTACCCATCGATTCAGCATCATTATAGGGAATCCCATTGATGGTTACATTTGTAGATTGTGCGTTAATACCACGAACACGAATTCCTGTATAACCAACTCCGGCTCCAGCATCTGTCGTGGTGACTACTGAAGGTAAAAAGTTTAACAAGACTGGAATATCTTGTCCTAAATTACGTTTTGCCAACTGTTTTTTAGTCACGTTTGTGTGCGTGATTGGCGATGTAGCTTCTACTCTAACAGCTTTTACTAAGACTTCGTCTAGCTTTTCTGTTTTGGTAGAATCCTGCTGTTTTTGATTGTCTTGTGCTAAAACACTTGACGATAGCACTAAAAGTGCTAAAAAAAGAAAATTGTTTTTCATTACGATTATGTATTTATAATCGAATAAAAAGAGGTCATTATTCTTTATGGTTAATAATTAGTAAAATTTTGAACATTAATACTATAATGAGTAGAGAAATACTTGCAGCATTTCTTGCACTCACTAAAAATGTCCTTCGGACATTTTATTAACATTCGCTTCCTAAACAGCATTACCTGTTCTAGGTTCAATGGGTATGATCTCAGCCGATTATAGGCACCCCTTTTTTGAGAACGATGCAAAGATAAAATAGATTTATCATTTGTACATCAAGATTTACTAAAATTTTTTAATCAATCTATTTCTGGTGGTCTCCTATTTGTTTTCTTTTCTGAAGTTTTACGCTTACTAGTCAGTCGCTTTCTAATAACTCCTCTAGGTGTTTTTGTAGGAATACGGTATTTCTCTTTGACTATATTCTCTCTAATCAAATCTAAAAACCGCTTAATAACTATGGTTTTATTTTTATGCTGACTCCTACTCTCTCCACATTGTAAAATCAGTACATTCTCTTTTGTGAGCCTTGTTTTAAGATTAGTTTTTAGTAATTCTTTTTGATCAACTAATAAAAACGGTGAGTTAGCTAAATCAAAAGTTAACTCTACTTTAGATGAGGTTTTATTAACGTGCTGACCTCCAGCGCCAGAGCTCCTTATAAATTTAAACCTCAATTCACTTAATATGGCGTTGGCATCAATCATACTATTTAATTTGATGTGGTGCTTTGAGTAAATCATTGACTGTTTTCACAGGGTTAAAAGTAATTAAAGGCACCTCTACAAAAATCGTATTCCAGTTTGCCATACTACCATTCCATAGCCCAGGAAGCTCCAATGCTTTTATATCTTTTCCTGTTTTTGTTTTCATAGTTATAAAGGCTGCTTTATAATCTATATATTTTTTAAGGTTATACTTTTCTCCTTTATGATTTTTAATACCACAGACTAAATCTACCGGATTAAAATGAGTTGCATCTTTGAGAATATCCTTTTGACGTCTCCTCTTTTTATTTATTTGTGCAGATTCTACAATTTGAAGCGAAATATATCCGCTTTCATCCTTAATCCAAAATGGACCACCTCCAGGTTCTCCTTCGTTTTTAACCATTCCGCAGACGCGAATTGGACGATTTAACTTTTCAGCTAAGTATTCAATTTGATATTTAAGAGAATATTTTTCAAATTCAGAACTTATTTTAACATTCATTCTATTGATTAAAAACTCACCAATCTCAATTAATTTCCCTTCTGAAGGCTGACTATTTTCGAGTAAATGAAGATAACTAAAAGCTTGCTCTTGGACTTCTAATAAAATACCTGCTAATACTTTTTTGTATTTAGCAACTTCGTCTTTGTATTTATAGGTGACAACATTATCTATATTCTTAATAAAAATAATATCTGCATCTAAATCATTAAGATTTTCTATCAATGCACCGTGACCAGAGGGTCTAAAATGTAATGTCTTATTATCCTCTCTAAACGGTTTATTTTTGGCTGTTACTGCGATTGTGTCTGTAGATTCTTTTTGATATGAAAAGGAGATGTCAAACTTCAAACCTGTAACGCCCTCCACTTTCTCTTCAAACCTCTTAAACTCTTCATCAAATTTATCTTCATGCTTCTCTGAAACTGTAAAATGTAATTTAGCAGATTTCTCACTTGAAGAATACAAAGCAGACTCAAATAAATGCTCCTCAAAAGCAGTCGAAATGACTTGATTTTTATATTCATGAAAAGGCAACAATCCTTTAGGTGAATTCCCAAAGTCCAATTTATCTTTATCCAACATCATTTGCACAAACTTTAACCCTTGCTCATTGACAGACATGTTATCGAAATCGGTATAGGTTTGCTCTAATCTATCCAAAACAATTTGATAAAATGGAAACTTTTCAATACCTATAAAAAAGAGAGACAAGTCTTTATTATTGGTTTTATTTATATAAGAGTTTATACTTCCCTTTTCAAGAGTATAGTCCTCTAAAAAAGTGAATAAAAACTTAAACATTCTTGTTGCAGCGCCCGATGCTGGAACAAATTTTAAGATGGAAATCTTATTCTTTTTATCATTAAATTTTGAAATATAAGTATCAATTTTATCTTTTGATAGTTTTATTATTCCGTTATCTATTATCGCCTCAGAAACTAGATTAGCAAAAGGAAGTCCATTTTCAAAAAGCGTAATTTGTTGCTCAACACCTTTTCTAGTTAATCCCTTGTTTTCTAATTGTTGTATGTCTTTTTTTGAAAATTTCAATATCCTTATTTTAATAGGTTTTCAATTTGGGCTTTGCAAATAATTAATCGTTCCTCAAAACTACCTTTTACCAAAACATAAGGCTTGTTAGACTCTATCAAAGCTTGTTCAAAATGATTAAATAATTGTTGTCTATTATTTGGTTGATCACGAATACCATCAGGCTCCCAAACAGTGTCAATATAAGTCAAAAAATACAAATCGTAAGTATTTTCATGCGCATATTTTTTTACTAGTTCTGGACAGAACCCCCTATAATAGTACTCAGAATACACTTTTGTTTCCAATAATTCTGTATCACAAATCAATAATTTATTAGCGATTTCGAGTTGCTTATTTTCCGCAGTGATTTGCCCGATAGCTATCGGCAAAACATCCTCCTTGGTTAACTGTAGATTGTTTTGTGCTTTAGCTTCCGCATAAATTCTTGAAAACTCTTTTACATAAACAGTATCATACCAGTCTGCCAATGCTTTCGCTAAAGAAGACTTTCCAGTAGATTCTGGGCCATATAAAACAACTTTTATACAGTTTGGGTTCGCGTCTGTGATTTGTTTAAGTTTTTCTTCCATGCTATATAGCCAAATATGGCGATAAATGTAAATCCTAAATATTGAAAGCTAGTAAAAGTAAATCCTTTGTAAAAGTATAATGGAACAGAAATAATATCACCAATAATCCAGAAAATCCAATTTTCTAATTTACGTCTAGCCATTAGCCACATACCAACAAAAAATATCGCTGTTGTAAACGTATCTACATAGGCAACCCAAGTGGTCCATTTATCAAATAGTTGATAGACGGCGAAAACAAAAAACAAAGTTGAAATAAAAATCAACACACTTATTTGCTTTTCTTTTAGAGTCATTCTAGAAATGGGTGTCACATGAGAACCCTCAACTTTTCTTGTCCAAATATACCAGCCATAAACACTCATGATAAAATAATAAGCATTGATCATCATATCACCAAGCAGTTCCCATTTAACAAGTAAATAGACAAAGATGGCGGTGCTGATCATACCTGTTGGAAACACCCAAATTTTATTTTGCGTAGAAAATAAAACGGAAAGGAATCCAAAACTTACAGCTGTAATTTCTAGTACAATATCAGTTGTTGTATAGTCGTAGTATTGACTAAAAAAGAACTCAAAAATGTGGCTCATAGTCGTAGCGATCAGATTTTACTATTTTCATGTGCAACAAACCACTTTCAATCAACTCAAAAGCTTCTTTAATCTCTACAGTTAATGTTCTCATGACCTCATCGTAACCACCGTAAATCTGAGTACTCAAAGGATTTTCAAGCACTTTTAAATTAGACGCTCTCAACTTTTTAATAAATTGAATTATTACAGGTTCATAATCGTCCTGCAATGGTGTTAGTGTAAGTTCTACTGATATGTTCATTATTATTTTTTTAATTCATTAAAAAAAGCCTCATCATCCTCAAAAGCTGTGCCTATGACGACGAGATCCGCACCAAAATGGTGTGCAGCTTCCAATTGTTTCTTGGTTCTAATTCCGCCTCCAACAATTAAAGGGATATTAAGCTCTTGCTTTACAAAACTAATGATTTCTAATGGCACAGGTTGTCGCGCTCCACTTCCCGCTTCGAGATAAATAAGCTGCAACCCTAATAGCTCACCCGCTTTTGCTGTATCCACAATTTCTTGAGCACTATTCCTAGACAAAGGCGTTGTTTGTGTTACTTTTTCTACCGCAGTTTGCTTTCCATTTTCAATCAATAGATAACCTGTTGGAATCACTTCTAGTTCAGAGTCTCTCAATTTTGAAACTGCTCGCACATGTTTCCCAATAAGATACTCAGGATTGTCACCAGAAATCAGTGATAAAAACAAAATTGCATCTGCATGATTGGTGATTTGTGAGACATCACCAGGAAATAGAACGACAGGTAATGTCGTATGCGTTTTTATTTCAATGACTAAGGCTTCGGTTGCATTATCATGAACAGTACTGCCGCCAACAAAAATATGCGTTGCTATAGATTGGTTCACTTTTTTTATGAATTCTGAAGCCATTTCGACAGCCATTTTATCTGGATCTATTAAAACTGCTAAGCTTTTCTTTTCTTCGGAAATTGCACGTAGTATGTTGTTATAAATCAGTTTCATTTAAGTGGTAACATAAGCACAAGAGAACCCTTCAAATTCCAAAAAATGCGTGTTATATCTATATTTTTTACCTTCATAATCTATCCATGCAATTGTTTCTCCATCCTCTAACATAAACGGAATCACTAAGAAATGCTCCCTAAACAGCATGCCTGGCGTTGCAAATAATTTATAGAGCGATTCTTTAATACCCCAAATAACAGTCAATTTTTTAATATAGTCTACATCATATTTAGAAACATAGTTAAACTCATAACTCAGGAATTTTTTGGCGATAATAGTAATTTTCTGGCGTTGTTTTTCTATGTCTATGCCAATTTCCGAAGTACTGATAATAACCCCAGAAAAGATAAAGGAATGTGTAATAGAAATATGTATTCCGTCTTTTAAATGTGGTTTTCCATTGTCATCATAATATAAATCTTGATCTGTATATCCAAATTCTCTAAGAAGATGACGTACGCTAAGAAATCCCCGTTGATGCAACTCACTTTTCATTCCCAACACGCGTTCTAAGCTGTTCCCTTTCAAATCTAAAGGTTCAAACAAAGCGCTATAAGACTCTGTAATCTTCCAGATTTTAACAGTAGTTTGTGAGTTTGGTTGAATAGTTTTATAAAGTGGCATTTAATTATTTAAAACTTAATGATTATCTTCGCAGCGCCTTAAGGAAATTGTATTTTTTAGACAAGCGAATTTAACCAAATTTAAACTCTAAAGCCAAAGGCACAACATATTAAAATTAAGAAAATAAATAAACACATGAATAAAACAACGACTTACGTGCCTAACAAAGTAAAAGACATGTCTCTTGCTGCTTGGGGAAGAAAAGAAATTGAATTGGCTGAAGCTGAAATGCCAGGACTAATGAGTCTTCGTGAAGAGTACAAAGATGAGCAACCATTAAAAGGTGCTCGTATTGCTGGATGTCTTCACATGACGATTCAAACCGCTGTTTTAATTGAAACATTACAAGCTCTAGGTGCAGATGTAACATGGAGTTCATGTAATATCTTCTCTACGCAAGACCAAGCTGCTGCTGCAATTGCAGAAGCTGGAACTGCAGTGTATGCTTGGAAAGATATGACAGAAGAAGAATTTGATTGGTGTATTGAGCAGACGTTATTCTTTGGTGAAGATCGTCAACCATTAAATATGATTTTAGATGATGGTGGAGATTTAACAAATATGGTTTTGGACAGATACCCAGAATTAGCTCCAGGAATTAAAGGTCTTTCTGAAGAAACAACAACTGGTGTTCACCGTTTATACGAGCGTGTAAAAAACGGAACATTAACAATGCCCGCAATTAACGTAAATGACTCTGTAACAAAATCAAAATTTGATAATAAATACGGTTGTAAAGAAAGTGCTGTAGATGCAATTCGTCGTGCAACAGATACTATGCTTGCAGGAAAACGTGTCACTGTTTGTGGTTATGGTGATGTTGGTAAAGGTACCGCTGCTTCTTTTAAAGGTGCTGGTAGTATTGTAACTGTTACTGAAATTGACCCGATTTGTGCTTTACAAGCTGCAATGGACGGTTTTGAAGTAAAGAAATTAGAAACAGTAGTTGGGAATTCTGATATTGTTATCACAACCACAGGTAACAAAGACATCGTACGTGCTGAGCATTTTGAAGCAATGAAAGACAAAGTTATCGTGGCTAACATTGGTCACTTTGATAACGAAATTCAAGTAGGTTGGTTAAATGATAATCATGGTCATACTAAAGATACTATCAAACCACAGGTTGACAAATACACGATTGATGGAAAAGATATTATTCTGTTAGCCGAAGGTCGCTTAGTAAACTTAGGTTGTGCAACTGGTCATCCTAGTTTTGTAATGAGTAACTCATTCACTAATCAAACTTTAGCTCAAATCGAACTTTGGAAAAACAGCGCAGCATATAAAAATGATGTGTATATGTTACCAAAGTATTTAGATGAAAAAGTAGCAAAATTACACTTAGAAAAAATTGGTGTTGAACTTACAGAGCTTAAAGCTTACCAAGCAGATTATATTGGTGTAACTGTTGAAGGACCATATAAGCCTGAGCATTATAGATACTAATATATTCCTTTTTAAAAGGAATCTAAAAATCAAAAAATCCCGAACAGTAGTGTTTTGGGATTTTTTTTGTTTGGGCGTTACCACACTGCTAACCGAAATTCCAATAATGATCGGAATTACAAGATCGTTTAGCTCGGGCTTTTTATGACAACTCCTCGCACCCCCTTCGTCGGGCTCTAGGCTTTTCACTGCAATCCCTAAGGCCAGGCTTATCGGCCATAGTAAGTTTATAATTATCAATTACTTACACTAAAGCAACTTACTTTCAGAGTTTAAAATATATTGTAGTTATTTTTCATTTAACTATCTAAATTTTAATGAATCAATCCTGATAGTTATCGATACACCTTACGCTAAGGAAAGCGCATGTATTAAATTTATTAGTACATTCACAATCCAAATTACAATAAAATTTTATGAGTTTACAAAAGTTAAATCTCACAATTACAAATTTAGAAGCACATATTGAACATCATAATACTTCTAATTCAAAAATATCTAAAAGCGATATAGCTTGGCATATAGATCATAGTCTTAAGGTTATTAATAATGTTATAATCACAGTACAAGCATCAGATCCAAATACATTTATAGACAATTTTAGTTTATTAGGAAAGCTATTCTTTAAACTTGGTTTCTTTCCTAGAGGAAGAGCAAAGGCGCCAAAACATGTGAGACCTCCTGAGGTTATTTTAAAAGAAGATCTGATATCTCAGACTGAATTAGCTAAAGCCAATATTGAAAATATAGCAACTTTAGATAACAAAGCATATTTCAAGCACCCTTTATTTGGTAATGTGAATACACCAAGAATTTATAGATTTTTGTTGATTCACACGAATCACCATTTAAAGATTATTAATGATATTTTAGTGAAATAAAATTGCTCACAAAAAAGCCTCTCTGAGTTCAGAGAGGCTTTTGATTAACATATAAATCTTCTATTTCTTAGGATGTACCAATGTCATCTCATCAATGAGATGTTTTGCACCTGCGTATTTATCTACAATAAAGAGGACATATCGTATATCAACCATAATATTTCTACAAATTTCTGGATCGTAATTCATGTCACTCATGGTACCTTCCCAAACACGATCAAAATTCAAACCCGTTAGATTACCTTCAGCGTCTATCGCTGGACTTCCGGAGTTTCCTCCAGTAGTGTGGTTTGTTCCTAAAAAACAAACTGGAACTTTCCCCTTGGCATCTGCATATTGACCATAATCTTTCGCATCGTATAAATCTCTTAATTTTTCAGGCACATCAAATTCATAATCTCCTGGCACATATTTCTCAATAACACCATCTAAATAACTCACAGGATTATAGTACACGGCATCTCTTGGAGAGTATCCACGAACTTGACCATAAGTAACTCGAAGCGTACTGTTCGCATCCGGGAAATAGCGCTCCTCCGGTAACACCCTCATCAACGCGGTCATATAAGTGGTTTGTAATGCTGTGATAGGTTTGTTTCTAGCTTGAAATTCAGAGTTAATCTCACTGTAAAACTCTTCAATCATAGGTTTTGCAAAGTCGTATGCAGTATCTTTATTTAATTTCTTGATCACCTCTTTGGGCGTTCCGTCTAGTAATTTTAAGGCACTATCCAAATTTGTAAAAGCAGATGTTTTATAAATACTAGCATCAACATTTGTATTATAAAATGGCATAACAGCTTCAAAAACCCCTTGATCCACAGTCATATCGTAATTTTTATGAATGTCTTTTAGGCGGTTTCTCATAACTTCAATAGTTTTTGCTGCAGCTTTAGATTTTTCATCATCACTCATCGTTTCCTTTTCTTGTATTCCTGCTATCATAGCTTCCATTTGATAGGCTCGTATGGTCATATTCATAAGCTCATTGGTGATAAAAAAAACTTCTATAAAGTTTCTGCGTTTGATATTTATAGCCGAAAAATCTTTATACAAGCGATCAAATTCTGGTAGAATATTTCCGTAGGTATCTTCCATACCTTTTTCTTTGAGTGCTTTAGTAAATGTAGCTTCAAACTCACGCCGTTTTTCTACTGCATTACTTTTTTTGATTCCTAAATTTTCACCAATCCATTTTTTCCAAGCATTTGCAATTCTAGCCTGTTTGGACGAATACTTAATACGTACATCGTCACTAGATTTCATTTTTGCGTCTATGACTTTCAACGCAGCTTCACGAATAGCGATGTTAGTTGGATTATATTCTTTAGTAATATACTCAATAGCCACTGCTGGTAAATATTCATCTGTAGTGCCTGGGAAACCAAAAACTAGTGTAAAATCCCCTTCTTCAATTCCATCGAGTGAAACTGGTAAAAAGTGTTTTGGTTTATAAGGGTTATTTTCTTTACTGAATTTTGCTGGACGATTGTTGGTATCTGCATAAATCCTAAATAAAGAAAAATCCCCGGTATGTCTAGGAAATACCCAATTATCTGTATCACTACCAAACTTCCCAATACTTGTTGGAGGTGCTCCAACTAAACGAATATCCTCAAAACGCTCTGTTACGAAAAGAAAATATTGATTGCCTTTATAGAAGGATTTAAGTTTGACATCTTCCCAAGTTTCTTTTGACCAATCCTTCAAAACTCCATTACCGTTTTTAGAAATTTGCGACTGCTTATCCGTTTCAGTCATTGTATCATCTAAACCTGCTAAAACTTGGTCAGAAACATCGTGAATACTAACAATAAATTCAACATACAAACCTTCGTTTGGTAACTCTTCTTCTAAGGACATAGCCCAAAATCCATCTTTTAGATAATCATTTTCTAAAGAGGAGTGTGATTGAATTTGACCAAATCCACAGTGATGATTGGTTAATATTAATCCTTTTGGAGAAATGATTTCTGTTGTGCAACCACCATTAAAATGTCCGATGGCGTCTTTAAGACTAGAGTTATTAACGTCATAAATATCTTTAGCCGTTAATTTACTACCAAGACTTTGCATTTCGGTTTCATTCATACCTTCTAAAAGCGAAGGAATCCACATACCACCTTGTTGTGCAGATA
>CEWR01017304.1_pt1 | contig 12457 bp, 9 predicted proteins | sample 356321 | NCBI WGS metagenome assembly CEWR01 (sample SAMEA2621551, study PRJEB7988) | marine metagenome | biome: marine biome (ENVO:00000447); feature: mesopelagic zone (ENVO:00000213); material: "saline water (ENVO:00002010), including plankton (ENVO:xxxxxxxx)" | depth 790 m
ATACCATCTAACCGCTTCTGCATTATTCTCAGGAACACCTTCTCCTTCGTCGTACATAAGTCCTAGATTGTACTGGGCGTATGCTTCCCCTTGTTCCGCAAGTCGCTTGGTTTCTTCAAAATCCGACACATCTTGACCACTAACACCTCCTGAGAATCCAATAACCAGAAGAAAGAGGAGGGTTGTGTTGAGAAGGGTTTTCATGACTATGTCCGATAGATACCCATAGTGTTTACCCGATAATACCGCTATTTATTAGCAAAAGGGAGACCAACTGATCGCGTTGTAGATGTGAAGCCTCCCCAATACTAAGGCTATTCCCGCATACATTCGGGTCTGTCAGCAAGCGGCCCGTCAGCATCAAAGCGCAGGTAACAGATGTAAGTAGCTACAGTCCATCTGTCTAATTTGGTGTAAGCTGCGTCGTACGATCCAACTCCGCCTGCAGTAGTTCCTATATCCCATCTGAACATCCAATTTCCTCAGCTAGAATCGTTTTTAGCAGGGCGGGTGGTGGTTTTTATTGGTTATTCAGATGCCTAATCCTACTATACGGTATAAAATATCTTACTATGCAGGATAAAATGCTGTGACCACGAACAAAACGGATGATCGGCATCGCACAGACCTTTTGGTCGCATAGCTATGGTAAATTCTGACGCTGACGCAAGTGAAAAGAATGAAGGCGCGATTGAGCAAGGTTTTCGAGCCGTGCAGGAATAACTTAAAAAATAGGGAAGAGCATGGTAGCAGCAGTACGTAAGCTATTTTATGGTTGGACAATTGTCGGCACATCAATCGTTGGTTATTCGGCCGCCCCCGGCCAATTCGCCGTTGGTATACTAGGTGTCTTTGTCATTCCCTTACAGCTTGAGTTTGGCTGGTCAAGAACTGATATTTTTCTAGCAATAACTTTTACTACCCTGACGCAGGCGATATTTACGCCCTTTCTTGGTGGTTTGATTGATAATTACGGCAGTAAAAAAATCATGATGCCGTCAATATTTACCTTCGGCCTGCTGCTTGGCGGCATTCCGCTGTTTGTCGGAGGTCTGACGGATCTCTATCTGTTCTATGCGATCATCGGGGTAGTATGCGGCGGGGCGGCGGCTGTGCCTTACCTGAGGCTTGCCGGCGCGTGGTTTGTAAAAAGACGTGGCCTGGCTTTTGGTCTTGTTATGTCGGGAGGAGGACTTGGCTTTGCTTATACCCCTCCTCTTGTTCAATATATGATAGATAATTATGGATGGCGCTCAGGATATTTTGCATTGGCAGCGATCCTTATTTTTATCATCTTGCCGTTGATACAATTATTTATTTATGACGAGCCAAAAGACCTTAACCTTTTACCTGATGGCGATACGGTTGATGTCGATGAGCCAGTGGTTGTGGCAGACGAAGAGGAAAAAATAAAACTTGGCGAACTTCTGACAACGCCTCTATTTTATCAGCTATTCGCTACTTTTATGCTGCTTACTTTTTGTCTTTATGGACTGTTTTCAAATTTTGTTCCCATGCTGTTGGATAGGGGAATGGACACAACCAGCGCCGCACTCGCTGCTTCAACAGTGGGTATAACCATTATTGTTTCCAGAGTCGTCATAGGATTTTTATTAGATAAGTTTTTCGCGCCGCGAGTTGGTATGGTTTGTTTCATCCTTTCCGCCATCGGGACGGCATTGCTTGCTTTTGGCGCGGTTGGGCCTACTGCATTTTTAGCGGCGATATTCTTCGGCTTTAGCGTTGGGGCAGAGCTTGATTTACTGGCCTATCTGATAACGCGCTATTTCGGTCTAAACTCATTTGGTATGGTCTACGGAATTTTGTTCGCTGCCTTTTTAGGTGGCGTATCAATAGGGCCTCTTGCGTTTGGTCGGCTATTTGATTTTTACGGCTCTTATGTCAATATCCTCAGCATATGTTCGTGTATTTTGGTGCTTACGGCTGTGTCGATGCTGTTTCTTCCAAAATATAAAACCAGTTAACACTATGGGCGCTCTTTGATCCGTTTCTTAAACCGGCAAGTTTTATGCTGGGTGTGACAAGATCCTGACTTGTAATAATTTCGATTTGACGGGGGCCGTGCGCCTCCTTCATTTGGGTTTTTTGACTGATCATACTTAATACCTGAAGGAGAGGAAATTGGAAATAGAATTGGTTCACGTAGTAACAGCTACGCTCATTACGATTGCATTTGGCATGGGTTTGGGACTTGAGATCAACAATTTCCGCAATATATTTCAGGCGCCCAAAGGGATTTTTTTAGGCATGTTTGGACAGTTATTAATGTTGCCTCTGGTGGCTATCATTTTGGCATCCTTTGCGGCTTCACCCATTTTGGTCGCCGGTCTGATATTAATAGGCGTTTGCCCTGGCGGGTCCTCATCAAACTATTTTACCTACCTCGCTCGAGGCGATGTTGCACTGTCAGTTTCACTAACCGCTTTGAGCGGCATGCTCTCCATCGTATCAGTACCCTTTTTCTTCAATATTGCCAGTGGATTATTACTCGATTCCAAAATGTCAGTTGCGCTACCCGTTATCGACACAATGCTAAGGATATTTCTTTATCTAATCGTACCTGTGATGGTGGGTATGGTATGCAGGAAATTCTACCCTGATATTGCTGAGCGACGTAAGGGGCTGGTTGCAACGGCCGCCTTCGTTGTGCTGTTGGTTCTCACTCCGTTTCTAATCTCCGAGCATTTGATACTGTTAGCAGGTGATGTAGGGCATATTTTTATTTTGGTGGCGTTGCTTATCGTTATTACGATGAGTATTGGCTTTGGCCTGGGAAAATTTTCAGGTTTAAGCCTTCCACAAACACGAAGTCTTACCGTAGAAATAGGCGTACAAAATTCCGCCCTGGCAATCGTATTGGCGCTGACATTTTTCGGGGATTCCAGCTACGCGCTTGTGCCGGTAATTTACTTACTGCTTATGTTCGTTTTTGTTCCTGGCTTTATTCTCTATTGCAGAAGAGGAAAAGCAGAACAGACTACTCAATGATTCGGCAGTTTCTCTCGTTATTCCTCTAGAGCATGTTCAAAGCTCTTGGGATTAAAGAGTTCTTTTTTCATGATTACTTTCAACCAAAATGTCGACATCACCACGATAATTAAAATCACCAAGCCTGATGTCATATAAACTTTCTGAGTTAATTCCGGGGAAGGTGAATTATTCAAAGCGGCGTAAATCATCCCTAGAATTCCAATGACTTGTGGCCATGGATAGAAAGGCGTTTTAAAGGGGCGTGAGGCACTTGGCACTCTTTTGCGTAAAACTATCACATCAATGTGTACCACGATATAGGCCAGCAGCCATGCCAGAGAAGCTGAAATTAACAACAAGGTGACAGACTCAGCATCATTGCCCAGCACTAATAACGGAAGACCTGTTATCAACGCTATAAATATCACTGCCAGCCAGGGTGTTTGATATTTTGGATGAATTTTCTGCAGGGCCGATATTGCCTGACCATTGTGTGCCATGCCATAAATCATCCGTGGAACTGCCGCTAAAGAGGTATTCACCGTGCTGCAAGTTGCCGTCACTGCAGCGGTGGCTAATAACAAAGTACCCCCTTCTCCAAATACGGCAATAACAAAATCTTTATGAGGCAAAGTTGAGGATGATAGTACATCCAGGGGCACATAGAATATTGCGCCCAGGCAATAGACCACGTAGATAGCCATAACGATGCAGATGCCTGTGATCATGGAACGCGGAATGTTTTTTTCAGGGCTGTTACTTTCTTCCACCATCGGGCAGACAAACTCAGCCCCCACAAAACCCCAGATTGCGATGGCAATTAAGGAAAATACTTCCGCTCCCGCTGGATTCCAGTCTTGAAAAAGATCAATTTCAAATGTCCTGGGCAAGCCTGAACCTGTCAATGCTGTCCCGCCCAGTATTAGCAAAGCCACGACCATGGTGAAAGCCAACAGAGACTGAAGTTTGGCAAAAATATCAACACCAATAATATTCAACCCGGTGAATACCAGTAAAATGCCTGTGGCGACTATCATGGGTGAAAAGATTTCTGGAAACAGATCCCTGAGAATCAAATCCACTAATAGTAATTCCGCTGAAAGCGCGAACATGGCCACCACCACATATCCCGCATAGGTGGCCACCATCGCGGGTAAGGGCCCTATGGCCACTTCAGTATAAGTACTTAGACTGCCTGCCCTTGGTAGCATTAAAGTTAATTCAGAAAAGCTGAAAGCGTAGGAAATAGCAAGAAAAAAAGCAATGGTGAGCGGCATGAAAAAACCCAGGCCACCAATACCCACGCCTTGCAGAATCATCACCATCACACCTTGAGAAACCACCACACCGATGGCTATTGCCAAAAGTGAGCGAAAACCCAATACCCGTTTTAGATGACTAGCTTCGGTAGATCCATTTTTCATTCTCGCTCCGGTATCTGCAGGGGTCAGTGTTATCAAAGACGGTCGCTGACACAGACTTTGAGCTAGCTGTCGTCGCAGTCGTATGGCTCAAGTTTCACACTTGGTAGCGATTGCCAGAATTTATGGAATTCCACCGGAATCAGGGGGTAGCGATCACGAGCATTGAGGCGGGTAGGTTGGTCGCATTCTTCACGGATCGGGTTTCACCAGCAAGGATGAGGCAGGAGTCCAGGGGGCCGAGCAGCACGGGTCCGTCCTCTGTGGTTACGGTGATCTGCCCCTCTAACACCACGTAGACCCTCTCGGCCTTGCTCGAGGATTCGTCGGCGCCACCGGCCGGTAGGAAGTGTGACAGACCCACCACCACACGCTCGGTGTTGGTTTGCCCCCCGCCGTGAAGTCGAAGAGCGGCCATGCCGTGATGTTTCGGGTCTTCGTAGGGGAGGGCGTCCGCGAGTCGGGTGATTTCCATGTTCTTTCTCCGATCAGTCGGTGATTGGCTTGAGTTTGGGCCCCAGCGAGTTCCCATTCGAGCCTCTCCAGCCGAGTGCGAGACTGGCATCGTGCGCGGCCTTGCGCACGATCTCGGTGAGGTACTCCACGCGGCTATCGAAGCGGGCGGTCGGCATTGCGGTGCCGATCGCCGCGTAGTTGTTCGCATCGTCGACGACCAGCGCTGCGACCGCACTGATACCGACCGCGTGTTCTTCACGATCGTAGGCCACGCCTTCGGTCGCGATACAGTCCAGTTCGTCCGTGAGACGTTCTGGATCGGTGATCGTCTGGTCGGTTAGGGATCCCAGCTTTTTCGGCAACATTCTGCGGACAACCGCCCGCGGTAGAGCGGCCAGCAGGATCTTTCCATGCGCGGTGCAGTGCGCAGGGAAAGTCGTGCCGACGAGTGTGATGGCGCGCAACCCCTGACCGAGGATCGCCTGGTCGAGAAAGCGCACGTTGAGCCCTTCGAGAACGGTGAGGCTCGTGCCCTCTGAGACCTCTCGTGCGAGCTTCTCGAGGAAAGGACGCATTGTGGGAGTGAGCGCGTGTCGGGAATTCGCGGCGAGTCGCTCGAACTCCGGTCCAAGCCGGAGGCCCCCGACGCTGGCGCCCTTTGCGATAAAGTGTACACTCTGAAGGGTCTGGACGATTCGGTGAACCGTCGAACGTGGAAGACCGGTGCGCTCCGCGAGGTCGCTCAGCGTAAGGTCTTCGCCGGCGTTGCCGATCGCACGCAGGATATCGACCGTGCGGATTACGGACTGCACTCGCTTCGTTCTGGGTGCTGTGCTCTTGGTTGCTTCGTTTGTTACTTCATTCATCTTGCTAGTCAGAATCCATATACCACATAGTGGGATGAGGCTATCGTCACCCAGAACGTTTGTCAACCGTTTACGGGTTAAGTGTGGGTTAGGTGTGGGTTAGTTGTGAGTGAAGTATGGGTGAACCCTCTGTCCTGCTTGACAACGGTTCACGAATCACCATACTGTCCCGTAATGTGGACTTTCTAATCCCACATTGTAAGGTGACATCCAGTGCGAGGACCTGGCTTTAAGAGAGGAATGCCGAAGATGAAAGCCAAAAATGAGAAACAGCCGTCGGACCCTCGGGCGACCGCATCGCAGGGGACTCGGAGACGGGCTTACGAGGGCTTCGATGGCGAGATCGGCCGGACATTCTCTGAGTCCACCCCGTCATGGCCCGTAGAGAATTCGGCCAGGCCGGGAAGCCCGAACATTATCTTGATGCTGGCCGACGATCTCGGTTATTCAGACGTCGGTTGTTACGGTGGGGAGATCGACACCCCCAACCTCGACGCCATCGCCGCGCAGGGCGTCCGGTTCACGAACTTTCATTCCACGCCGAAATGCTCGACCACCCGCGCGTCACTTATGACCGGTGTCGATCACCACCTCGCTGGCTATGCCGACGTCGTCCATTTCGATCCCGGCTACCCGAACTACAGAAATGAGCTAGGAGTCGCCCCAACGATCTCGGAGCGACTCCGGGATGAAGGGTACTCGACGCTCATGGTCGGCAAATGGCATCTCGCGCGGGAAGCCCATATGGCGGTTGATTCACCGCGACGAAACTGGCCGCTGCAGAACGGATTCGACGAATTCTATGGAATCCTCGACGGCTTCACGAGCCTGCACGAGCCTCACCAGCTCGTTGATGGCAACTCGATCAAGCACGTCGACGAGTTTCCTGATGGCTACTACCTGACCGACGACCTCACGGAGCAGGCGTTGCAGATGCTGCGTGATCGCCACCTCGGCGAGCAGTCCCGCCCGTTCTTCCTCTACTTTGCACACGCTGCCGTCCACTTTCCGCTGGAGGCGAAGGAGTCCGACATCGAGCAACAGCGTGGGCGCTACGCGATGGGTTGGGACCGGGCGCGTCTCGATCGTTTCGAGCGACAGAAGCTGATGAACATCGTTACTCCGGAGACGCGGCTGCCTTCTGGCGAGGAAGATGGTTACGATTTGCCGAAGTGGGATTCCCTCACCAGCGAGCAGCAGTTGGTCTTTGCACGGTATATGGAGGTCTATGCCGCGATGGTGAGCAGCGTCGACCAGAGTGTCGGGCGACTCCGCGAGCATCTCATTGAGACGGGCCAGTGGGATAACACTGTATTCCTGTTTCTCTCCGACAACGGTGCGAGCCAGGAGGGAGGCCCAGCGGGATCACCGTATTACTTAAGCGCTCCCAAGATTGCCGGGCTGCCGCAGACAGACGAGCACAAACGCCTGCTCTCACCGGAATTCGCCCACTCCGTCATCGACCTGATCGGCTCGCCGTACGCGAAGCCGGCTTACAACTGGGGATGGGCCCGGATGAGCAACACACCATTCCGACTGTTCAAGCGTCAGACCCATGCAGGTGGACATGCCGTCCCAGCCATTTTGTCGTGGCCCGCGGGCATCACCGAAAAAGACGTTTTGCGTCGTCAGTACCTGCACGTGACCGACGTGCTCCCAACGCTGGTGGCTCTGGCGACGGGGCAGGACCCTCAACTCGACGACATCGATGGGTTTAGCTTCGTCGACTCCATCCATGATCCCGAAACCACCAGCCGACATCGCAAGCAGTACTACGAGATGGACGGCAATCGCGGCATGTACGTGGACGGTTGGGAGATCGTGGCCCGCTACGATGGTGTGGGTCGTTACTCGGTCGAGGATTGGGAGTTGTACGACCTCACCACTGATCCGACCCAGATCGACGATCTGTCCTCCGTCGAGGTTGAGCGCACCGCCGCGATGGCCGCAGAATGGGAGGACACGGCGTGGGAGAAACAGGTGTTCCCCCTGGTGGACGACAGTGATCTGAAGGATCCGGTTTCGCCTACGGAGCGTCGAGCGTCCCGGCCCATAGAGATACTGCGCGGAGCCCAGACCCTGGACAGGTATCGCTCCCGGGTCCTCGTCCAGATGCGGTCCTTCGACGTGCGAGTGCAATTCGGAGACGGATACAAGCCTACCGACGAAGGTGTCCTGATCGCACAGGGTGATCAGGCTGGCGGCTACCTCCTGTACATCGAGGATGGCGATCTGCACTTTTGTCACAACTACGGCGGTCGGACGCGTGACTTCAACATGGATGCGCTCGGTCAGAACCTCGAACGGATCGACCTTGCGTTCGTCGCCCAACCCGAAGGGGTGTGTTCTGTGCAAATCGAAGTCCACGGCGAGCAGCGGGAGGTCCCGGCACAATTCAACCTGTTCACCGGCGCGACGCCCTTCCAGGGGATAGATGTTGGGATCGACCGGAGATCACCGGTCTCACGGGCGTTGCGATCGCGGCGGGGGACGTTTGCCTACGCGGGTGCCCTCCGCTCCGTAACGATCACTCCGGGTCAACGCCTGAGTGAAATAATTCAATCGTCTACAGGCAATGTAGACGAACAACACAAACGACTGGCGGAGCGCCTCGATGACTGATTTTTTACCTGATCCGGATAATTCCGACAACCTCAGCGGACCGACGCCGTCCTATCACATGGACCCCGACGAGTTTCGTCGTCATGGGTATGCACTGATCGACTGGTTGGCTAATTACATGGAAACCGTCGGCGAGCGCCAGGTGATGCCGGACGTCGAGCCGGGAGACATTGCCGCGAGCATTCCAGCGACGGCCCCGGAAAAGCCGGAGCGGTTCGAGGACCTGATTGGTGATCTCGACAAGGTCGTGATGCCGGGTATCACCCACTGGCAGTCTCCGGGGTGGTTCGCGTACTACCCCGCAACTACGTCAGGACCCTCCATCCTGGGCGAGCTCGTCAGCGCGGGCCTCGGGGTGCAGGGGATGCTCTGGTCGACGAGCCCGGCGGCGACCGAGATCGAGAATCGAGTCACGGACTGGCTGGTGGATCTCCTCGGCCTCCCCGCAACATGGCGAAACCGGACCGGCCCGGGCGGTGGGGTCCTCCAGTCGAGTGCTTCGGACTCAACTCACCTGATCCATGTGGTCGCCCGCGAACGAGCGATGGCTGGGCAGAGCCAGCGGCCGGCGTTCGTCGCCTATACCTCGGCCCAGGCACATTCCTCCGTCGAGAAGGGGGCCCGCGTTGCCTGCATCGAACATTTCCGGGCGATCGATGTGGATAAGAACTTGAGTCTCGATCCGGTGGCGCTGCAAGCGGCGATCACCGCCGATCGAGAAGCGGGGTTGACGCCACTCATCGTCACGAGCTGCCTCGGTACCACCGGGACTGCGGCGATCGATCCCATCGCCGCGATAGCGAAGATCACCAGCGACGAGGGCCTATGGCACCACGTCGATGCGGCATATGGCGGATCTGCCATGATCTGTCCGGAACAACGGCACCTCCAGGAGGGCGCCGCGACGGCAGACAGCTTCACGTTCAATCCCCACAAGTGGATGTTCACGAACTTCGACTGTAACGTTCTCTACGTTGCCGATCGCACTTCGCTGATTGACGCCATGTCCATTACGCCTCCCTATTTGAAAAATGCAGCTTCGGAGTCCGGTAAGGTGATTGACTACCGGGATTGGCAGGTGCCCCTGGGCCGGCGGTTCAGGGCGCTCAAGCTGTGGTGGGTGCTGCGCAGCTATGGCGCTGAGGGGATTCGACACCACCTCCGGGAATACATCCGTCTCACAGAGGTGGTTGCTGCGAAGATCGAACAGCACGATCACCTCGCTCTGACCGCTCTGGTCCACTTCGGTTTGGTGTGCTTCCATCATCGTTCCGGGAACGAGGCCACCGACGCGTTGCTGAATACGATCAATCGGGTGCCCAACATCTTTCTGACGGGTTCGAGCCTTGACTCGAAACACTTCATCCGGTTGTCGATCGGCTCGACGTCGACGACCGCCGAGGCCGTCGAGCGACTGTGGGGCATCATCGATCGGGCCGCTTCGGCGAACGTGCCGATGTCGGATCCCGCGTGAGCGAGCGAGCCAGTATGCTGGTGCTGCCCAAGGTCTGAACGCAGGCGGCAAAACGAGATTTCAATGGAGTAGTAGTCCTGAGAGACGGCCCCATGCAACTTAAGAACACAGTGTGGAAAACGACACACCAAAAGGAAAAAATATGATTTCAGAACAGGAACTCGAAGCACTGTCATTTCCCGGCGCGCCGAAAATCGTCTCGGCTGCTCTTCCAGGGCCGAAGAGTGCAAGCTTGCTCGAGGAGGCGCCGGACTACGAGTCCATGACCCGCGGAGGCGGGCGGTTCCCGCTGGTCTTCGACCATGGCAAGGGTGTGACGGTACGCGATCCGGACGGTAACCTTTACATCGATATGTCGGCAGGGGTCGCGGTCAACAGCGTCGGACGAGTCCATCCTGAAGTCATCGCTGCGATCGAACGCCAGTCCAAAGTGCTTATGCACGGATCCGATATCAGCAACACCAAACGGGGGGAGCTCGCAAAGAAAATTGCGTCGGTGGCACCTCCCGGCCTGCGTGACAATTGCATCACCTACTTTACACAGAGCGGCAGTGGCGCGGTGGAGAGTGCGGTCAAGTTCGCGAAAAGGATCACGGGAAAGCATCAGATCGTTGCATTTCATGGGGCGTATCACGGGACGTGGCATGCCGCGAACTCGCTCACGACTGGCGATCAGTACCGGAGCGGATATGGGCCCTTCATGGCTGGCGTGATCCACTTGCCGTATCAGTACTGCTATCGCTGCCCCTTCGGTTTGGAACGCAGCAGTTGCGGCATGGCCTGCGCAGGCTATGCGGAACATGTGCTGAACACACCGTACACCGCGGCCGACGACGTGGCAGCGGTGATCATCGAGCCGCTCCAGGGGGAGGGGGGCTACTTGCCTCCGGATCCGGAATTCGTCCAGGCGGTCAGGGCCGCCTGCGACAAGCACGGCGCATTGTTTATAGCCGACGAGGTGCAGGCTGGTGCCGGTCGCACCGGGAAGATGTGGTCGATCGAGCACGCCGGAGTGGAGCCGGACATGATGACCTTCGGCAAAGGGATTGGAGGAGACCTGCCCATGGCCGGCCTCATGATGCGCCGGGATCTGGCTGTGCAGCTCGACGACCATTCACAGCCGCAGACTTTCGCGGCCAACGCTCTTTCGGCCGAGGTGTGCATGACCAATCTCGAGATCATCGAGCGTGACGGTCTTGTTCAGCGAGCAGCTGAGGTCGGTGATGAGGCCATGCAGCGGTTGAAAGCCGCAGCCAAAGAGCTGGAGATCATCGGCGATGTTCGTGGTCGTGGTCTGATGATCGGTGTGGAACTCGTGGCGAACCGGGAGACCCGTGAACCGCTCAGCGCTGATAAGACCGGAGCCATCGTGATTGCGATGCTGCAGCGGGGGGTGATCATGGTGCCGTGCGGGCGATACGGCAATGTCCTTCGCTTGATGCCGTCCCTCACGATACCTCGGTCGTACATGAACGCCGGCATTGATATCATGCTGGACGAGTTGCGCAATGCGCAGTAAGCGTCGGCTGGTAGCGAAGGCCCGCGCGATTCAGAACCAGGGGAGAACTACAATGAAAATATTACCGGCTGCCATGCTGGCAGTAGCCTTGCTTGTCGTAGCATGCGGCAGCGAACAAGCCGAGTCGCCGGCAGACGCGGCTGACCCGACCGAGTCTCTGCACGCGCTATTCGACGAGTTTTTCGAACGCGGCCTTGAACTCAACCCGATGTCGGCGTCCAGAATTGGCGATTATCGCTTCAACGATCAGTACGCCAATTCGATCGGTCCGGAATATCGTGAAGCAAACCGGCAGCTCGATGAGAAATTCCTCGCGCGCCTGCTGAATATCAATCGCGAGCAACTCGTGCACCAGGACAGATTGAGCTACGACCTGTTCCGGTACAACCGTGAACAGTCGCTTGAGGGCCAACAATTTCCCGGCTACCTGCAACCGATCAACCAGCGTTTACCGGCCTTGAATTCATTTGTGCAACTCGGTAGCGGCACCAGCGTTCACCCGTTCAAGACGATTAAAGACTACGATGACTGGTTGTCACGAATCGATGGATTCGTCGTCTACGTTGACCAGGCGATCGCAAATATGCGGGAGGGTGTGCGACAGGGCGTGGTGCAACCGCGCATCCTGATGACCAAGTCCCTGCCGCAGATCGAGTCGCAGATTGTCGACTCGGCACAAGACAGTGGTTTCTGGGCGCCGATCGAAAATATGCCCAACGAATTTAGTAAGGAGGAACGGGAACGACTTACGGTGGCATTCAAAGATGCTATCGAGAACAAGGTTATTCCAAGTTATCAACGGGTTGCCAATTTTGTCGTCGACGAGTACCTGGCAGCGGCCCGGGATACGGTTGGGCAGTATGCATTGCCTGACGGACAAAAATGGTACGCCTACAACGTTAAGCGTGTAACCACCACCGACCTTGCGCCGGACGAGATCCACCAAATTGGTCTGGACGAAGTTGCACGCATTCACAACGAAATTCGCGGTGTTATGACCGAAGTCGGTTTCGAGGGTGACCTCGAGGATTTCTTCGACTACATGAGCAGTAACGAGCAATTCTATTTCGATGAAGCCGAAGAACTGATTCAGGGCTATCGCGACATG
>CEWR01151483.1_pt1 | contig 12454 bp, 10 predicted proteins | sample 356321 | NCBI WGS metagenome assembly CEWR01 (sample SAMEA2621551, study PRJEB7988) | marine metagenome | biome: marine biome (ENVO:00000447); feature: mesopelagic zone (ENVO:00000213); material: "saline water (ENVO:00002010), including plankton (ENVO:xxxxxxxx)" | depth 790 m
GCTGGATACAGGTCATTTTCAATGCCAAGGCATGACAAAATTTTTCCTGCCATAAAATCAGATAGGTCGTCGATGGTTTCAGGCCCCTGGTAGAAAGCCGGCATCGCTGGTAACACCTGAGCTCCTGCCTCCGCGCAAAGTACCATATTTCTGAGTTGCGGAAGACTCATCGGGGTTTCTCGAGGAACAATGACCAAGCGCCGTCGTTCTTTAAGCATCACATCAGCCGCCCGCTCAATGAGATTACGTGACAACCCATGAGCCACTCCCGCCAGTGTTTTCATTGAACACGGAACGATTGCCATGGCGTCACACAAATAGCTTCCACTCGCGATGGTCGCGCCGACATCTTTATTACTATGGATTACAAAGTTGTCCGAAGTAACCGTGACGCCATAGCGTGCAGAAATATACGAAGCTAATTTGTCAACAGCAGCCTCTGCTCCAAGTTCATCACGTAGAAGCCGACGCCCAAGATCTGATACGACCAATTCTACCTGGACATCTAGTGCCAGCAGTGAGGACACCGTCCGGACTGCATACAGCGCGCCACTTGCACCTGTAACGCCTATTGCAACTCGTCTCAGCCTAGCCGACATAGAGAACCCCTGCCGTCCAAACCAGATATAACAACCCGACATAGCCGTTCAAATCAAACGCCTCCTTAACCCGAGAAAGATCGGTCACGCTGACCAACGATTGCTCATACATTAAGAGTATGGCAACGGCACTCACTCCTCCAAGATACATCGGACCCAATGGCGTGACCAAAGCCAGCGCCCCTAACGCGCAAACTGTTATGACATGAAATCCTCGTGATATCCACAATGACCGCGCTACTCCGTACCGAACCGGAATCGATCGAAGTCCTTGCATGCGATCAAATTCGAGATCTTCACAGGCGTAGAGAATGTCAAAGCCAGCCACCCAAAATCCTGTTGCCACAGCAAGTAACCATGGTTGCCAATCAAAACCGCCTCCGGCAGCCAACCAACCACCGACAGGAGCAACAGCCAATGCAAGACCAAGAAATAACTGTGTGTAATGCGTGAACCGCTTGGCTAGGGAGTACCAGAACACGATCACAAGTGCGACCGGAGACAACGTAAAACAAAGGTAGCCAAGTGGATAGGTCACAGCAATAAAGACAGACGCGCTCACGATAACAATCGCTCTCGCCTCTCGGCAAGACACTTCTCCTCGCGGAATTTCCCTACCACTCGTCCTTGGATTCCGTGCATCAAATCGTGCGTCAACTACTCTGTTGAATCCCATCGCCGCCGTTCGAGCCGACAACATCGCGAGCACAATCCATCCCAAACGGTCCCATAGCAACCCTGTCTGTTCGTTCGCTAACAGTGCCCCCGTCAAGGCAAATGGAAGTGCGAACACTGTATGGCTAATACGTACCAGCGAGGCATACTTATACAAACGTGACAGCATGAACATTCCGAGAATAAAGGTTTCCTATCCGTCGGTTACGAAGCGGCGATCTCCTCAAGCCATGTGATGGAACAAGGCTCGATTCCGCTTAGTAAATATTCTTCCACATCTGAGATCCCGGTCGGAATCTCAACGGCTATCAGAGCGGCCTGCCTTCCTGGTTCAATAGCGCCGTGTGACCGGCCCCGGCCGAGTGCTTGCGCTCCCACGATCGTTGCACTCTCTAGCAATTGTGCCGCAGGCACATCTGGTGCCAATCGCCGAACTTCTGACATTTCCTTGAAAACATTAAGGTCCGGCGCACTCGCGAGACTATCTGTTCCAATCGCGACACGAAGGCCTCGAATGTAGAACTCAGAAATCGCCGGAACGCCAGCTCCTGTCCAATCATTACTCCGCGGACACACTACCAGCGTTGTACGCGCTTGTGCTAACCGGTTAATCTCGTCCCCCACCAGCTGGACACCGTGCACAGCAATGGTATCGTCGCGAAGCCACCCGACTGACGCAAGGTAATCGACGGGACGCAGTTGAGGAGGCACCCATGCACGGCTCATGCGACCACGTTCTTCAAGAATATCTCGCCACGGACCTCCACCGGAAAGGAGAAACTCTACTTCTTCTTCGGACTCAGCAAGGTGTACTGACCGCGGCCCAGGCAACCGACCGATCGCATAAAACAATTCAGCTGATACTGAATACGGTGCATGTGCAGCCGCTCTAATCTGGACGCGGCCATTTAACTGCTCCGTTATCTGTCGAGATACCGGTTCAACAAGGTTGTCTGCGTCAACCGCTTCAATATCGAAACCGAAAAACTCATGAAACAACGTCGCATCGATACATTCGGTTCTTAATGTATCGAGTGAATCAAGAGTATTAGCGATGTCACCAACCAAGGCGGTCCCGCAACGCCGACACTCACTCGCAGCATACGGCACCCGCCCTGCTAAAGATGAAGCAACGTTCGGCCGTTCATCCATAACGGCACGTGCCCAGCTTGGCATTGATGTCGCGCGTGGAATACGCCCATGCAATCCTGACAATTCCAGGTGAGTATGCGCATTCACAACACCTGGCATAATGACGCTATCGCCAAGATCAACACCAGAAGGATCCGGGGAACCGACTGGTCTGGAGGCTCCAATAGCCGAGACCATCCCATCTACGATCTCTACCCAACCATCTTTAATCGGCGTCGATGTAATCGGCAGAACCCATCGGGCATAATAGCGATTACAAGACACAGGCTTTCGTCGTAATGGCAGCTAGATGTAACTTTAATCAGGTCGGGTTCGGGCAAGTTGTCTCTGCTTCCCGACCGCGCTTCGCGCGGCGTATCGGTCAAGTTCTTCAGGAAGCGATGTATGTCCTGCGGTCCTCGCAACTGACAATTCTGTCATCCGAGGAATATCCCGCATACGAAATATTGGATCACCAAGTATTTCGTAATGCATATTTCGGCGTTTAGGAAGAAATCCAGCGTCTTCGATATTACGAACGATCTCAAGTTCATCCATGCAGTACGACGCACCAGCCGCTCGTACGACGTTCTCTTCGATCATCACACTTCCCATATCGTTGGCTCCATAGGCCAAACTCAACTGACCAACTTTCCCGCCCTGAGTAACCCATGACGCCTGAATGTTACCGACGTTATCGAGAACCAAGCGTGCCAATGCCAACGTTCTGAGATACTCAATCCCTGTGGCTTCGACGCCATCAAGCTCCGTGTGTAACGGTTGATAGCTCCACGTGATGAAGGCAGTAAAGCCATGTGTTTCATCCTGCAATTCCCGTATGCGCATCAGATGTTCGACGCGTTCCCGGTATCCCTCGACTGTGCCGTACATCATTGTTGCTGTACTGCGAAGACCAGATTCATGCGCACAACGCATTACACCGAGCCACTCATCTGCGGTTGCCTTACTGTAACAATTTAGTTCTTGACGCACCCAATCGACGAGTATTTCGGCACCACCCCCAGGAATACTGTCAAGTCCAGCAGCAATTAACCGATCGACGACTTCCTTTACCGGCAGTTGAGACAACCGAGACAAATGAATCACTTCTGGAGGTGACAAGGCATGAAGTCTGAAATCCGGATATCGGCACTTAACCGCACGAAATAAATCTTCGTACCAATCCAGGGGCAGGTCTGGGTTGTGACCGCCCTGTAATAATAGCTGCACACCACCAACGGCTATCGTTTCATCAATCTTTGCAAAGATTTCTTCGAATCCAAGTACAAAACCATCACCTGAACCAACTTCTCGGTAGAAAGCACAAAAGTTGCACTTCGCTACGCAAATGTTCGTGTAATTCACATTGCGATCAATGATGTAACTCACAATGCGGTCGGGATGCTTCTTGGCGCGAACCGAATCAGCCAAAAGGCCGAGTTCGTGGATAGGAAGGTCTTGGTAAAGCGCTAAGGCCGCTTGCCTATCGAGGCGCCCTCCATCAAGAACCGTTTGAACAGCGGCGTCAATTATTGCCACGCTCATTTCTCGTAAAACTGAAGCGCTCCAGAGTGTTGAAAAATGCCCGTTTTAAGAGCCAATTCAAAGTAACGCCTAAGTCCGTCACGGCAATCGCCAGCCAATTCAAACTGAACATTCTTACGCAGATACTCACGAGCAAGTTCAGCTTGATCTTCATCTGTCGGTCCGAACTGTCCAGCGATTTCATCAAGCGCCTGCAAGCCCGCATCACGTGCTTTTTCCAGCGCCAAAAGATGCTCAGAATCGACAGCGCCATCCCGTCCAGCCCACACCGCCCAGACGAACGGCAAGTTCGTCATAGATCTCCACTCTTCGCCAAGATCAATCTTTTCAAGGTCGGCAACAGTCTTGTGCTCGATAAAAAGAGCAGCATCTCCGATGAGTAACGCTGCGTCACAACGCTTCAACATTGAATCAAGGTCCGGCGCCATCGTGTGGAAATTTGGTTCAATATCAAACCACTCAGCACATAAAATACGAAGCAGGGTAGCAGCTGTCCTGGAACTCGTATCGACAGCAATCGACCGAATAGCTTGTATCGGCCTAGTCGCAAACAACGCCACTGACTCCACGGGACCGTGAGACACAACTCCAATATCAGGAACCAAGCGATAGTGGGGTTTGCGAAGGTACTCTATGCTCGGTATGAGAGCCAAATCGACCGATCGTTCGTGTAATAGCGACGCACATTTAGCAGGGACGTCAAACTTAAACGAAAACAGATCTTTCTGAGCTTCAAGCCCATGTACCAAAGGACGTGCATTCAGATACTGTACCGCTCCGACACGGATCGCACTCATCGTTTAACTCTACTAGTCCTTGATTATTTTATGAGAAGTTAATTGGAGTTAGTTCGAATCGACAGTTTCGTTGCACAGGCTCCAACGAGGCCGCAAGGATGTTTTTTTTAATCTCTTCAAGTGGACCACGTCTCCGACCATTCTCAAGTGTATCGAACGGCGACACCCTGTCTAAATCATTGGCCCCGAACGCAAGCGCGACCTGAGCCAATTTCGGTCCGTAAAGTCTCCAATCAATTTGTATCGACGGGATATTGTCGACCAGCACGCGCGCTAACGCAACCCGATGCAAATCTTTGTAGCCGGTTGTAGGCTCTAGCTTCAGCTTTCTTGGTAGGGGAGAAAACGTCTGAATCCCATGGTCGTGATTCCATCCCTTGATACGATTAGCCGCAACGTCTGCAGGCAACGCGGTATCCTGAATAACCGCACTATTAATTAAAATGCCTACCTCTACACAGCGCTCTATCCAGACTGCATCGATTTCACTATCCACACTTACTTCAGACAGACGAGCTAAACCATTTCGCTTGAGGTTCGACAAAAGTCGCTTAAATCGGCCGGACTCACTGGCGCATAGCGACACCAGGTCCTCAAGCCTAAACCCTGTAACGGGTACCTGCCCGGACAGCGAAACTATTCGCTGAACTTCCCGAGCTGCGTTATCCATCGAATCTGGACAACCAATAATTCTCACCTCACCAGCGGTATCCGGTATCTTTTGACTATCGAGCTCTTCATTCACTGCAACTTCAAAAACACGGACAAAGGTAACTCGAGATCCTGACTCACGTCGCCTTCGCTCATCTGCCAGCACGCCGAGTCGAAGTAAATTAGTAGTCGACGACAGTTCAGAAATATCAAGCTCTGAAAGCACATCACCAGCCACAAGCTTCTCCGCGACCGAATTAAAACGTGATCGATCCATCAGGACTTCTCGCCCACTCCGGGCAGGTGATTCGCATCCTTCATCGCCTGAGTAATTGCCTCTGCGACCGCAAGTGCACGCCGACCGGCAACACCAGTAACACTTGGCTCAACACCATCACGAACTGAACTCACGAAATCTAAGAGTTCGCATTCGAGTGGCTCAACCGTCTCCACTTCAATTGGCCCACCTTCAACGGAAGGGCTTCCATTATTACTTCTGGAAACCTTCCAGGCTTCCACCTGCTGCTCCGCGTAATCAACGGTAACTAACGCATGCGGCTGAAAGACACGCAGCTTCCTAACCTGTTCACGACTGATCCGACTAGCCGTGAGATTCGCAATACAACCGCTTTCAAACCTTAACCGGGCATTCGCAATATCGATGCGATCAGTCAACACCGGGATCCCAACCGCTTCAAGAGATACCGGCTCCGATCCGACAAGCGATAGCACGATGTCAAGATCATGAATCATGACATCAAACACCACATCAATATCGAGGCTACGGGGCTGAAAAGTTGAAAGTCGGTGTACCTCGATGAATCCAGGTTCAGAGATCAGCTTTCTTGCGGCTGCCACTGCCGGATTATGTCGTTCAGTGTGACCAACTGCCAAAGTAGCACCAGACGTTGAAGCTGATCGGAGAAGTACGTCTGCCTCGGCGGATGATGAGGTAATCGGCTTCTCGACTAACACCGATACTCCAGCCTCTAGCAAAGGCAGGGCAACTGAAAGATGGTCTTGAGTTGGCACCGCGACTACGACACCATCCACGTTGGAAAGTACTGTCTGGATGTCCGTAATAACGTCCGTTCCGTATTCCAAAGAAACATTTCGCACTCGATCCACATCAACATCCACCACACCAACAAGATCGACATTATCTATGGCACTCAGAATTCGCGCATGGTGTCGCCCTAGGTGACCGACACCAATTACTACTGCTCGAAACGCCGATTCCATTATTCAGAGCCTGTCTTTCCCAGGTCCAGAGAGCGTCCTACGATTGCGATACCGGCCCGATCCGAGGCGTCAAATACCTCACTTCCGTCAAGGATGAGCGTTCGGCCAGCATCAATTGAAAGAGTAGCGGCCAGAGCCTCACGTAAAGTCTTTATAGTCGGCAGACCAATAACTGGTACATCAAATCGCATATCCTGCTCCGGTTTCGCAACTTTGATGACCGTTACACCTGGTCCAGCTAATCGAGACGCTCGCATAATCACTTCATCTGTGCCTTCCATTGCCTCAACGGCCACAACGGCTCGATCCTTAACAACGATCGTCTGACCAATGTCCAAACCCGCAATTGCGTCAGCTATTCCATACCCGAACTGCAAATCGTTCTGTTGATCAATAGTCGGACGTCGCGACGTTAAGTAGCCTTCCCGCGCAAGTAATGGCTCCAGAAACAGCGTCGAGTCAATCAAGTCGATGCCATTATCCTGCAAGACATCAGCCACAGCAGAAATGAGCGCATCAGTATTTTTCGTCGCCGCTTTTCGAAGAACAGACAATGCCGTGAAATCAGGAACCACAGAAAATAACTTGTTGTGTTTGACCTGACCGGCCATTAAGGCCTGCTTAATTCCTGCATCTTTAAGAATCTCAATGCAACGCCCGAGCTGTCCCAACGACACCCAATGCACTTCAGATGGTCGACCGACAGCCGCTATTGTCTCTATTTCTGGATACGCTTCATCGTTTATGGCAACGACGGTGACATCGTGCCCCAAACTCTTCGCAGCTTCCAGAACGAGAAAAGGAAACTTGCCGTTACCAGCGATCAGGCCGATACGCATGAATCACGTTACAACGTCTAGTCCTCAACCCCTACAGGCTCGGCCTGCTTCGGTGGGCGGCGCAAATTCACGCCGCGTTTGGACGTGCGAATAAAGTCGACCAAATATCGAACCTCTGGTCCATCAAGATGAGATTCAGAGTCGATCCGGTCAAGCGCCTGACTCGTATTAAGTTTAGATTGCAGTAAATGTCGATACGCTTGCTTGAGCCGCCCAATGGTTTCCTTCGGAAATCCACGGCGCTCAAGACCAATTGTGTTCACCCCGTATACCCGAGCCATCGCACGACTCCCAACAGTCTTTCCATACGGAAGCGCATCCATCGTAACTACCGAATAACCCCCAATATACGCTTCTCGTCCGACGCGACAAAATTGGTGCACAGCTGAAAACGCTCCGATCGTAGCACCATCCTCGACAACAACATGACCAGCCAAGGTGCCACTGTTAGCGAATATCGTCTTATTGCCTACGATACAGTCATGGGCAACATGTGCGTACGCCATAAGTAAATTGTCATTTCCGATTCGAGTTACTCCACCACCACCCGCTGTGCCACAGTGGATGGTCACACCTTCTCTAAAGACGTTACCGCTACCAACCACGAGCCTAGTCTTTTCACCATGATACTTAGTATCTTGCGGGATCAAACCAACCGACGCGAATGGATAAATCTTGCAGTCATCACCTATTTCTGTATCACCGTCAATCACAGTCGAGGCACCGACCCTGCAACGTCGACCGATCTTGACTCCTGCACCAATAATGGCATGCCGATCAACGACGGTTCCTTCTCCCAACATCGCATCGGGGTGAACTTTCGCTGTCGCATCGATATGTGTTGATTCTTCCAGACTGACTCGTAATTCTGCCTCGGCAACGGTTTGTCCATCAACGGTAGCAATTCCATGACTGATGGAGACTCCGTCAGACTCGCCCTGAAGAGTGACTTCCAGAAACAACCGGTCTCCAGGAACCACCTGTCTGCGAAACTTCGCATTGTCGACACCTCTAAGCATTGCGCGCGCAGTCGGAACGTCCTTCGTATCGTCCAGCAAAAGAAGCGTAGCGACCTGTACTAACGCCTCAATCATCATGACACCTGGCATTAGCGGACTTCCGGGGAAATGTCCCTGAAAATACTCCTCATTAACCGTTACATTCTTTACCACCGCAATGCGGCGACCAGGCTCATGTTCGACTATGCTGTCGATAAGTAGCGAGGGATATCGGTAAGTGAGTCGGTCAAGAATTAGAGGGATATCGAGAGGCATCAGACTACAACGATCGCGTGTCAAATGAATTGGTTAACGAAATGTTCTCACCGTGGGTCAAGGACTCGACGGCTCAGAATTCAGTTTATCAATCACTTCCTGAGTTAAGTCCAAGGAACGATTGGCCCAAATCACACCAGGTCCAACCGCCATCAAATAATCAAGCCCTTTTTCGGTCGCGACCTCATCAATAGCTGGGCTCAGTATGGTCTCGAACTCAACCTGTAATTCCTGCTGGAGTGTTTCGATCTCTCCTTGAGCATCCTGTTGAACACGTTCCATCTCGGCTTGCGCATCTTGCGTCTGCCTTTGCATATCCAACTGCATCCGACCAATTTCTCGCTGTAAGTTGATTCGTGCTTCACCGCTCATCACTGACTCTCCCTGAGCGAGTTTCTGCTGAGAGTCCTGCAGTATCTGATTAGATGCCTGTAGCTCAGCCTGCAAGTCAGTATTGCGGACCTCGATTTCTGAAATCTTTTGGTCCGTTAACTCCTGAACCCTCTCATTTGATGCCTGTCCATCGGCAGACCCGGCCAACACGCGTTGCAAGTCAACATACCCGATACGAGCACCGGCCGGGAACGGAAGTGTTGCCGGCGCAGCTGCCGGCTCATCTTGCGCGAAAACTGGCGCCGTACCCAAGCAAACCGCAATAACCGCCATCACGCTTAAAGTGCCAAATCTCATCACAACTCTTCCTTATTTCATACCTTGTAAAACGTCTGTAACTGCTCTTAGTTGTTCGATCTTACGACGTCAGAACGTCGAGCCCATCGAAAAACGGAATCCATGTCTTTCTTGTTCGTATAGCCGATCGTTAAACACACCATCCAACTGCGGGTTGTAGTAATAAATCAAACGGAATGGAACATTCAACATTGGCATAAAGATACGAAGTTCAATGCCAGTTGAGGTCTTGAAATCATTCATCATGAACTGGCTTCCAAAATTTTGTACCTGCCCCGCATCGTAAAATGAAATAAGACGGACAGGACCACCAAGTAAAAATTGGTATTCCACATTAAAGAGCACACTCTTATTGCCACCAAGAACCATACGTCCCTGATACGAATACGGGTTAACCATGTCAGGGTTCACCTCCGCCATGGTCGGACCAATTCGCCGAATGTCAAACCCTCGCACTGAATATTCACCACCCAGCCACAATCGCTCGAATACAGGAATTGAACTTGGATTACCAGCCATGATGTACGACACCTGAGCATGAACACCAAAAACCGTATTGGACAAGTGAGGCGTCCACCATGTTGATTCGAGCGTGGGTTTGATGAAACGAGTATTGCCGCCAGCACCGGCAAGTTCAACTCGCGCTGCTAACGTAGTTCCCGTCGTCGGGAAAATAGGATGATCAACTGTGTCATAACGAATTTGCGGTATAACTTTGCTGATCGTTCTCAGACCACCCGATCCGAGCAGCAACGCGTCCGATAAAAACGGATTGTACGCCAGTAGTTCAGGATTCGTACCCATGAACGGATTAACATCACTAACCTGAGATTGATCCAAGCTATAGCCGAGAAAAACCCTCGTGAAATACGAGATAGGAAATCCAGCAGTAACCGATGCGCCCGTGGTTTCTTCAGTGAAACTTCCAATCCACTCCATCCGCCTCGAATACACTTGGGAGCCGATAGACAAATTTCGGCCAAAATTAAAAGGTCTCGTAAATGAAACTGAGTGGTTTCGTGAACGAGAGCCACTCATGAGATTGACACCAAGCGTCTCACCACGCCCCATGAAATTAGATGTTGAGAATGAGATTTGACCAAAAAATCCGTCAAACTGTGACACACCCGCGCCAAACGTCAATTGGTTAAGATTTGCTTCGCTCAGTGCGATCGTGACATTGACTTCATTTTCAACTTCCTCATCTTTTGCTATGTCAACAGCCGTATCATCGAGCGGCTCAAAAAACCCGAGCTGATTCAGTCGCCGAACGCTGTACCTCAATGCTTCGGTATTAAAAACGGCATTTTCAACGATCTGTAATTCTCGACGTATAACTTCGTCGTGCGTAACGCTATTCCCCGTAAACTCAATCCTGTTAACAAAAAACTGCTCGCCTTCTTGTACTCGTATTGTGACGTCAACAACTGGCGCACCCTCAATACGAGCCGGACGAATTTCAGCTATCTCACGCTCGTCGCTATTTCCGTCAATATTTGCTGCGTGCGCTTCAGTATTACCATCTCCGTTCCCGGAAACGGAATCAACAGCTGGTTCATTCCCTGTCGCCAGTTCATCCAGTTCATCGACATAAACGACCTGATCATCAGTCCGCGGACTCAAGTCTGGCGCGAGAGTCATTTCATAATAACCAAGTGAACCATACAACTCTCTGGCATCATCAAAACCTTTTCGGACATCTCCCTCACTATAAAAATCACCGGAGCTGATGTTGTCGAAAATATCTCGAAGACCTTCTTCAAGAAGAATCTCATTACCGGCAAAAGTGAAGTCGCCGATACGATAGCGCTCGCCTTCGTCAATGGGAATCCGCAGCGTCATTCCTCTGGTTTTACCATCTTCAGACTCGTCCAAATAGTCGATGATCGGTTGCCCAACCTGGGCCTCGATATAGCCCTCGTCCCGATAATAGGCCTCAATAGCCTCAGCATCTTCCTCATACTCTTCTGGTTTATAAGTCCCTCTTCCAGTCATCCAGGAAAGCCAGTACCGTTCTTTGACCTTCTTCATCTTCTTCTTTAAGGCCTTATCGGTCATGTCAGAGTTGCCGAAGAAATCGATCTCGTGTACCTGAACCTTCGAACCTTCGCTCATCTCAAATTTTAAACTGACGAGCTTTGGTCCCCCAGCTACAGGTTCGATGGTGTGATCGATTTCCGCAAACGGATAACCTTTCGCACCAAACATATTGCTCAAGAGGGATTTCACACGCCGAATCGTACCAGGGTCAACGAACGAATCAAGCCGCATCGAAATGCCCTGTTCCTGAAGGTTCAAATTGATATCTTCAACCTTGAGTTCATCTGAACCTTCATAGCTAACGATCTTGACTCGTTCTCGTTCTTCAAGATTGAAAATAATCCGCTTTGCAGGAACACCGTTTGAATAAGGATCGTCAACAACCTCAATCCAGAGGTCACTGAGAAATCCCGTATCCCACAACCGCCCATGATCATCAAGAACGATTTGCTCTGTGGCTTCAGAATACGGAACCCACTTACCCTGAGAGGGCAAACTAATATGGTCCTTAATTTCCATGTAGTACAGGTAGGTGTCATAGTCAACGCCACCAACATTATCTTGGGTCGGAAAACGAAGCTCGACTTGTTTCAGCAAGACGGGCGAACCTTCTGGTGGTAACGCTTGGACAACGGGCTCTACCGGAAGCTGGGATGCACCGAAAATTGATGGAGGTTGCTGGGCAGTAGCAGTAAACGAATTTGCCCAAAAGCAAGCGATAACCAAGCCTAAGACCTTTTTTGCCTTGCTTGACCGAGTTAACGCCGTTCTAAAACTCCTCTTACGTCGCATCTAATTCTCTATATACCTACCTGCAGTTGATAGAACAGATCACCGTATCCCACAACGAACACAAGGGTTTACCTTTGTTGATCTAACGCACCCACGCTCTTATTTTACGGGATTTTAGATACTGAGAGCCAGGGGGCGGAACGGTTCTCCGAAAAACAGGAACCCTGGCTGGCTAAGCC
>CEWR01158754.1_pt1 | contig 12454 bp, 9 predicted proteins | sample 356321 | NCBI WGS metagenome assembly CEWR01 (sample SAMEA2621551, study PRJEB7988) | marine metagenome | biome: marine biome (ENVO:00000447); feature: mesopelagic zone (ENVO:00000213); material: "saline water (ENVO:00002010), including plankton (ENVO:xxxxxxxx)" | depth 790 m
CCTCCCACCCCATCCTTTACGAACCCGGTCATCAGCAACCCCGCCAATCCACCACAAAGCAGGACCATTACGGGGTCAGCCCCAAGTAATACCGCAACCACCACAGCCAGCCCGATGACCCCCAGCAGCGGATTTTTCACCGCAGTCCAGCCAAGCCTCCAGACTGCCATGGCAATCAATACTGGAACAACTGCCTGGATTCCCTCGATAAAAGGCTTCACCTCAAGAAGGCTGCCGTAGCCTACGTAGAGCCAGGCGAGAAAGGTAACAATCGCCACGGCCGGAAGGATGAAGCACGTTCCGGCAACCAGCAGACCCGGAAAGCCGGCCCTGAGATAACCGACGTGAAGCACCATCTCGGTGGAGTTCGGACCCGGAATCAGGTTGGTCGCCCCCAGCATATCGAGGAAACGCTCCGGGGTGATCCATTCCCTGCGCTTAACGACCTCGTCCTCGAGCATGGCAATGTGCGCAGCTGGCCCACCAAAGCCTAAAACTCCCAGTCTGAAACTGACCGCTGCCAGCTCGCCAATACGCGACATGAGAACTCACCATCTCAGGCAGGCACCCGGGCCAATGGCCGGACAGCCGCCACTCCTACCAGGGGCTCATCCCCCCGTTTACGCAGATTGTCTGCCCGGTTACGAATCCAGCCTCATCGCTGGCGTAATAAGCGACCGCTCCGGCAACATCATCTGGAACCCCCCACCTGTCCATCGGGATCATCTCCCGGTAGCCGTCCTTCTGTTCCTGCGGATCGTTTTCATGCCGCTCGACAGGAATCCACCCCGGCGCTACGAGATTCACGGTGATATTGAACGGGGCCAGCTCCGTCGCCATGCTGCGGGTAAAACCAATCTGCCCGCCCTTGGCTGAAACATAGGCACTGAAATTGCCGATGCTGCGCTGAAAAACCTCGCTGGTGATATTGATGATCCGGCCCCTGCGTTTTTCCTTCATATGCGGCAAAACCGCCCTTGTAAGCAGGTAGGGGCTCTTGATAAAGAAATCGATCATCGACTGGAAATGCTTCCAGGTGAACTCTTCGATCGGCATCTGGGGCTGGTCAGGGGTCGCATTGGCGACAAGGATATCAATGCCGCCGAGTTTCTCAGCAACCTCATCGCACAGGGTGTTCACCGACTCTTCGTCGGACACATCTGCACGCAACATCAGTCCCTCGAAGCCCTCAGCCTCGAATTCACTGAAGGTTTTCGCTGCGCGCTCCTCGTTGTTGTAATAGTTCAGGGCAACCCTGGCTCCACAGCGGGCCAGGCCAAAAGCGATTGCCTTGCCGAGTCCTGTTGAACTTCCGGTCACCAGGGCAACTCGGCCATCGAGGGAAAATGGCATGACATTATCCATAAGCTGAAATAGGAAGGAATTGCGGGTGAACCCTTATCCGCAAACAAGCAGGAGCATAATGAGCATCTGCACAGCAGTAGTCAAGCCAAGACAAAAACCCTGGAGTTACACCCCACCTCCTCCTCAGGGTTTCAGCTCGGTGTTCCAGTAGGCCTCGCTGACAAAATGTTCCCAGCTTGCTTTGCGGCGATTGACGTGAAGCGTAAAGGCCGACTGGGCAGGTGGCTCAACCGGTTCGCGCAGCAGCTGCATCCCTGCCTCGCGTACAAGCCTCCCGCCTTTGCGGGCATTGCAGGCAAGGCAAGCGACCACGCAATTGGTCCAGCTCCCCGCTCCACCTGCACACCTGGGAATAACATGATCAATCGAGAGATCCTCGGTGGAGCATTTCTTGCCGCAATACTGGCAACCATTACGATCACGGCGAAAGAGATTGCGGCGGGTAAAGGCTACCCGTGGCCGGTTAAAACGGTCGCACCCATGCAGAACAATGACCTCCGGAATCCGGATGCGCCTGCTGACACCCTGGACGAACGACTCGCCGCGGGGAATAGCCAGGTCCGACCAGTTGTCAAAATCATAGAGGGAGTAGCCTTGCGGCTCGACAACACGGGCAAGACCCTTGAAGAGCATTGTGAAGGCACGGCGCACTGAACAAACCTGTATCGGTAGCCAGTTCTTGTTGAGAACCAGGGTGGGATCGGTAAGGCAGGTGCTTTCCATCGTTCCTCGAGACTCCAACCACCGCAGTGCCGGAAACTTCTGCTAAGACCATCATCTTAACCCCTTACCAACTGCCAGTTAAAGTTCCATATTCCGGCTGGTAGCAGCCAGCCGGCAGCGGGGGATTTGCTGGACGCTCAACTGCCTTTAACAGATACTTTTCCCGTTCAATAACTAGGCACTTCGACTATTAGAAATGCCTTACCGAAAGAACCTCCGCACGCAGCGTGGTCAAAAACTGATGAGGGTCCGGACAATAACCGGAAGGTCTCAAGTGCCGATCTCAAAACCCGCCGACGGTAAACGAAATGATTCCCGAGCAAAACCGCGAGGGGGAGTTTTCCTCGGTGGCCCCCTCTCTGCGATGCTCCTGTCGCTGTGTTTTTTCGAAGGCAGCGGCATCCTGGAGCGGACCATCCCCTGGTTTGGACTGCTCCCCCTCCTGATCAGCCTGGGGCGTCATCGCTACAGCCTGAAATGGAGGCTGCTGCACGGATTCTTCTTCGGTTCTATTCTCTGCTGCTGGCCGCTGGCATCTGCGGGCAGCTGGGTTGAAGCTCCGATCCTCTCTACCGCAGAGGCCAGCCTGCCCATCATTGGCGCCTGGATGCTGTTTTGCGCAGCGGGGGGTGTTCTTCTGCGAAAAGCTTCACCTCTCGCGATTGTCCCGGCAATGGCCGTGACCTGGACAGCGATCGAGTACCTGCGCGTCGAATACATCCCATTGGCCAGTCCCGGGATGCAGCTCGGACAGCTTCTGCAACCGAACAGTCCCGAGGGCCAGATCGCGACCGTCATTGGGCTCAGCGGACTCGGCTTCGTGATCTGCCTGGTTAACGGAGCTTTCTACCTCGCCCTGAGAGAGAGCCGGGTTCGTACCCAGGTTTTCCCGGCGCTTGCCGCAACCCTTGGGGTGCTTGGCATGGTCGAGCTTGGGTCCATCATTGAAGCTCCCGGAAAAAACGGCGGGCCTCTCCCGGGCGAAAGCCTTCGAGTAGGACTTGTACAGAACACCGGGGACGGCGGCGGCAAACACCTCGACCTGGCCCGGCAGCTGCTGAATTCAAAACCCCGGCTGATTCTCTTTCCCTCTGACACTTTCCCTGGCAGCGGGGACAAGCCTGGATTCAAGACAGGGCTGGAGACCTTTGCCCGGGAGGAAGGCGTAGCGCTCGGCGCTGGTGTGTTGAAAGACCGGGAAAGCGGAGAAGACAGCAGGCCTTCCCTTCTATACATCGCAAGCGGCGCCCGGCACGGAGATGAGAGCACTGAAGAGATCCTCTCGATTGAAACAAAGGAAGGCCAGTCGATTCTCCTCGTCACCGACCGGGTAAGCCATTCCGCCCATCAGATGAGACGGCTTGCCAGCGAAGGAGCGCAACTCTTTCTCGTGGCTGGCGACAGCGCCGGGATGCAAACAGAAATGCACCGACTCCTCGATCGCCTGCTGGCCTTCCGGGCGCTGGAAACAGGAGTCGGCATCTGCCGGGCAACCCGCAAGGGCAGCTCCTCGATCCTCAACAATAGAGGCTCCCTGCAGGCAGAGGCTCCGAAGGGACAGGACTGGGCAGCGGTCAATCCCGCCCCCCTTCTCAATCCTCGACAGGGCCATACCTGGTTTGTCAAAGGCGGGTGGGTCCTCGCACCGGGCTGCCTCTTCGTCCTGGGGATTCTCGCCCTGCTGGAGCTCTACAGCCGCAGAAAAAGCCCGGGCGGTCAGGACAGCACAAGTCCATCGTGAGCCAGCTGCATCCCGGCGGGAAGTTCCAGGCCGGCATGCGAGATATCGTGGGTCATATGAGTGAAGAACGTCTGCCCGGGGGCGATCTTCTCAGCCGCCGATACGGCCTCCGCTGTAGAAAAATGTGTCGGATGGGGCTGCGGTCGAAGCATGTCAAGCACCAGGGTCTTCAGCCCGCCAAGCTGTCCCCAGCTCTCCTCGGGAATCTCTGAAACATCGGTACAGTAAGCCAGCGGCAAGGGGCCAGGCTGCGACGGTGCCACCCCGCCAGCGCCGTCAAGAGCCTCGATCCGGAACCCCAGCACCGGCTGGCGACCATGAAGCAACCGAAGCGGTGTAAAACGGAGCCCGAAGATGTCGAGAACCTCCCCCACCCGGAGCTCATGCTCCTGCAGGCTGGCGACAAAGGACCTGTTGATGTTCTTCTCCGCCTCAAAGATATGGCGGTAGACCCTGTGCAGAAAATCGAGGGTCTCCTTCTCAGCGTAAATATCTATCGAGGACCCCATAACCGCATTGAACCTGCGCACCTCATCAAGCCCGAAGGTATGGTCAACGTGATCATGGGTAAAGAGAATCGCATCACACCGATCGAGTCGAAGGTCGAGGGCCTGGGCACGAAGATCCGGCGAGGTATCCACCAGGATAACGCGTTCCTGCCCTCCTCCATCGGTGAACTGCAGGCAGATGCTCGCCCGTCGGCGCCGGTCACGCTGATCATCCGAAGTACAGACCTCGCATTGACAGCCAATAACGGGGACACCTGCCGAGGTACCTGTCCCGAGGAAGGTAAAACTGAAATCGGACAGTTCTGGGCCTGTTGACATTTAGCTCTTCTCTACCGCGGCTGAAACGAAATCGAAACGAATCCGCGAACTATTTCTCGCCGACCTTGAAGGGATTGCTGAAATCAGGAGCCTCGAGCCCGAAGATGTGCTCAAGCACTACCTCTGCAGTTCCGCCCGCTCCAACCGATACGGGGACCTTGAAGATCACTCCCGAAACTTTGCAGGCACCAGCATCATCGCAATAGTAGGCCAGGGCTTCAACAAGCACCTCTCCACTGGCTCCGGAAACTACAGCCTCCAGGGGGATGACTATGTCGCCACCCGCGCCGAGAGCTCCCTGGGCAGCGGCCTCCTTCAACAGGACAGGTGACGAAGCTGAAGCCAGGACCTGCCAGCGACTCGGGGCCGATTTCGAATAGTAGTGCTTCGGTGGAAGCGCAAGCTTGAGCACCAGCTTGCCACCGGCGCCGGCTTCAAGCTTCAGACCCTTGCTCTTTACCTCGACAGTGCCGGGCAGATCAGCGAGACGCTGGCTGCGCGGGGCGAGCGGGGAGAGGGGCGCCGGAACCCCCTGGAGCTTGAGCGTGCTGACCTCGAGAGTTTCCAGGTCAGCGATACGAATTGCGTGGTTGTTCGTGTCTGCGATAAATAGCTGCTTGCCACCGGGGGCAAGCGCAAACCCGGAGGGCTCCGAAAACTGCGCCTCGAGCCCCTTTCCATCGCGCAGGCCGGGCTTCCCGGAACCGATCCACCTGGCTACACGGTTTTTCGCGGGATCCAGCAGCTTGAGTCGATGGTTGTAGGTATCCGCCACGGCAAGCCGGGCACTGGCCTCGAGCCAGAGCACCCCGAGGTCATGCTGCAGGCGGGCCTTCTCCCCGACGCCATCGACATCTCCGAAGGCGAAGAGATTCCTCGGCTCAGCATCCTCTCCTCCTACCAGGGTAGAGGTGGCGCCGCTTTCAAGATCGATTGCACGAACCGTGCTGCTCTCGCTGTCGGCAATATAAAGTTTTCCACGGCCAATGCTCAGGCCGGATGGCTGGGCCCAGGCCGCCAGGAGACGGTCGGGCGCGTTGCTGTTCTGTTCCCGACCGGTCCCACTGTAGTTTTTCACGGTCCCTTTTTTCTTGTCGTAAATCCAGATCTGGTGAGTGCCCGCCATGGCGATATACACACTGGAGCGGTCGACGGTAACGTCCCAGGGGGTGCTGAGCTGCTGTGTGCGGCCCTTGCCGCCACCGGTATAATCCCTGCCCTGGACCCCATCACCGGCCAGGGTCGAGACCGTCTTCGTGGAGAGATCGACAACGCGCAGCGCATGGTTTTCGCTGTCGGCAACGTAGAGAAGCTCGCCATCGACGGCAAGCCCCTGGAGCCTGTTGAACCGCGCATCTGCATAACCGCCATCGCGCAGGCCAATACGCCCACTGCCGATGCTCTCGATGAACTTTCCCTCGAGATCCGTCACCACGATTCGATGGTTGTTGGAGTCGCTGATGAAGAGGCGCTTGCCCGCGGGGTCGATGGCCAGCTTGCCGGGAAAACGCAGTGGCGATTTAACCGGGTTCTTCCTGCTCTCGAGGTCGACAGGAAGGGGATCATGCCTGAAAGAGTCGGCCGGGTAGAAGTCAAGCGTCGCCGAAATCGCCGCTTCGATCACATCGCGCTTGCCCTCTCCGGCAACCAGCAGAAGCAGGTTACCGCGCGGCCCGACCAGCGCGATGCTCGGCCAGCTGCGCACACCGACGCTTCTCCATATCTTCATCTCGTCATCGTTGATAACCGGGTGGGCGATCTCGTAGCGAAGAACAGCCTGGCGAATATTTTCCGACACCTTCTCATTGTCAAACTTGGCTGAATGAACCCCGACAAAAGCCACCGGATAGCCTGCGAAGCGGTGCTCGAGCCAGGCGAGGTCAGGCAGGACGTGAATGCAGTTGATGCAGCAATAGGTCCAGAAATCCAGCACGATAATTTTCCCGCGCAGCTCTCGCTCGAGGGAGAGCGGTGGAGAATTGAACCATTCCTTACCCTTGGGGAAATCAGGCGCTTTCAACCTGTCCGCCTCCTTGTCCATCTTTTCGATATGCTTGCGCAGCTCCTGCCGGAGCATGGCCGCCCTGGACTCAGACCCGGCTGCTTCTTCCTGCGCGGCAAGGTGAGCCCCCTGTGGGCCGACCAGCGCGGCCGAGAAAAACAGGTAAACAGCCGCCAGTAAGCACCAATTCATCGTGCAGTTCATGTCGTCCCCTTCTGATTCCGGTACCTGCCGGAAAAACGGTAAATGTACGCTGACCAGAATACTACGGGCAGGACCGCTTCTTCCATCTCTTGATTTGACGGTGTCTTGCGATGACAATACCGCCCTCAACAGTAAACCACATGGAGTGTTGTACCTTTGCAAGCCATCGCTGTCCTCCCCGGAACACCCGGCAGTGTTCACCTCGCAGAGCTGGAGAAGCCAACCCTTGACGACGTCCCCAACGGCCGAGGCGTCCTGGTCGAGGTTCTCCAGGTCGGGGTCGATGGGACCGACAAAGAAATCAATGCAGCCGAGTACGGTGGCGCCCCCCCTGGATACGACTTTCTTGTGATCGGCCACGAGAGCTTCGGGCGGGTTTTAGAGATAGGAGAAAACGTTACGGAGCTGAGTCCTGGTGACTATGTGACCGCCACGGTCCGCCGTCCTGGAAACAGCCTCTACGACAAGATCGGTCATTACGACATGACCACCGACGAGACCTACTACGAGCGCGGCATCAACCTGCTGCACGGTTTCCTGACAGAATATTACGTCGATGAGCCGGAGTACCTCGTCAAGGTGCCGGCCACCCTCGCAAAGGTGGGAGTCCTCCTGGAGCCCATGAGCGTTGTTGAAAAGGGAATCGTCCAGGCCTATAAGATCCAGCAAAGACTGCGGCTCTGGCACCCCCGGAAGGCCCTGGTGCTCGGTGCCGGAGCAATTGGGCAGCTGGCGACCCTGATGTTGAGACTCCAGGGCCTTGAGGTTGTCACCATGGCCCGGACCCCCGGACCCCACCTCAAATCCAAGCTTGTTGAAGAGCTCGGGGCCACCTACCTCAGCACAGAGCAGATGGACCTGACCGAGGTGACAGAGAAACACGGGCCCTTTGACCTCGTATTCGAGGCAACGGGAGTGTCCTGGATCGCCTTCAAGGCCATGGAGGTTCTTGCCAAGAACGGGATCCTTATACTCACGAGCATCACCGGCGGCGATACCAAGGTGGAGGTCCCCGGCGACCAGGTAAACCTCGACTTCGTCCTGCACAATAAGGTGATGTTCGGAACGGTTAACGCGAACCGGGAATACTTCGAGCTGGGCGTGAAAGATTTCGCCCATGCCCAGAGCGCCTACCCGGGCTGGCTGGCTAAGCTGCTCTCTCACCCGGTCGAAGGTCTCGGTGAATATGAGAAGATGATGCATCTCCTGACCACCGAGAAGAAGGCCGTCAAGGTGTTCCTCCAGATCAAACCTCTCGACGCCAGCTGATCCTTTGAATCCCCTCGAGATCCTAGCGCGCCATCACGATCCGGCCGGGTCGATCTTCGAGCTCCTCGTGATCCACTCGACGCTGGTGGCGGCAAAAGCACGTGAGATTGCCCGGCACTGGGCAAGCCGCCACCCGGGCGAATTCCCCGACCTTGATTTTCTGACCGAGGCGGCGATGCTGCATGATATCGGCATCGGTCTCTGTGAGGCCCCACAGCTGCACTGCAGCGGAACAGAACCGTACCTCGCCCATGGAATCCTGGGAAGGCAGCTTCTCGAAGAAGAAGGGCTGGAGCTCCATGCCCTCGTCTGCGAGCGGCATACCGGGGCTGGTATTACTGCCGAAGAAATCCGCCAGGGAGGCCTCCCGCTTCCCGAGCGCGATTACCTTCCTGTGAGCCTTGAAGAAAAGATCATCTGCGTTGCCGACAAGTTCTACAGCAAGAAACCCGGGAAGCTCTGGAAAGAAAAAAAGACTCCCTCCATCGAGAAGGCCATGGACCGATGGGGTCCACAGGTGCGCGAACGCTGGGATGAGCTTGCGGCCGAGTTTCTCGGCGATGACTGACCCGGGGAGAAGGCCGACAGGAGACCGCGATGGACAGCTATGACTGTATCGTTGCCGGTGTCGGAGGCGCGGGAAGCTCTGCCCTCTTCCACCTTGCCGCCAGGGGCTGCAAGGTCCTCGGCCTTGACCGTTTTACCCCGGGGCACGACCGCGGCAGCTCACACGGCGACACCCGGATTATCCGGATGGCCTACTTCGAGCACCCCGACTACGTCCCGCTTCTCAAGCGGGCCCATCACCTCTGGGGGCAGCTCGAGGAGGCGCGTGGGGAAAAGCTGCGCTATGAGACCGGGCTCCTGCAGGCCGGACCCGGAGCCGGGTTCATCGTCGAGGGCGTCCTGCGCAGCGCCCGCGAACACTCCCTGGAGGTTGAGGAGATGGGGGCATCCGAAGCCGCCGGGCGCTTCAACGGCTTCGCCCTCGACGACTCCATGGAGGCTGTTTATGAGAAGGGAGCCGGCTACCTCCTGGTTGAGAACTGTGTAAGGGCCCACGCCGAGGAGGCCGTACGGCAGGGAGCGCAGCTGGAAACCGGGGTGAACATCCTCCGCTGGCGCGAACAGGGAGACGGGGTGGTTGTTGAAACAGACCGGGGATCTTTCCAGGCCGCAAACCTTGTCATCACTCCTGGAGCATGGGCGCCGGACCTCCTGCAGACGGTGGGTGTTTCTCTCGAGGTGCGCAGAAAACATCTCTACTGGTTTCGCTGCCCTGGGGAACAATACCGGGACAGCTCCGGATTCCCCTCTTTCGTTTTTGAAACACCCGGGGGATTCTTCTACGGCTTCCCCTGCCTTGATGGAGAGAGCATCAAGGTGGCGAGGCATTGCGGTGGGCAGCAGGTGACCGACCCCCTGGAGATCTGCCGTGATCTCGAAGACGAGGATCTTGCCTCGGTACGTGACTTCCTGGGAAGCTACCTGCCGGGAGTCAAAGAAGAGCTCGCCCGTCACGAGGTCTGTTTCTACACCTGCACAGCCGATGAACATTTCATCTTCGGAAGGCACCCGGAGTGCGAACGCGTCGTCTTTGCGGCCGGACTCTCCGGCCATGGATTTAAATTCACCAGCGTGCTTGGCGAAATGCTGGCCTGTATGTGCTCAGGAGAAGATCACGGTCTTCCGGTCGGCTTCCTCGATGCAGGCCGTGAAGGACTCTTGCCGAGCTGAAAAACCGCCGGGGAACAGGCTATTTTCCGCCCTTCTTCGCTCCGGAGCCGGCGGGCTTCTTTGAGGGCGGAGAGAGATCGTTGATGTCCTTGTAGTACTGGGACACCAGCTTGCGGTAACGCGTCGGCATGCGTCCCCACACCTCCTGCAGAGACCTTCTGACCTCCCGGTCATTGATCTTGCCCCACATTTCTTTCTCATCCGGGGTCAACTTTCGGAGATTCACCTCGGCCGCATCTCCCTGGCGCAACCTGGTCTTTTCGGCGGTTTCATCCCGCGGCTTATTCCGGTCGCCCTCCTGCTGTTGATTTGCCTGCTGCTGCTGTTGCTGCTGTTGCTGTTGCTGTTGTTGCTGTTGTTGCTGCTGCTGTTGCCGGCGCTGCTGTTGCTGCTGCTGTTGCTGCATCTGCTCGAGCATTTCCTCGACCTGGCGTCGCGTCTCTTCTTCCATCAGCAGGACGATCTTCTCGAGAATGACCTCGACATCCTTCTGCTCCGACTGGACCACCTGGTCGAGTTTCGGTTCAGACATTGTCTCCGAAATATTACGGGTGCGACCGGCGACATCGTGCAGGGGCCCATCGTGATCCTTGCGGATTTCCGCGAGTTGGTCTTCCGCCCACTTCCGCTCGGTGGAATGTTCCTCGGAAAGATCCTTCAGGTAAAACTGCAGCTCCAGGATCGCCAGGGTTACCTCGCCCCTGCTCCTGTAGAGACTCGCCAGGTGCCTGCGAACCTTGTAGCGGGGCAGGAAATACTCGGACTTCACCAGGCGCTCCATGATTTCCACTGCGGTCGCGGTATCGTCTTTTTCCATCGCCTGGCGGGCGGCGTAGAAATCGGCGTACGACCCCAGGTAGGGGTCCCCAGCTGAGCGCAACTTCTCGATCAACGTGGCTAGCTTCTCATTCCTTCCGGCATCCCCCTGCCCGGCCTCATCAAAAAGAGCGTGCAGGTTGATGAGCTCGCCGGACTGGCGGAAGAGAATTCCCAGGATGGGATCACCCCTGGCAAGATCCGGCATGGGAAAAGCTTCCGGGCCGAGGAGCCCTGCCGCCAGGCCTCCGAGCCTGTCGTCACCGAGGTCCTTGAGCGAATCATCCAGGTTTTCGAAGATCAGCTCCTCCCGACCTTCCCGAATCTGGTGTTCAACAAATTTCCTCCATACTCCAGCCGGAGTCCATGAATCACCCGCAACAAGGAACTCCTGCAGGTCCTTGATCCCGGCGACTCCCTGGGCGGAAGCCTCCCGGCCCCCAACCACGAAAACTGCCGGCAGGAAAACGCTCAAAAATAAGAGCCGCGAATATCTTTGAGCCAGCTTACTCATCTCCATCCCCGCCTCCTGGTTCCTTTTCGACACTGTCAGTGCCGCCGGGCGATTCTGCTCCACGATCCCGTTTGCGGGGAAGAAGGCGCCGCAGGCGGGATCCACCTCGCTCACCTTCTTTGTCCGGAGAGTCTTCCGATGCTTCATCTCTTCCAGGGCGCAGGCCCTCAACGATTCCCTGCAGCTGGTTGAGATCCATACCGAGAAGGAACTGGTCAATGATCGGGTATTTACTGATCAGCTCATCGGTAAGTCCACCGAGGGCCTCCTGGGCCTCCGAGAGCCGTTTTGCCTGGTCGGTACGCAGCTCCCGGTCCCTGGTGGATTCAGCCGAACCGGGCTTCTTGCCGCCCTTGCCGGCGGGAAGCACTCCAAGCTCGTTCCACCTTGCCGTACGGGCCCGTACACGACGCTGGGCACTGATGAGCATCCGCAACTCCATAACCGGGGTGATCAGATCCTTTTTATCCTGGTCCTGCTCTCCCTCTTCGCCCTGCTCACCCTGTTGCTCCTGCTGTTGCTGGCCCTGCTGTCGCTTTTCTTCGGCGCCTCCCGACCGCTGCCGGTTTCGATCCATCCTGTTGCGGTTTCGCGCCGGCTGCAGAGCCTCGATCAATTCCTTCAACGAGATCTCTACATCCTGCTGAAGCACCTGGACGAGTGGACCGGTATCGGATTCATCCAGGCGCCCGGAAACATTCTCCAGGTCGGCAATAACTCGCCGGAGAATTTCCGGGGCCACCACCGATGAGGCATCTTCTGTAAGAACCCGCAGGATGTCATCGGCATCAGTCGCCAGGGAGCGCTCTCGCCTGGCGAGCGAACGCCCGGCAAAATCAAATGCTTCGGCAACACCGAAGGTAGATCGTTTTCCATCGTCAGGAAGAAGCTTACGCTGTTTTTCCAGCTCCGAGGTTTCTTTGCCGATCAATTGCTGGTCAGCAAGCAGGGTGTAGAGCCTTGCCAACACAACGCTGGTCACTTTTTCGCGGCGTTCCTGCTCCAACCTCTCCCTCTCCTGGCGAAGCTGGTCTTCAGTCCGGTTAAGCTCTGCAAGAGCATCCTCCTGGTCCTCGAGGGCTCCCTCGAGGTTTTCCGCCTCGAGACGCTGGGCTGCATCCTGCATATTGCGTTCGGCCCGCCGCAGGGCTTCCAGGGTTTCCTGCTGGCGCTGCTGGGGTCTGCTCTGCTGCTGGCGACGCTGTTGCTGTTGGCCTTCCTGTTGCTGACCCTCCTGCTGTTGACCTTGCTGCTGT
>CEWR01159125.1_pt1 | contig 12453 bp, 8 predicted proteins | sample 356321 | NCBI WGS metagenome assembly CEWR01 (sample SAMEA2621551, study PRJEB7988) | marine metagenome | biome: marine biome (ENVO:00000447); feature: mesopelagic zone (ENVO:00000213); material: "saline water (ENVO:00002010), including plankton (ENVO:xxxxxxxx)" | depth 790 m
AGTGGTTTAGCTACTCCCTTTGATTAATGTTTTTATATGGTTGATTGGAAATGAGCACAACAGCTGAAGAAGTATATGTATTAACCTTTGTGTAATATAAAGTCGTTGTCTGAAAACTGTAAGTAAACTGATTGAGTAAATATTAATAATAATGAATACAAAAAACATACTACTCGCCCTTGTTGGCAGATCACCTCAGGTGATCACTGAATCAATTTATGCCTTCAAAAAGCAAAAAGATATAACCATTGATCAAGTTAAAGTTGTTACAACTTCACAAACTAGAAAAAGCACTTGGCAGTGTTTATCTGCAAATGCTGATAATGGTCGGTCAGTTATGGCTAACCTTGCTAAAGATATCGATATCCCTGAAATTGTCTTTGGTTTGGAAGATGTACTTGTTCCCAATGATGCTGATGGAGTGGCTATATCTGATGTGCAAACGGCAAGTGAAATGGAGGCTGTTGCACAGTTTTTATTGTCATTAGTGAAAGAGCTAACGACTGACGAGGAGGTTTGTGTTCATGCTTCTCTCGCAGGGGGTCGTAAAACAATGACCTTTTATTTGAGTTACGCCATGTCTATCTATGGTCGCCCTCAAGATAGTTTGAGTCATGTGTTTGTTTCTTTTCCTTATGAGAGTAGTGATTTTTATTATCCTACTCCTTACTCTAAAACTATTTTTACTAGGGAAGGGGCAAGAGATGCCAAAGATGCTGAGGTTAATCTAGCTAGTATTCCTTATGTACAACTTAGGCCAAACTTGCCACTTAAATTTTTAGACGAAACTATTAGTTTTAAACAAACCGAGCAGCTTTACAGTATTTTGAATGCCCCCCTCTCGCTTGATATAGATACAGCAAGAAGGTGTATAACTTGTTCAGGCATTAGCATGAAATTAACCGCGGCTAATTTTGCTTTTTATCTATTAATGGTTGATGACTTATTTAATGCTAGAGAAGGTTTTGATAGTCCAACAGACAAATGTCCAGATAAGCTATTAGCACTTTTATATTTAAACAAACGCTTTGAGGTGGAAGGTCACATCCATAACTTTGCTGCACTAGAGCAAGCTGTTGATTATGCCGAAGAGCAATTTTTAGGGCTTAAACAATCAGAAATTGAAGGCTTAAAATTAGGCGTTAGTAAAAGCTTCTTTAATGGGCGTAAGAATCAAATAAGTGTGCAATTAAGACGAGAGTTACCTGAAATCGTGGCAGAGCATTACGATATTGATTCATTAGAAAAAACAGCACGTAAAGGTTCTACAAAATTAGCAAATTACTTTGGTATTAACATTGAAAGTAGGTTTGTAAAATATATAGCTTCTTAAATTTGTGATGCAGTAAAAACTTGCTTATTTCACATTATGAAGATTTCCAATAATAATAAATATTAAGTTAAAATATGTTTCTTCCCCAAAAGGTAATAGGGTTATTAACCCTGCTTAAACGTAAAAGTAGTAAAAAACAAAGTAAGGCATATTTGATAGCTATTATAGTATGTTTTTCTCTTTCATCTTTATTTCTTTATAATAAAGATAACCAAAATTTTTTAAATACATATGAACATATTCTTCACGATTTTGTCTTATATTTCGCCTCTCCAGAAAAGGTTGAATTATTAAATAATGAGCAATACATTCGACCATCCTTAGTTGTTCTAGATGATAAAACTTATATCAACTGGCAAAGGCCAGGGCAACTTCCTCGTGGCAAATTGATTTCCCTAATAAACCAGACAAAACACTATAATGATCAACCAACTTATAATGATATTAGGTTTATGGCTTTTGATATTGATTTAGCCGTGAATAATAAGGGGGTGGTTTCTAAGGTAAGCAATGATATTGTTGATAATAATTTAACTGAATTATTTCTGCAAAGTGAAAAGTTAAACCTCCCTTTGCTTTTTGTTACAAGGTCATTCTCCTTTAACGATAGAGATAAAGATGGGTTGAAAATATGGGATGTTGGAACTTATGACGTTGCAATCGATCAGAGTGAAAACATCATTTGGAGTACAACGCAATATAAGGTGTCTACAGATGGAGTAAGGAGAGCATGGAGCTTATCAGAATTAGTCTGTAAAAATGAAAGGTTAGAGTGGTTGCCGTCGATGCAGCTATTGCTATCAAGTGCGACCTTTATGGAAAATAGCCATACCAATAAAGAAATTAGCAAGCATCTCATAGACCAGATTAAAAATATTAATTTAAACACTAATGAAGTGAGTTGCTCTGAAGCAAAAACTAAGAAAATTACTTCATATAGCCAATATTGCAATATCTATAATACAAAGTGCGAAAATAACTTTTACCTTTCGTCCAATAACACTTTCCCAGTTAATTTAACTCAAAATCTTCAGCGTTTTTATTATCGTTCTCTCCCTCCTAAAACTGGTGAATTAAGTTTATTAAAGCACCATTCAATAGGAGATATTACTGAAAGTGGCTGGGGAAGTAGTCAAGTACCCCCATCAACTTCAGTTATTGTCGGTACTGATTATTCTGACTCGTATGATAAGCATGCAATACCATTTAGGAGTGACGATATTTCAGGGGTTTACCTTATCATTAATAGTTGGCTAACTATGATCCAATATGGTCAATTAACTGAGGCACCTTTAGGAGTTCAAATATTTATTCTATTGGTTGCTTCTTTACTGATTTATTTTTTATTAAGGAACCTAACGATAGGTAATGTTTTATTTTTAGGGTCAGTGGTACTTACTGTATTACTATTTTTAATTCTTTTTGGAACAAGTAGGTATGGGATATTGATTGATGTAGGTATACCGTTGGTATGTACGAGTCTTATTATGGCTATTACGGAAGTAACTTTGGCTATGCGAGAGCATAGAGAAGAGAGAGGAAAATAATATGAAACAAATAATCTTTCTAGGATTATACCTATGTATGTTCAATATATATGCTTGCGATATTGTTGCTTCAATTTCACCTTTCACAAAGGAAGCAACATCATCCATATCTATAACGCGAAATAGTAAAGCTGACTTTATTAATGGTTATGAGTTGTGTGCGGGCGATATTGTTACACTAAACAAAAAAGCTAATATTGAAGTTAGATATTATGATTCTTTGACTTCTTTAACTTTAATTGAGGGTAAGTCTGAGGTAATAAGGTCGTTCTCTTCTTGTGGCTTAGCGTGTAAGTTAAAAGAGTTTGCATATAGCATTGCTTTATCAAAAGAATCAAAGACAAGTGCTATCCATCGTGGAAGTAAAGACGATTCTACTGTTAATAACTTAAACCTTCCTTATGATTTTGGTGAAGGCAATGAATCAGCGTTTATGATTTCATCAAAAAGAGAATCCATAGTTGTTTTTTGGCACGGGCCGAATGAAACCTATCGGATTTCATTAACTCAGGGAGATAAAAAAATAGAAAAAAATGTCCAAATTAATAAGGTGAAACTCCCATTAAATGCATTTAACAAAGAAAAGCCAATAATCATGAGTATTACTGGTGAAACCATAAGCTCTTACACTAAGCCCCTTGTTTTTGGGGAGCCGTCAGAAGCAAAGCCACAAGATATAGAGGCATTGTTTCCCTACTTTCTCAGAATGTTACTCTTAGAAGAGGATAATTGGGCTTTAGATATATTAAATGAACTTGATAGTGATGGCTCAAGTGATGAGCTTTTAAATCTTAAACAAGCTATAGCAACAGATGAGTCTATTATCAATAAGCTCTTAGCTATAAATTAAAGAGTTATATGCCATAAAATACAAAAGGAGCCCAATAAGCAGGGTTGCTGTATTGTTGATGCTTTAAGAAGCTCCTTTTTACTTCATTATTGGCTTTTTTAGGGGAAACACCATTAGACAGTTTTTCATAGAAAAGCCTCATAAACTTTGCGGTAGCCTCATCGTTAACAGCCCAAAGTGTCATCAATGTATTTTGGTTACCCGCTAAGTATAAAGCAAAGGGTAAACCTGAAATTCCCGTACCTGGTTTACTTTCATTAGCGGCGGTACTACATGCGGACATTACTACTAAATCTGATTTGAGGTTTAAGGATGAAAACTCAGCTGCTGTAAGATACCCATCATTTTTATTATCTTTGTCTTCGGATGATAAAACTATTGCTGAGTTCAATGGCTCCTTGTCATCTAAATAGCCGTGGGTTGCAAAATGAATAAATCTATATTTACCCAGTAGTCCCGTTTTATCATCGAGTTTTATCTGCGTTTCTGAAGCGTGACTTCTTACATGTATCGTGTTGTTTGTATTTGATAAAAGATACTTTATATCTGTCACTTCTATATCTGTTCCTGGAAGCTCACACCAAGTCAGGTTGCTGCGACTAAAGCCACCTCGTTTTTGAATGTTGGCGGTATTATTCTTTATTGAGTTAATACTCGCTGAAATAGTGCATTGTTCACCGTTTTTGTTTTCAAACTTTGGGTTTGCTACAGCATATAAAGGGTATCTATTTTGTTTTGAGTATGCTCTTTGCCTTTCTTGAATCTTTCCCCAGATGGATAACGATTGCGTGTAACTTATATCGTGATTTTTTATTAACATGTCACTTTCAGGGGTCTTTAATGTTTCAAAAGCCAATAGTGAAAGGTAATCATTCGGGGAGATTAATAATGATTCAGTTTTAGATATGTTTGACCAAATGGGTTTTATTAACCTATCTGAAATGTAGGTTCGTAACTCATTAATATCATTAATCCTATCCTTAATGCGATGAGAACCAATAGGTTTATTAACACTCAACGTGAAGCTTCCTTGAGGGGTTCGCCATAGTTGTTTTTTCGTTGCTTTAAAATATGCGGGAATATCACCGCCTGCTTCAACTAGCTCTTTGTATGAAAGAATGCTCTCTTCTATGGTTTTTGAACTTCCTAAATCAAATATTTCTAATTGTTTATTTGCACTTAGTGTTAAAGCATGAATATTTTTATCGGTGTGGTAATAGCTTAAGAAAACAGTATTTTTATCATACTTGCTAAGTAACTCTTGCCCTTGAATAGGGGTTAAGCTTGATGGTTTATTATTGAAATTCTTTTGCGTGTATTTAACGTCAAGTTGAGACTGGAATGAAGTTAACCTAGCATTGTTATCTAGGTATTCTTTACTTATTCTTGCCAGAGCTCTATCGAGTAACTTTTCTCCTAGGCTATCGTCATTTATAAGCATTAAATGGCGTTCAGATAGAGTTTTTTGTTCTGTAAATAGCTCTTCTAAAAGCTCCAACTCAACTTTTGATAAATCGGTATGGTTAAGGCTAAGTTGTTGGTTTAGCTTATCTAATAAAAATAAGGCCTTGTGCTTTTCAGTATGAGAGAAGGCTGATGAAAAATCTTTGTTAATTACATATAACCTATATAACTCCTTAAGCTCAGGAGTATATTTTTGATACAAGCCGAATCTTTGTTCATCGATTAGTCCTCTATTATTGTATATAGCACTGTCTAACATTAACTCTATTTTTTTAAAATACTTTGTTGCCTCTAAATATTTATTTTGTGCTATGTAATCTTCACCAATCCACTTCAATATAGGAATTCCAATAGATGGACTTTTCTCAATTTTCTGAAAGCTTTGATCTGTAGATATTTGTTTTATAATATTTTGAGATTGCTGCTGTAGCCCTAGTTCTCTATATATTTGAGACATAGAAAGCAGAGTAAGGGGCTGAATATCGTCTTCATATATTTTTAGATCAACAGAGTGTAATACTTTTAGAGCTTCAGTATTAAGGCCAAGTTTGTGATAGGAGCGAATTAAGTTGATTTTATCTTTCAAAATATCACTATTTTTTTCCCCATAAAGCTTAACTCTTTGAGTAATCGCTAGTTGTGAATAGGTTATAGATTTTTGATAATCCCCTGTTATATAAAATTGTTGGGCTAGTAAGCTAATAGCTCTAATAGAGATATGGTGATCATTGGAATAGTATTTCTCCAGATTGTTATATGCTTTACCGACTAATTTAAGGCTCTTTTTGTGCAAGCCTAATTGTTCATGTATTTCAGCTAAATCTAAAAGTAACTCCAAGGTGAGTTGATTATCTAGACCATTTCGCCGACTAGAGATACTGTACACTTCTTGAAGTAGTGCAATACTACCCTCAAAATTTCCGACATCAGAAAAATAGTTCCCAAGGCTTTGAGCAGTTGATATATATTGCACTGAATGCGTACCATACTTCTGGGCTGCCTTATACCTTTCTTCATTAAGTTCTTGAGCTTCTTTACTCTTACCTAACTGTAAAATTTTTCGGGTAAAATCATCATAATCTGGGCCTAATGTGGTCATGGCTATTCGTTGATTATTTAATTTTTCATAAATACTGCTTTTAACTAGCGCTAACCCTTTAGCTTGTTTTCCGCTTAATATATAGCAGTAGCCTAGGGATTCTTTTATTGATAAAGATAAAGCTAGTGATGAGGTGCTTTGGTCAAAATTGACAGATTGAATGAGCAGTTTCTCTAAAATAACTTGGGCTTGTTTAACGTCTCCTGAAGATAAATATACTCTTGCTAAAAAATATTGAACACTCAATTTAAATTGCTTTTGATTCTTACTATCAAGTTCCCCCATACCCTCAATAGCCCACTTGAACATATTAATTGAATTTTCAAATTGATTATGAACACTGTAAAGCTCACCTAGATAAAACCCTTGATAAATTAGATGCTTACTTTTTTTATCTTGTTTGAGTAAGTTTTGATAAATTAACTCTTGCTTGCTGATGATATTAAAAGTACGACCAAGGACTTTGTACGCTTCAATTAATTTTTTAGTAATGGTGATGATGGTTGAACTATTTGGGTTTTTAGATAGTAGTAAGTGTTCAAATAAACTTTCGAAGAGTGGAATGGATTTATGGTATTTTTTTACTGACTGGTATGTAGATGCCAATACATAAAGAGCTTTTAAACTTTCAGGTGCTTTGTTTCCGTGTTTAAGAACACTATTTTCATATTCCTGTTTTAATAATAACAGGCTTTCATCTTGATTTTTTATTGAAGCATAAGACTCTTGACTATAAAAAAGGGGGCCAAGTACAAATATAAAAAGAAGGTTTATCAGAGTATTTTTCATAATGGCTTGAGTATGATTAATTGATACTCGACAAAGCTACCAATTAATCATACGTCGATTTATCTAAAAAATTAAGTTGTTAGCTTCAGTTTCAAATGCAGATATTTTCTCTTCAAATGATTTTTCTGAAATGGAGGATGAAGCATAACCTGAGCGTTCATCTAACTCACCTAATGTACTACGCACTAAAGAAGTAGCTTTATGCTCATCACCTAATTTTTTTGTAAAAACGGTGTTCAAATCAGTTAATAATTGCAAGGTTCGCTTCTCATCTCCCATTCGTTTATAAATTATAACTAGAGCCTGACTCTCTGATAAAAGAGTATTTAGGCCTAAGTCGTACTTTACTTTATTCCCATAACCGTCAAATGTGTCAGCTAGTATAGGTTTATCTTGTTTATCGTAAATATCGAGGGATTTTTTGAAAAAATTATATTCTGTATCAGCCCATTGTTCAGAGTCAGATGACATATCACTGTTCAAAGAAGCACCTATTGAGGATGGGTTAGATAGAAAGCTGGGTAAATTACTTGTTAGCATTTTTATTCTTTCATAGCTTGTTTTAGTGCCGATAGTCTTTTCATGATCAGGCCCCAATTCAAGTAAATGATAGGTATAAACATTTTTATGCAATTTTTCTAATTTTGAAAACGACTCCATACCTTCGAGGTTTCCGTATGCGGTTAATAACTTTTCATACGAAGAAGAAAATTTGGGGCTTTCAATTCCATCAGTTTCTAAGGCTAACAACAGTTCATTTTCATAAGATGATATTTGCTGTGGTGATGTTGTAGAGGTAGAAGCACAAGATGTGACAAGTAACAATAATGCTATACAAACATATGCGGGGTTTATCAAGGTTTGAATGCTTTTGAACATTTACTATTTCCTATTGAATTTTTTATTAATTATTATTTTATTGATGAACTTTCAAGCTTTTATGCTCAGAAGTTTGAAATGTATTAGCGCCAACATACTAAATTATTAGATCAAATTTATCTACAAGAATTAGTCACTAAACGAATACTTTTATATATTCTTAAAGCATGTCGTTAAAGAGTCATGAAGGTATTTTATCGTTCCCCCTATATACAAACCATGTAGCCTTAAATATAAACATCTTTGGTGTTCCTCTAGGTGTTTAGAAACTTCTAAAATAAAAAATTATTATTGTTTTCATTATGATGGCCTTCTCGATTTATTCAGCTGATTGATATTTAATTATGAAGGATATTTAAATCGTCTTTCTTAGTTGCAGCTGGGTAAACCTTTTGATGATCCAATATATGTATAAGGAATTAATATGCATTTGATAAAACAGACCACCTTCTTGATCGCAATGGCGCTTCTAACTGCTTGTGGTGGTGAGGAAGAGCAGAGCAGCTCAGTTATTGAAACCACACCTATAGCTCAGTCTCAAACACCTGACAATAATGAAAATATTTCCCAGATAGTTTTTATTCCGGCTGTTAATTCAGATATTCTTTTAGGTGGAGAGGTTAGTTCAACACCCATCACAATTGATATTTCTGGTGAAGAGCCAATATCTATAACAAATGGTGTTTACTCAATAGGTGGAGGTGAGTTTATTAGCGAGGCGGCTACTATCAAAAATGGTGAGGTGCTGGTTATTAAGCAGGTATTACCTAATGAATATGAAACAAGTATTACAACGACTGTCACTATCGGCACAACAACGTTAAGCTTTATTAATAGTACGGGTAAAGCTCCATTTGGTTATGTAAAAGTGCCAGAAGGAGCAATATCGATAAACAGTAAAACTGACTTTACTAAAGTGGCTTACTACGACGCGAATAATACTAAAATCAAACAAGTTGATCATTTCCCTAGCATCACATCTTTTGCTGAAATAGACACTGATAAGGCAACAATAGCTCTATTTACACCTCATGATACTAATCAAACAGCACTGGTGTTTTTATCGTTAAGTAACAAGCATTATGATTATGATGCTTCAATCGCGACTTTTGTTCCAAGGTATGATCCAGAAGAGTGTAAAAGTTTTACCGTAATGTTAAATGGTTTAAGTGGCTATGAACTACAGCCAAGTTTTCGTTATAAATATGATAATGAAACAAACTTTGAAGTGGCTGAGTATAACAAAACCTCTGGGGAGGCAACGGTATTATTAACATCATGTGAGGATGAAGGGTTAATAATTACTGAAAAAAATGCTGACCCTTATGATTATTTTGAGGTTTCATATATTGATATCCCAGTTGGTGAAATAGTTGATGGAGATGTTGTTTCATTAACAATGAAAGAGCCTGTTCTTGTTACTGTCCAAGTAGATAATGCTGAGTTTACTATTATCACATCACTTAATGAAGATAATACCGCACATAACAGCTCTTCAAGTAGTTTAGGTAATGGTAACCTTTACGCATTTCCAACCCAAAATGGTCATTATGTAGCGAATTTTTCTTCGATAGAAATTCATGACAATGATGATTTTAAAAATCAGTTTTTCAACTACTCACAGTTGCCAGAAAATAATGTTTTTAGTGAGAATATGTTTGATATTGAAATTGAAACGGTTGATTTTGACCATGAAGCATTAACATTTAACTATTCCGTAAGTGGTAATGATACTCCAAGTGTCGTACTTTTCAGCTTAAAAATAACTTATGAAGCCATGGTAGATGGTGTTGCTAAGGAATTTAATACAAGGACTTCAGTGTTTAGCCAACATTCCACAAAGCCTATATCATTTCCAAATGTGCATGAGGAGTACATTCCAGAAGGCGCTGAAATTATTAAAATTACTGGTAAATTACATGCGATTAAAACCACCTTTTACAATGATTTAGATACGGCAATGGGCTTTGGCGTGAATGCGAATACTTTTATGCCGTATGGTTTTAGTGATGATTATGAATCAAGTGGATTTTTCACTAGCGAATATTTTACTTTCTTTGAAAATACTAATACTAATACTAATACTAATATTAATTAGTTGGTGAGGTTAGCCGACTATTTTATACCATTAGTGAAGTATCGATAATTCTCATTGGATGGTCTTATTTACTTAAGCAGATGGAGCATTAATGACCTTTAGGTAAGACTATCTCTGGGTAGTATTATCACTATTGGATTCTAGTAAACCTCATACTAGAATCCGCTTATGTTCAGCAACGACTAGAGGTAGTTGTTGTATGGCTATTGTATTTATCATTATGATATTTATAGTTACCAAAATTGCGCAAGGATATTAATAAAAAAAGGGAGCCTATGGCTCCCTGAGGACTGCTTCTTAAACAGTCCTATTTTACATTTCAATGCATAATCGTAAATCGGTTATTCCCATCTAGTATGATTCAATGTTTGTTCTAAAACCGTCAGGAACAACAATGAAATATATAACTCATTTAACCAGAAAACTAATTTGTAATAAGCGCCTATTTAGAAAGTTCTTACACGAAATTAATAGGCCATCAGTACGAGAAACTGAACATTATTTTGAAGAGGCTAATAAACTTGGGGCTACTCCTTTACAGCTATTTAATCTTGCAGGAGCTTGTTATGCACAGCAAAAAGAAGGGCATATGAGATCTATTGATATGAAAAACTTTGATTATATTAAAAGTATATGCCAATCAAATTACTATTTACCTAAAAATCATAACGTTAAGGTTTTTCGAGGTTTGCCTATTTCCAGCTATGATAAAAATCAACACTCTGATAGATATATTAAAAAAATCATTAATAACGAAAGGAAAGGCTGGGAAAGCTGGACGTTACGAAAAGATATCGCTAGAAAATTCACTCGCGGCGAAGGCTTTATTCTTGAAGCAACAATAAATACGAGTTGCCCTGATATTTTAGGGGCAAATATCTATGGTATGAAGCATGAGGATGAGCTTATTATTGAAAGTAACTCTAAAAGCTATAATTTGGAGTATGTTTTTGAAAATAATATGTAATAGACTTCAATAAGCTAAGCAGGCTTTTATAGCCCACTCGCTTGTCGCTCAGGCTTAAACTAAAGTAGTGCTAGAATGTTGCCAGCCTCCTTAAAACCAGCCAGTCGAAGCTCAACAATACGATCATTACTCTCAGATGCTAATTTTTCAAGTTCAGCCAATTTATCTAAATAAAGCTGTTTATCAACTTTATGCGAACTGTTATCGGTAAGCTTTCTTTCTGAGTTATACATTAGCTCGAAGAGTTTTACGCATGATGATGATTTATAGAGAAGCCTGCTTTTAATTAATTCTTGCTGAGCTGGCGTATAGTTATTAGAAGGTATTTCAATAAGCTGCTTATTAGCCTTTTCGATTTGTGTTAAAAAACGCTGACGGTGACTATAGAGATATACGTGCTGATATAATGAGTCATAAGTCTTTAACTGCTGTAAGTATTTATCTAAAATGGGCTTTCTAATCTCCTGCTTTTGTTTGTTTTTACTATTACCTGTCTCCATTTCGATAGCAGCCCATTGGTTTTTAATGAGCACTAAACCATCGATAATTCTTTTGTCATTTCCTCTGAAGTCTAGGCATAACCTTAATTCTCGCTCAGTGACAATATTCTGAGTTGCTCCTGACTTTATTAAATCGAGCATAACAAGTTGTGTGCAAAAATCATGGATTAGGTTACGTTCATTAATTTTACTGAGATCAGCATTCAGATCTAGTTCGGTATTTAATAAATATTCGGCTTGTCTAATACCTTCTGATGAAAGGATGAAAAATTGATTATCAGTACAGCCAAAAGTACGCTGAGTTAATAATAGTCCTCGCTTTCTCATTTTATTAATGAGCTTATTTGTAGCTTCCCTTGAAATATCTAAGGTATTTTGAATAATAGTTTTTGAGCTTGATCCGAAGCGCCCTGTAATAACTAAAATGGCTTGCTCTCTTATTTTTCCGCAACTGTATGAGTTTTCAATTTTGGGAGGTGTGAGTAAATTGGTCTTGAGTTTTTGAAAGGTGTGAATTTGACGCATTATTTTCCTACTTAGTTATTGTTGTTAACTAAATAGTATTTGGCTGCGCAAATTATACTGCTTTGCGGTTATTAACATAAAGCTTTGCATTATGCTGATGCGTTGCATCGTTAAGCATGCTGCTTAACCTTCACTGTTTTTCAAACAGCTAAAAACGTTGTTTTTATTATGTTGCTTTCTATACAGCAGTATTTACGCGACTCGTCGCTATACTGCCTTACGTCGCGTTGCTCCTAATATAAAGCAACAACTGGGACTCAGCTCCGCTGATTTGGTGCCTTCTCCGGCATAAAAGTGTGGGAAAGATATCCCAAAGACACACTTTCATTTTACTCTTGCAGAGTACCGCAAGAAACTGTTTGCTGCGCACAGTTTCTTGTTTCGATGAATCGAAATAAAACG
>CEWR01062766.1_pt1 | contig 12451 bp, 13 predicted proteins | sample 356321 | NCBI WGS metagenome assembly CEWR01 (sample SAMEA2621551, study PRJEB7988) | marine metagenome | biome: marine biome (ENVO:00000447); feature: mesopelagic zone (ENVO:00000213); material: "saline water (ENVO:00002010), including plankton (ENVO:xxxxxxxx)" | depth 790 m
ACAAATAGTAGCTGAAATTAAAGCAGCCAAAAATATAGTAATTACATCACATAAATCAGCTGATGGCGATTCAGTAGGTAGCTCATTAGGCTTATTAAATTTCATTGAAAAACTAGGGTTAACAGCTACCGTTTGTCATCCAGATGCAGCACCTAAATTTTTACATTGGTTAGATACTTCGGCCTTTCTTTTAATGACAGACCAACCAGAAGAAATCACTGCTGCTTTTGCAACTGCTGACTTGGTGTTTTGTTTAGATTACAATGCAACTAACCGTATTGGATCTGATATGCAAGCTTTGCTAGAAGCAGGAACTTGTAAAACAGTAATGATTGATCATCATTTAAACCCGGAAGATTTTGCAACGTTAACCGTTTCTGAACCTTCAGCATCTTCTACATCAGAGTTAATTGTTGATTTAATTGAGCAATCAGGTAACATTGCCTTATTGGATGAGAAAATTGGAACGCCATTGTACTTAGGTATTTTAACCGATACAGGTAGTTTTAGGTTTTCTTCTACATCACCACGTACTCACGAGGTGTTGGCAAAGTTATTAGCTGGAGGAGTAGTAAATAACTTGATTCATGAAAAGTTAAGCGATAACAACACTTTGAGTAGATTACGTTTGCAAGGTTATGCAATGTGCGAAAAGTTGGAGGTTATGGAAGATTATATGGTTTCTATCATATCATTAACTAAAGAGGAATTAGCAAAATACAATTACCAAAAAGGAGATACTGATAACTTAGCCAACCAAGCTTTATCTATTAAAGGAATGAGAGCGGCAATTGTGTTTACTGAAAGAGATGGTATCATGAAAATATCTTTCCGATCTAAAGGCGCAGAAAATCCTGTGAATATATTGGCAGGAGAAAACTTTAATGGTGGAGGACACGCAAATGCTTCAGGAGGTATGAGCGAATTAACTGTAACCGAAACTTTAGATAAGATTAAAGGTTTAATACCTCAGTACTTTTCAGCTCTGTAGTATAAAATTAAAAGTATAAAAAAGCGGTTTGAGATAATTCTCAAACCGCTTTTTCTTATATATATTACCTGGTGATTTTACATTTCGCTACAAATGGTCATATTCAATTTAGAGAATACTCGAGCTCTCAAACTGGCTAATCCTTTAAATTCTTCTCCATTAACCATATTCTTGATTGCATCTGCATTTTCGAATTGGAATATCCCAATAATCTCAGGTCCTTGTTCACCAACTATTTGATCAATTCCTTTATACTTCCCTATAAGTGTAGCATTATTCTGTGCCATTATTGGCCACATTGCTTCCATATAATTAGGTAGTTCACTCATGTTTTCTTTATTAATAATGGCATTCATTACTAAAGTTACTTTGTTTTCAGTCATTTTAATTGTTTTAATGATTAATAATAGCCTTGAAATTATTAGAGCCTTTTATATGTTTTGTGTTTTTTAATCTTAATTGATTACAATTACTTTGTTCAGCTCTAAAACTGTTTTTTCTGTTACGATTTCTCCAGTTTCAATATACTTTTTGTGCCCTGCTAGTAAAGAATTCCAATTTTTTGTATTCATTTTTTTCATCATTAAAGAATTGAGGAAATCAAAAAATACATTTTTAATGCTGTAATGAAAATCAGCGCGTAATATGGTTTTACCTTTTTCAGTTCGTACCATAAAATCGGCACTCGCAGTTTTCATTCCAGGTAATTTATTAAACTCATAAATTTCAATAGAGATAGATTCACCTTCATTCCAAGCTGTAATTCTTTCTTCAACTGTGGCACCCATCATCGTAAAATCGCAATGACGTGTTGCTCCAACACCTTCTTGCTGTGCTGAAGTAACGTGTGATGTTAAAACTCCAGGGCTACCATGACAGATATTACCAAACTTTGCGATTGCTTTCCAAGCATCTTCTTTAGAGGCATTTATTTCTATTTCTCTTGATATTGTTGTCATATTAGGCAGTTTTAAGTGATTTAATTAATAAAGTTATTGTGGTTATTCCTTGTTGATGGTCCTTGGTACTTTTTGCTCTGGTTAATACTCCAAAAAAAGAAGTGTGTAGTAATTCTGTAACGGCTGAAGTATTTAGAGTAGGAGAGATATCACCATCCTTTTGTGCTTCTATAACTGAAGGTTCAATTATAACGAGTAGCCTATCAAAAGCTTTAGCAGTCGCATTACTAACAGCATTATTTATAGCTCCAACTTCCGACATCATATTATTAGTCATACAACCACAGAAATCTATTTCTGGTTGATTTTCTAGCATATGAACATACATATATAGGAGTCTATCAATTGCTTTTCCGTTTTCATTGTTGAGTAGTTGTAACAAATATTTTGTATTCATTGTAGCATATGATTCTATGCAGTTCAATAAAAAATTCTCTTTACTCTTAAATGCATTGTAAAATGCACCTTTTGTCATACCGGTTGTTTTGCAAATTTCTTCTACTCCTAAGTTGTTGTAGCCTTTGTTCCAGAATAACTTAACGCCTTTGTTGAGTACTTTTTCTTTGTCATGTTTGATATTCATATTACAAACATACTTAAACAGACCGTTCGGTACAATTAATTGTAATAAAAAATATTATAACATATTTTAGTGGTTAATACTGAAAAGTATTGGTGTTATTGAAGATTAGGTAAGGAGGGAATAACGGAGTAAAATATAAGATGCTATTCATTAATTTAGTTGTTAATCAACCTTAAGAATAGTTAAATTGCAGACTATTATTTAAAATATGACACAGGCTTTAGCAGATTTAAAATCAGGAAAACTAATTGGTTCAAAAACATTGAAATTAGCTTGTGGTTTAAAGGAATTTCCAGAAGAAATATTAGCTCTATTTGAAACTTTAGAAGTGTTAGATTTATCGGACAATCAAATGTCTGAATTGCCTGATAGTATTGCTCAATTGAAGCATTTGAAAATCATATTTTTTGCACGAAATAACTTCACAACTTTTCCTGTAATATTAAAGGAATTTCCAGTATTGAGTATGATTGGGTTTAAATCCAATCAAATTAAAACAGTACCAGAAAATGCATTTCCTCCGCTTTTAAAGTGGTTAGTTTTAACTGATAATAAGATCAATAAAATACCTGCAAGTATTGGAGGATGTCATCTGCTTCAAAAATGTGGTTTAGCAGGAAACCAAATTGAAGAACTACCAGCTGAAATGGCAAACTGTGTAAACTTAGAACTCCTAAGAATAGCAGCCAATAAATTAAAGACTATCCCAAAATGGTTGTTAGAATTACCTAATTTATCTTGGGTAGCATTTGGTGGAAATCCTGCAACACATAAAATTCAAAAAAATACTGGTTTTCAATCTTTTGATTGGAATGAGTTTACCATTAAAGAATTAATAGGAGAGGGTGCTTCAGGATTGATATCTAAAGCAAATTGGAATTTGAAAAAAGAGGATGTAGCGATTAAGGTTTTTAAAGGAGATGTAACAAGTGATGGCTTACCTGAAGATGAAATGGAAGTATCTATTGCTGCTGGTAAACATGAAAGTTTAATTCAAGTTTTAGGAAAAATAAAAACGCATCCCGAAGAGAAAAGCGGTTTAATAATGGAACTTATATCTCCTGATTTTATCAATTTGGGTAATCCGCCAAGTCTGGAGTCTTGTACTAGAGATGTGTTTGATGACGAATGTGTTTTTAACGGAGGAGAGTTATTGAATATTGCAAAAAGTATTGCATCTGTTTCTTCTCAGTTACACAATAATGGAATTAATCATGGTGATCTATACGCACACAATATATTGGTAAATAAAACAGCAGACTGCCTTTTGGGTGATTTTGGTGCAGCTTCTTTTTATGCTGTTAACTCTGTTCTTGCTCATAATATTGAGCGTGTTGAAGTAAGAGCATTTGGTTGCTTGGTAGAAGATGTCTTAGGACTTGTTAGTGATAAAGACTTGGATAATCAGCTCCGTAATAAATGGCAACAACTGATTACAGCTTGTAAAAAATTGGAGGTTAAATCTCGGCTTAGTTTTTCTGAAATTATAGATGAACTAAATAAATTTTAAGAGTTTAGTTTTAGGATATATTGAAGTTAACTTCATTTTAAAGAAAAAGCGGTTTGAGATAATTATCAAACCGCTTTTTTATGTTTATTGACTATTTAATCAATAACAGTTACTAAGTCTTCTTTACTTTTTCTAACTTTTTTAAGACCTGCCAACCAATCGTTTTCAACATCTCTATAACCTAATGTAAGCATAACACAACTTTTTAAACCTTTCGCTTTTAAACCTAATATTTCATCTAAAGCTGCTGGGTCAAAACCTTCAACTGGAGTGCTGTCTACATTTTGTAACGCAGCAGCAGCCATCCCTTGTGAAAAAGCAATGTATGCTTGTTTCGCTGCATGGTTAAAGTTCTCATCTGCATCTTTTTGAGGGTAACTGCTTAATAACATTTGACGGTAGTTTTCCCAACCTTCATTTTCAAAACCTCTAACAGTATTTGTTAGGTCAAACATTTTGTTAATTCTATCTGCTGTGTATGTATCCCAAGCAGCAAAAACTAATAAATGAGAACAATCTGTAATTACTGATTGATCCCAAGCAATTGGTCTAATTTTTCCTTTTACTTCATCATTTGTAATTACGAATACCTCAAAAGGTTGCAATCCACTTGATGTTGGTGCAAGAGAAATCGCTTCGATAATATTATCAACTTTATCTTTTGGTACTTTTTCTCCATTCATCGCTTTTACAGCGTGTCTCCAATTTAATTTATCTAATAATTCCATATTTTTTGTATTTGATGTAAGTCGTTTATTTTGCTAATTTTTTCAATAGTAATTCAGCAACTAATTCAGAAGATGCTGGGTTTTGTCCTGTTATAAGTAAACCATCTTCGAGTGCATAAGGAGCCCAATCATCACCTTTAGAATAAGTAGCACCATTTTTTGTTAGCATATCTTCTACTAAAAAAGGAACTACATTCGTTAACTGAACAGCTTCTTCTTCTGAGTTTGAAAACCCTGTAATCTTTTTACCGTTTACAAGAGAAGATCCATCTGGATTTTTTGTGTGCTTAAAAATTGCTGGAGCATGACAAACTGCACTTACAGGCTTGTTATTTTTAATAAAGGATTCAATTAGTGCTATTGAATGTACATCTTCAGCTAAGTCCCATAAAGGACCGTGTCCACCAGGGTAGAATACTGCATCATAATCAGCTTGGTTAACCGTTTCTAGTTTGAGTGTTTTTGATAAAAGTTCTTGTGTTTCTTTATCTGCATTAAATCTTTTAGTCGCTGGAGTTTGATAATCAGCTAACTCACTCGTAGGGTCAATTGGAGGTTGTCCTCCTTTTGGTGAAACCAAAGTAATCTCTACTCCTTTATCTTTTAAAAGATAGTATGGAGCTGAAAATTCTTCAATCCAAAATCCAGTTTTTTCTCCGGTATTCCCTAGTTCATCATGACTTGTTAATACAAATAATATTTTTTTTACTTCCGTTGTTTCTACTGCTGGTACTTGTTCCTTTTCAGTTTTGTTAAAACAAGAGGTAAGCCCAATAATTACTGCAATTGATAATAGTGTTTTTTTCATTTTTATATAATTTAGTATGATAACGTTACAATTTTTTCAACATCTTCAGGAGCTAATGAATCATGCTCTCCTAAAGTAGTCATTCCTCTTTCTTTTAATCTACTTGCTATTTCAGCAGCAGTCCCTTTATAATCTTCGGTATAATCGGATAGTTTAGTTTTTATACCAAGAGAATGGAAAAAAGCAATAGTTTTCTCAATTCCTTCTTTCGCTATTTCATCTAAAGAACCTTCGGTAACTCCCCAAACTCGTGTGGCATATTGTGCTAATTTTTCTTTTTTAGATTCGAAATTATACGTGTAGTGCGAACCTGTTAGAATAGCCAATGTTCTGGCATGGTCGATACCAAAAAGGGCTGTAAGTTCATGGCCCATCATATGAATTGCCCAATCAGAAGGAACTCCTTTTTGAATCAATCCATTAAGTGCCATAGTACAACTCCACATAAAGTTTGAAGCAGCTTTGTAGTCAGTAGGATCTTTTAATATGATTGGAGCTATTTCAACTAAAGTTTGGAGTATTCCTTCTGCCATTCGGTCTTGTAACAATCCTCCAACAGGATAAGTCATGTATTGTTCTAAAACATGTGTAAAAGCATCTGCAAGTCCATTTGCTATTTGACGCTGAGGAATTGTTTTAACTACGCTTGGATCTAATATCGAAAAAACGGGAAACAATCCAGGGCCACCCATCGTTAACTTTTGTTTTGTTTCAGATCTAGTAATAACAGCACCAGAATTCATTTCAGAACCTGTAGCAGGTAATGTTAACACTGTACCAAATGGCATTCCTTTTTGAGTAGGGATTTTTTTATCCAAAATATCCCAAGGATTCTTACCTTTAAATTTTGCTGCAGAAGAAAGAAATTTTGTTCCGTCAATTACAGAACCACCACCAACAGCTAACAAAAAAGTAATTTTTTTTTCTTTGATAATCGCTAATGCTTTTGTTAAGACAGCATATTCTGGGTTTGCAGGAATTCCTCCAAACTCTTCAACTTTAAATCCTTTAAGAGCAGTTATAATCTGTTCGTAAACACCGTTATTCTTAATACTTCCTCGTCCATATAAAAGTAATATTTTTGAATCTGTAGGAATTTCAGTTGCTATTTTTTCAATTTCACCTTTACCAAAAATAATTTTTGTAGGATTTTTAAACTCAAAATTCATCATAATAAATCTGTTTGATTACAATCCGTTATAAATTGTTCAACAAAATTAGGACTCTTATATTCAGAAAAAATTGATGTATGGTAAGAAACTCAATTATGAGTTAATTCTTTTCTAATTCTACTTAAACTTTCTGTTGTTATACCAAGATAAGAAGCAATATGATAGTTTTTAACACTCTGTTCTATGTTTGGATAAGCACTGATAAATGAAGTGTATCTTTCTTTTGCTGATTGAGACAAACTAGAAAGAATTCTTTTTTGTAAAGCAGCATAACCTTTCTCCATTTTTTTTCGAAATAAGGTTTCTATTTTAGGTATCTTAAGATAGAGGTACTCGACATCCTTTTTTGATATTTTATAAACGATCGCCTCTTGAATACATTCAATAGTCATTGCAGCTTTAGATGTAGTAAAAAAAGCAGTGTAATCACTTATCCACCAATCTTGAATTGCAAATTGTAGGGTATGCTCTTTTCCAGAGTTATCCATAAAATAAGTTCTTAAGCAACCAGAAGACACGTAATATTGATTATGCACTACTTCATTTGCATCTAAAAGGGTGTCTCCTTTTTGGAGCCGTATTTTTTCAAATTTAGAGACAATAAGATGACTCTCCTCTTTGGTAAAAGAGATGTCTTTAAAAATTTCTAAGAGTATGGAATTATCGATGTTCATTTATAATTACTTGGTTTAAATGTCAAATTTCTCGTTAGTCAATTTTTCTGAAACTTCCCATAATCTTTTGGCAACAGCTTTATCCAGTGCATGTGGTTCCGGATTAACTTTCCCTGGTTCTCCAAGCATCCCTTTAAAACCTGTTGGTCCAAAATAATCACCACCGCTTAGATTATCTCCTAAAACAGCATAAAGCATAGGTAATACTGCTTTTTTAGGAGGGTGAGTTAAAAAAGGAATTAGTGGGGCAGTTATTATTTGTAGAAGCTTGGGTAAATTATAAAATAGATTTGTTTTAGATACTCCAGGATGTGCAGATACTGCAATAACTTTACTGCCTATTTTATCCAATCTTCGTTGTAATTCATAGGCAAAAATTAAACAAGCTAACTTACTTTGTCTGTAAGCATCCATTTTAGCGTAACTCTTTTCAGCATTTAAATTATCGAAATCTATTCGACCACTTTCATGTGCAATACTGCTTGTAGTAGCAATTCTAGCCCCTTCAGTTTTATTTAAAGTAGGCATCAATAAATTAGTCAGTAAGAAATGGCTTAAATAATTAACTCCCAATTGACTTTCAAAACCATCTACTGTTTTTGTAAATGGAGGAATCATAATGCCGGCATTTTCAATCAAAAAATTTAATTGCTGGTGATGTTCAGAAAATGCTTTAGCAAAACTTCTAACACTCGCCAAACTATTAAGATCTAATTCCATAACCTCAATATCAGCAGTTGGAACTTCTTTAAGAATTTCTAATTGAGTGCTTTCCGCTTTTTTTACATTTCGGCAAGCCATAATAACTTTAACATCAAGCTTTACTAAGCCCAGAGTAATTTCTTTACCAAGTCCAGAATTGGCACCAGTTACTATTGCTATTTTTCCTTTTTGTGATGCTATTTTATTGATGTTAAAACTCATGTGTATGTGGGTTTTTCTTAAAATTAAGAGCGTGGGAGCGCTTATCGGTTTTTAATTATAATAAAATAGCGATTCGGGTGAATACCCAAGCCGCTATTAATTACACATTACTGTGGTTTGTTTTTTAAGTAAAAATTAAGCTTTACCTGCTTTCTTCAATCTCTTTGCTTCTTTTTTTTCTTTTGCAGTTTTTCCAGCTTCTTTTTTAACACTTTTTTTTGCGTCTTGTCCTTTTCCCATAATACTATTTATTAGATGTTAATAATTCTCAATTTATCAAAGCACTTATTCGTATGCTTTGTTTTTCAAATATAAGAAAATAAAGTAGCATATTTTGAGTGTAGCACTAAGCATAACGTAAATAATTTACTTAGTGTAATTTAATATTATGACTTAATAAGATTCAATATATTATGAACAGCTTTGAAGTACAATCAAATAACTACTTTTGGCGGTATGAAAAATTACATCAAAGCATTACTGGTTATATTGTTTTTTCCTGTTGCAGCTAATGCTCAGAAAGAGAAAGATTATCCAGAATTAAACTATGATAAACAAGAGATTGAAATAAAAATGAGAGATGGTAAAACTCTATTTACTCAAGTGTATTCGCCAAAAGATAAAAGCAAAAAGTACCCAATAATAATGCAGCGTACATGTTACAGCGTTTCTCCTTACGGTAAAAAAGCATTTAAAACCAAACTAGGCCCTTCAAAATACTTAATGGAAGATGGGTATATTTTTGTTTATCAAGATGTGAGAGGGAGATACATGTCTGAAGGAACATTCGATAATATGCGCCCAAACATTAAGGGAAACCAAAAAAATGGTATTGATGAAAGTTCTGATACTTACGATACTGTTGATTGGTTGATAAAAAACATAAAAGGGAATAATGGAAAAGTAGGACAGTGGGGTATTTCTTATCCTGGATTTTATACTGCTGCAGCCTTACCAGATGCACACCCTGCTTTGGTAGCATCTAGTCCGCAAGCACCTATTGGAGATTTTTATTTTGATGATTTTAAGCACAATGGAACAACTACACAATCTTATTTAAAGGCATACCCCGTTTTTGGAGTGCAAAAGAATAAGAAAGTGAAGGAGGGATGGTATAAGGATCAATTTATAAACGAGAAAATATCTGATGGATATCAATGGCATTTAGATTTAGGACCGTTAAAAAATGTGGATAAATATTATAAAGACAACTTCTTTTGGCAACAAATTGTTGAACACCCTAATTATGATGCCTTTTGGCAAGAAAGAGGATTGATTAAACATCTTGAAGGAGTTAAACATCATGTATTAACTGTTGGTGGTTTTTTTGATGCTGAAGATTTATATGGGCCATTAAATATTTATAAAAAAGTAGAAGAAACTAGTCCGAATGCAAACAATATGATTGTTTTAGGACCTTGGAGTCATGGAGATTGGTCAAAAGAAAAAGGATTACAAGCCGTTAATCACATCTATTTTGGAGATAGTATTTCAACGTATTTTCAAAAAGAAATAGAATATGAGTTTTTTACAGCAGTTTTAAAGGAAGACAGAAAACCAAACTTACCTGAGGCCTCAATTTTTGATACAGGTAAAAAAGAGTGGAGAGCTTTTGATGCTTGGCCACCAAGAGAGGCGATAAAAACCAACTTAACTTTTGGAAATAATGAGAAACTAGTTATTGATGGTGAGCAAAATTCAACTACTACTTTTAGTTATATAAGCGATCCTATGAAACCTGTTCCTTATCGTTCAGAAATTGAGGGCTTAAGATTTACTCCAAGGCCATACATGACTGATGATCAAAGGCAAGCCTCCAAGCGTAATGATGTGTTAACATTTTCAACAGATGTACTTACGGAAGAGGTAACACTTTCTGGAGAAATTATGGCAAAGCTTAATGTGATAATAAGTTCAACTGATGCAGATTTTATTGTGAAGTTAATTGATGTTCATCCTACAAGTCATCCTGAATACAAGCACAATCCAGAGAGCATTAAAATGGGAGATTATCAAATGTTAGTGAGAGCAGAAGTAATGAGAGGGCGATACAGAAATGGCTTTGATAAGCCAGAGCCTTTTAAACCAAATGTAGCTACAGATGTTAATTTTCAGCTACAAGATATCTTACATACCTTTAAAACGGGACATAAAATTATGATTCAAATTCATAGTACTTGGTTTCCGTATATAGATAGAAACCCTCAGAAGTATATCGATAATATTATTAAAGATGCAACAGAGGCCGATTACCAAAAAGCGACTATAACAATTACTGGTGCTAGTAAAATTGAGGTAAATAGATTGAAGTAAAAGAATCGTTTTACTTGTCGAAATGCATTTTCATACCTTCATGTGTTTGTTTAAAACCTAAGTTTTCATAAAAATGAATTGCCTTTGGGCGCTTTTTGTCTGAGGTTAATTGGAGCAGGTGTGCTTTTCTTTCTTTGGCTCTGTTAATTGCCCATAAAAATATTTCTTTTCCAATTCCTTGGCCTCTTTTATCTTTTCGAATTCTTACCGCTTCAATTTGTGCTCTAATTCCACCTTGGTAGGTTAGATATTGAATAAATGTAAGTTGTAAGGTTCCAATTACTTCAGAATTTTTATCCTCAACAACCATTAGCTCTTGGTTTTTATCAGTATTTATTTTTTCAAAAGCTTTAAGGTATTCAGGAGGTAAAGGTGTTTTAAATTTTTCTCTTTGCTTCCCAAGGTCATCATCAGCAAGCATTGCTATAATTATTGATACATCTTTTACTGTAGCTTTTCTAAAATTCATAATCAATGGGCTTAAATTATTTCTTCCAAATTCTTATCCTTTAGCAAGGTCTTTTCACTATTATAATACAATGTTGTTGCAGCTTTATTAATGCTCTCTACGGGTATTTCTAGCCACTTTTTGTAATCCATTTCCGATTCACCATCAAACACTAATCGCGATAAATTTTTAATTAAACAATAGTTAGCGTAGGGGTGAGAATGTTTTCTGTTAGTTGAGTCTGCACCATTTATAAATTGCGACATTCTATCGTAAATAGTCTTTTTTGTACAATGCATCAACTCAATTACTTTAGCTCTGTATTCTAAATCGGCAGAACTAAGGTTTGGATAGTCGTTTAAATCTGTGAAATGGATACTTTCATGCTTTAGATAAGAAACCTCAAATTCCTCAGAGCTTAAATCGTACTCGGTCTTATTACAATATAGTGTGGCAGAATCTTTTATTGCCCAACCACCAATAGTTGAAGATCCGAAAGTAGCATAACCATCATATCCATTTAAATGATAGTTCTCTATAAAAATTACTGTTGTTTGAATAGTATCTTTAGGTAAAATAACCGTGTAATTATTGGTTGTCTCTTCATCCCAAATCACCAAATCTTGGAAACCATTTCTAAGTAAAAATTTAGTGTGATATCCTTCAGCCTCTAATAGACTTATTAATTCAACATCGCTTTTAATTATTTTTAATAAGCTGTCTTTATTTAGCGGAGTCAATTTATTGGAGATTAAATAATTGGCAACATTTTCATAGAGAATAGAATCTGTTCGCGTTTCTGGATTTTCTTTTAGTAGTTGACTGTTCCAATAAGTCCGATATATATTAGAAATGTCGTTGACTATTTTGTTTCCAGAAGTATTTTCTATAACCTCGTTATTGGTAACAAATCTGCTATATATTTTGTTCTTCCATTTATAGTAGAGTATGTTAATTATTGGATTAGCATATCCGTCTAATTCCTCCATTTTATCAATAGTGGATTTTATATCTCCAGCTCCAGCGGTAGATTTTAGTTCTAGAAAACTTTGTTTATCATTCTCAAAATTATGTCTTGCATAAAGAATAATCCCTGTAAAAATTCCGAGAGTAATTAGCAGAATATTTCTTGCTTTTTTCTTCATCTAGTCTATTTCAACAAGTCCATTCAGTAATAATTCACAATGTTTTGTGTATTCTTTTAAGAGGTTTTGAGAAGTGTAGGTAATAAACTGTACTGTTCCATTTACACTTGTAAAATAATAGCCATAATAGGAGAACTTAATTCCTTGCATTGTTCCATTCATTTGAAGGAGTAATACTTTTAAACCATTAACTGTT
>CEWR01072930.1_pt1 | contig 12434 bp, 9 predicted proteins | sample 356321 | NCBI WGS metagenome assembly CEWR01 (sample SAMEA2621551, study PRJEB7988) | marine metagenome | biome: marine biome (ENVO:00000447); feature: mesopelagic zone (ENVO:00000213); material: "saline water (ENVO:00002010), including plankton (ENVO:xxxxxxxx)" | depth 790 m
ATCATCATTTTCAGGTTATTGGTTTGAGGTTTTAGGAGGAATTTGCTGGATGTTATTAACATCAATGATTTTTATCCCCTTAGTTGGTGCGATCATTGTCTTGCTTGTCCCGCGAGATCGCGAAGATGCCGCAAAGTGGATTGCATTTCTGGTTACACTAATCCCGCTGTTTTTAGCTGTTTTACTTTATCTCCAGTATGATCCAACAAGTGTTGAGATTCAGGAAGTAGTAGAAACTAGCTGGATCAAAGCATTTAATATTCGATACCACACCGGGGTTGATGGGCTGAGTGTAACGCTGATACTCCTAACCGCCTTGTTAGGGCCAATCTGTGTTGGTGCATCATGGAAAATAGAAAAAGGAATTAAAGCGTATCTTGCTCTATTCCTGTTGCTTGAGACCGGAATGATTGGATTTTTCTGTGCTTTGGACTTGTTCCTTTTCTATGTATTCTTCGAATTGACTTTGCTTCCCATGTATTTTCTTATTGGAGTATGGGGAGGACCACGACGAGAATACGCAGCAATTAAGTTTTTCCTGTATACCCTTTTTGGTAGTGTGTTGATGCTAATTGCAATGATTGCAGTCTATCTCGATAGTAATGTTGATCCAGGATTAAGAACATTCGATATTCCAACTCTAATTAATTTGGCAAAAACCTCAGGGCACGCGCTGGCCGATCCCACATTCCAAATCTGGGCATTTCTTGGATTCTTCATTGGATTTGCTGTTAAGGTGCCGATTTTTCCTTTCCACACTTGGTTGCCCGATGCCCATGTGGAAGCGCCTACGGCAATTAGCGTTGTCCTAGCAGCCGTTTTGTTAAAGATGGGGACTTATGGGCTAGTTCGAATTAACTTTGCTATGTTGCCGGCTGGCATGGACTTTTTTACCAACGGTGTAGGTCGTTGGGGGAACACACTCGCTATACTTGGTGTGGTTAATATTATCTATGGTTCTTTATGTGCACTGGCGCAGACTGACTTTAAGAAACTAGTTGCCTATTCGAGCATTGGGCACATGGGATTCGTGATTCTAGGTCTTGCTGCACGTAACGAAGCTGGTGTGACAGGAGCAATTCTGCAGATGTTGAATCACGGTGTGATTAGCGCGATGTTGTTTCTTCTAGTCGGTGTTGTCTATGATCGAGCGCATCATCGTGATATCAATGGTTTTGGTGGGTTGGGATCGAAGATGCCAATTTACACCGGCATTACAACATTGGCTTTCATGGCATCGCTCGGATTGCCTGGTCTTAGCGGATTCATGGGGGAAGCGCTTTCTCTCCTTGGAGCTTACAGCAAGTTTCAGTTACTTACAATTTTATCAACCATTGGAATTGTCGTCGGTGCCGCTTATTTTCTCTGGACTCTCCAGCGGGTTTTTCTAGGTGATTTAAATCCCAAATACGAAGCGATTGAAGAAATAAACAAACGCGAGATTGCGACACTCATTCCACTAGGAATCCTAACTATTGTACTCGGTATTTGGCCGCATTTTGCGATTGAAATGTTCCGCACCTCGGTAGCAGGATTACCCTTACAATAAATAAAGGAGATCATTTTTGGGGAATCTAGAAAGCATCCGTTACTTTACTCCTGAATTGATTATCGTTGCCTTTGCTATACTTGTGATTTTGTTTGACTTGGTATCGCAAGGACAAAGTCCTAAAGGGACTGCCTATCTTAGCCTTGTTGGTCTTTTGTTTACAACAATTGCAGTGCTTATCGTTGGTCCCATGAATCAATCGCTCTTCTTCGGTATGATCCGTATTGATGGGTTTGCAACGTTTTTTAAGATCATCGTTCTAATTGCGACAGCTGTAACAATTGTCTTCTCGATGGTTTCCAACGAACTGGATCCAAAAGCACACGGGGAATATTACGCACTTTTAATTGCCATTAACCTAGGCATGTTCCTAATGGCGTCATCGACGAACATCCTGATAGCCTACCTTTCATTGGAAACAGTCAGTTTAACATCTTATATTCTCGCTGGATTCCTAACACGGAGCCCTAGATCAAGTGAAGCTGCCTTCAAATATATTATCTTTGGGGCAGTAGCATCAGGAACAATGCTTTTTGGCTTGTCCCTCATTTTTGGTATGACTGGGACGACCAGTATTTCACAGATTGGGCAGCAGCTACCTGGGATCGCCTCATCTTATCCAACGGCGGTTTTAGTCTCTATCATCTTCATTTTAGCTGGCGTTGGTTACAAGATTGCATCAGTTCCATTTCATATGTGGGCGCCGGACGTTTATGAAGGGGCTCCAATTCCAATTACCGCATTCTTGTCTGTAGCCTCGAAAGCAGCTGGATTTGCCCTGTTTATCCGTCTCTTCTATTTTAGTTTTCGCGGAACCAATGTCAATTGGACAATATTGGTATCAATTGTTTCTGCCTTGACAATGACGTTTGGAAATTTGGCTGCTTTACCACAACAAAATGTCAAACGCTTATTGGCTTATTCAAGTATTGCCCATGGAGGTTATTTATTAATGGGAGTGGTTTTGCTGTCTGGCGATGGTATTAAAGCAATCCTCTTCTATTTGACAATCTATATGTTTATGAACTTGGGAGCCTTTTTTGTTGTCATTCTTGTCGCCAAGGAAGTAGGCAGCGAAAATATCGATGGTTATAAGGGGTTAATTTCACGCGCGCCATTTGTCGCAGTTGCAATGGTGATATTCCTATTCTCGTTGACTGGTATGCCTCCATTAGCAGGATTTGCGGGGAAATGGGTGCTTTTCGCAGCAGTGGTAGAACAGAAGCTCTATTGGTTGGCAATCATAGGAGTGCTTAATAGCGTGGTTTCATTGTATTACTATATCCGAATTGTAAAAGCAATGTTATTTGAAACCTCTGAAGATGCTGAAACACTTTCTTTTTCAAGAGGTAGCATGGCATTGCTGATGGCCTTTGTTGTGCCAACCATTCTGCTTGGTGTTTATTGGAAACCTTATGATTTTCTGAAAGATCTTCCTCTTGATCAGTTTATTGGCTAAATGCTTGCTAGGCTGGTGGGTTTAGCCCGTCGGATGCTGAAGAGTTTCCAGATAGCTAGCCGAGAAATATCTCTTCACTACCTAATATTTCATTGTGGCTTTCTTTTTTTAGACTGTTGCCAATCTGAAAGAATTTGACCAAGTGGTTCTTGTTTAGTAACCTTGCTGCTCTCGCGATATCTTTTTGGCTACCATGTTCCAACCCCAGATTAATCATTTCGATACCAGTTCTAACATGGTGTTTCATCTCGAAATTTGAACTAAAATCGTCCGCTTTAATGGTTACAAGTTTGTGGGAAATTTCGGCAACTTCCTGCTTCATCTCCTCCACACGTTCAAGTGATATTTCATCCGTATCCACCCCGTGTGATATCACCTTTGCCAAAAAAAGCCGACTCTCATGTTCAGTAATGTCACTCACGTTACTCATCCTTGTCATCCTTGTCATCCTTTAGATCGATTTTCTTGAGATCGACAGTTTGAAGAATCTGCTCTTCTGTGACTTGGATGCCCATCCGGCGGTCCCGTTCCTCGACGCGTTGATCACGTTCCTCTTTGGCTCTTTCAAGTGAGGTAGAAAGCTCTGATGTTAGCTCTTCTTTATCAAGTCCGAAGACTTCATACAACAATCGAGTAAAAAGATTTTCATCTGCTGCCCAAACCGCATCTAGAATATGTTTTGATCTTTCATCCTTAAACTGAATTTCCTTCGATGATGGATCGATGGTTCCTGATTCGATCATCAAGGCCAAAAAATCAGAATTTATCTCAAAGCGACCGCGCAACATGGAAGCCAATATACCAATGTCAATTCGATATAAAAACTGAGCTAGATCCTCATCGTCGCATAGGGAAAGCTCGAACAACCAAATGTCTAGACTCTTCTCATCTAGCTTGCCGTCCTTCCACACCACAATATCCATCATTTCTTCGAATTGGTCAGATGACAAACACGGGATTAGTATTGAGGCATATCCAGTACCTAGTGATGTACTGAGAATCTGCAACATATCCTCAGTTGAGCTGAGTTGAATCAGTTCCGTACAATCCGGCACGAAATAATACAACTCTTCACGTTTTCGGGGATCGCGCGTGGCGGATATAATTTCCAACTGCTTATTGGTAGGATATCCCTGAAACACGAGTTCGGCTTCTGCAATTGGCATTGAGAGAAGCGTGTCACTTTCAATTTGTGGTTCAGAGACTGTAAGGTTATTCAAAAATGGCAACTCTTCCCATAAAAATTACTAGATGAAATTGCAAGGAATTATAACACCTTAGGTTGAACGTGTCAAATTCCAAAGCACGTTGAAATGAGGGGGTATGTATTGTAAAATATTGCACTATCGAAGTTGCAACTGGAACCATCAAACTTGAAGATTCTAACCAAATATACGATTAAAGAATTTGTCCCGCCTTTCCTAACTTCCCTGTTATGTCTAACTTTAATTCTGTTGCTTGAGGAAATTTTCCGACTCACTAGATTATTCGTCAAGAAAGGAGTTAGTCCGCTTTACTTACTTGAATTGTTAATATATGTGTTACCAGCAACGATTGTCGTTACGATACCTATGTCGACGCTGATTGGTATCCTAATTGCATTCGGACGGCTTTCAACAGATAATGAAATTACGGCTATGCGTGCCCATGGAGTAAGTTTCCAACAGCTTCTTGTCCCCATGTTGATTACCTCTGTCTTCCTGAGCGTTACTGACCTTGTTTTTATGGACTATGCACTTCCTCATGGTAATGCAGCATACTCTTCGCTTAAACGCGATATTAGTCGAAAGAATCCCACTTTTGTTCTAGAAGAAGGTATGGTTATGAAGGAAATGGAAAGTAAAGGAAAGATCTGGATGTTCGAAAGAACTCACCCTGAGACTGGTCGCTTGCTAGATGTCAAACTTTGGGATGCTATTTGGTCTGGCCAACCACGTTTCGTTGAGTCTAAACAGGCCGTTTTGTCATTTGAGAAGACACACGCTTGGCTCGATCTTTATGACGGCCGAACCTATGAACTCGTGCCTGGTAAGACAGAGGCTTATCGCATAACATCCTTTGAAGAGAATCGGATATTGTTAGATGTGGTTGAAGATATCAAACGATCGGAATTTGAATCGCAAAGCCCAAGAAGTATGCCAATTGGAAAGTTACACCACCGCATTCATGAACTGAAAAAGCAAATTACTCCAAACGACAAAAAATCCTATCAAGCCATTCAACTGCGTTATGCTAAAGTTGAATACCACAAGAAGTTTTCTATTCCATTTGCTTGTCTATTTTTCGGTTTAATTGGTGTTCCACTTGGGTTGATGGTCAAAAAAAGTGGGCGAATGGTCGGTCTTGGGATTGGGCTAACACTTATCGTTATTTATTATTTGTTGCTACAACTGGGTCAAAGCTTAGGAATAAACGGCAAAATGACAGCTTGGGTTGCCATGTGGACACCTAATATATTTACAGGCTTTATTGGACTCATGTTTTTGATTCGCTCGATTATTCAAGATAAAGTCAACAAAATTCAGACTCTTTCTGGAGAGGTGAATTGAGAATACTCGACTATTATATTCTAAAAGAATACCTGCGTGCTTTTCTATTAGGCCTCGTATTTTTGACCGCATTGGTGGTTGTGGTTCGTTTACTAGACAAGGATATCAAAAAATTCGAAGATGATATGTCATATTGGGCAGTTGTTAAGATTGTTTCCTACCGAATGCCAAGACGAATTGCAGAGATTATGCCAGTGGCAGGTTTTTTAGCAGCCTTTTTTGTTCTGGGACACATGGGACGTGATAATCAGATCTTGGCGATGAAATCCGCTGGAATAAGTGTATCTCGCATTGTTAGCCCAATTATAGTTTCAACTTTGATTATTTGTTTTGGTTTCGCAATTTTTTACAACAAGATTGCTTCACCAGCGTATCATCTAGCATATCAACTAGAAAGAAAAATCCCATTTCGTCTAAACCGCAATATTGTTTTCAAAGGTGTAGATGGGAATTTGTTTTATATATTTAATCTTAATCTTGAGGATAAGATCATCGACCGAATGACTATTTACGAATTTGACGATGATAGAAATCTAAAACAGGAAACTTTTGCTAAAACAGTGAGTTGGGTTCCAGGGAAATGGAACTTAGCCGCAGGATTTACCCGCAAGTTTGGTAATGGAATGGAAATATCATTTAGTCGGTTCGATTCTAAACAGATTGATAGATTCGAAGACCCTGCCCAGTTTGCCAGGAGTCTTAAGGATCTTCGAGGAATGACGATTAAAGAACTCAAGCAACAAATAGCTTACAAGAAAAATGCCCGTCAAGTGACTCGACGTGAAGAGGTCCGATTGCATCATAAGATGGCATATCCGTTTGCCGGATTTGTTGTTGTATTAATAGCTGCACCAATAGCTATCCGCTTTGGTCGGATAGGTTTTTTTGCTGGATTAGTAATTGCGTTTTTCCTCAATTTTATTTATTGGGGAATTTCCTTCGCTACATTTGAGGGGCTTAGTGAAGGCGGCAAGCTTCATCCAATTATTGCTTGTTGGGGGGCAAATGTAATCTACAGTATTATTGGTATTATCTTATTATGGAGAACTCCAAAATGATAAAAAAGATAGGAACTACCCTTTTTACACTAAGGGGTTATACTCCAATCCCACTCATTTTGCTAGCCGTCTACTTTGCACAATTGTCTTGGATTTTATCGATAGTTGGTGTTTTAGTATTGTTGATTGGTGAACTGATGCGAATTTGGGCGGTAGGTTACGCAGGTGGTCGAACTCGCACACGGTTCATGAGTGACAGCCAAGTTCTTGTTACATCTGGACCATACGCATACAGCCGAAATCCACTTTACCTCGGAAATTTCCTGATCAGTGCAGGTGTTTGCATTATAGCAAACGTTTGGTGGCTGATGATCGTGGTCCCCGTTGCTTTTTTTCTTCAGTACTTGCCCATTATTTTGTCCGAGGAGAACCATTTACGCCAACAGTGTGGTGAGGTATATGAAGATTATCTTAAAGTTGTCCCTCGGCTTGGTTTCCGATTTCAAGCCTATGGAAATCGATCGGATCACTACTTTTCGCTCTCGCGTGCCCTCCAGAGTGAGCGTCGCACATTCATGGCCATATTGTTAGTCATTATCTTTATCAGTGGGTTTTCTCAATTGAAAACTACATGAATCTGTGCTAAACTGGCAAAATTGTTGGGTGATTTGATGGTTTATGTGCTTAGACGATGTCAGGTCAAATGGAAGGTTAGGAGAGGAAGAACACAATGCGGCCTTTAGAAATTTTCTGCTTAGTTAGTTTGATCTGTGTTTTTGTCGGATGTGGTGCTAAACCAGAAATTGACATCTACATAGAGCCAGTTGCAGGGCGGGAAGGAACAGAAATAAACCAGGAATTAGGTAGCACAACTATTGAGCAAAATGGCGTTGCTATCATGATTGAACCACTTGATGAAGTTGAAGTTTATGAGTTGTTGGCTGATGATGAGATTAACCCTTACCTGAGGATTGGCCGTTGGGGAAAGGTAGATCCGTTATACACTATTTTTGAGATTCGCGTTAAGAATTTAGATCATCCAAGAGTTGCTATCGGTAACATGGCTATCTTGATCGACGAAGATGGCACGCAATATGGATCATTGCCTTATGATTACTTTAAGGATTTATACAAAAACGTCAGGGCGACCGACATTTACCAAAATGCTTATCCCTATCGGTATCAATATGGTCGTTTTAACACCCCGTATTATGATCCGTACTATGAGAATCGAATTTCCCGAACTGCGAGCTATGGTAGCTCAGAAGTACATAGCGCCCAAATGATTGCCAGAGAGACGGTTTTCGATGGTGGGAAAATATTTCGAAATGGACAGAGATCCGGGCTACTAGTTTTTGGTCTGCTTGACCGAGATGCAAAGGATCTCAAGTTGATTGTGCCAGAAGTGATGATTTTTGATCAAGATAGGTTGAAAACCAAAATGGATTTTGCCTTTGACTTCCGACAGATTATAGGAGAAAAGAAATAGTCTTCGAGAAATAGTTTTTAACATGTCAGTATATGTGACATAATTGGAATCTAATTTACACCGGGGGATCACCAAAAATTGATGTATGGCAATAGAAAAATATTAGCAGGAATCTTGATCCTTGTTTTTGCGTTAGTTTCGTGGGCATTACCTGTTTGGTCACAAGAAAACGAGGATAATGTGGAGGCTGCCCCCTCGTTTCTCGCTAGAGTTAACAGTAAGATTTTTAAGGTGCTGTTTTTCGACGTCACACGTGGCTCTATGCAGATCGATGAAGTGTATCGGGATGGAAGCCCTGTTTTAGATGGCTCTGGGACAGCAAAGAAGAAGACCATCCAAGTTCCGTTTATCGTGCTAGTACTGATGTTAGGAGCTATCTTTTTTACCTTCTGGTATCGATGGATTAATATCCGCGGCTTTAAACACTCTATTGACGTTATTCGAGGGAAACATGATAAACCGGAAGACACCGGAGAAATCTCTCATTTCCGTGCTTTAACAAGTGCACTTTCCGCGACAGTTGGTTTAGGTAACATTGCTGGTGTCGCTGTCGCCATCCAACTGGGAGGTCCTGGTGCCGTTTTTTGGATGCTGATTGCCGCGGTGTTTGGCATGACCGCGAAATTCAGTAGTTGTACCTTGTCTCAAATGTACCGAAAGATTAATGCTGATGGGACAGTCTCAGGAGGGCCAATGTATTACCTCGACATTGGTTTGAGCGAAAGTGGATATAAAGGTTTAAAAGTTTTAGGCAAAGTACTAGCGGTTATGTATGCACTAATGATTATGGGTGGAGCGATTGGCGGGGGAAACATGTTTCAGGCCAATCAAACGGCCGAGGCATTTGCAAGCACTTTTGAAATTTCTGACACTGGAACTTGGAACTGGGTAATTGGAATTACACTGGCAATTGGAGTTGGAGTTGTAATTATCGGAGGAATCAAACGTATTGGAGCCGCTACTTCCAAGATCGTTCCTTTTATGTGTGGTATTTATGTTTTAGCTTCGATCTTCATTATCCTGACTCATATTAGTCAGATTCCTGAAACGATCCGTCTGATTTTTACTATGGCTTTTACTAAGAATGCTTACTATGGAGGTTTCTTCGGTGTGCTCATTATGGGAGTGAGGCGTGCTGCCTTTTCCAACGAGGCTGGACTTGGTAGTGCCGCTATTGCTCATGCTGCAGCTAAGACGGAAGAACCTGTCCGGGAAGGTATTGTAGGTATGATTGGTCCTTTCATTGACACTATTATAGTCTGTTTCATGACTGCCATGGTAGTCATCATCACAGGTACTTGGAATGATCCCAGCATCTCTCAGTCGGCGGGGGTTGCCCTGACAACAGAAGCGTTTGGAAGTGTTATTAGCTGGTTCCCATATATTCTGACGCTTTGTATAGGGCTCTTTGCCTATTCAACCATGATTTCTTGGTGTTACTACGGAGAAAGGGGATGGATTTACTTGCTAGATCATGTTGGAGAAGAAGGATATGGTCTCAAAACAGTTGTCTTGTTTAGAATTATTTTCGTTGTTTTTATTGTTGTGGGGGCTGTCAGTAAATTGAGTGATGTCTTAGATTTTTCGGATGCTATGATCTTTAGTATGGCCTTTCCCAACATCGTGGGTAGTATCTTCCTCGCCCCCAAAGTTCTAAAAAAAGTTAGGGACTATTGGGAGCGCTACCAATCAGGAGAAATGAATCCAGTGGAAAGTAATTGAGTTCAATTTCTCAATTTGAAAAACGGGGAGAGATAAAGATCTTAAATAATCAAAGGAAACTTAAATAAAAATTTAAAGAGAGGTTTAGCTGATGAATCGATTTGGTGTTTTTTTGCTATTGATTGCAGTTTGTTTTCTATTTGTCGCTACAGAAACCTTTTCGGCAGAATCGTCTGATACAGATGCTACTGTTGAAGATAGGGAGGAAGTCATCGAGACGGATGATAAAGCCAAAACCAGTTTTGACCTGGAAGAGATCTCTGTAACCGCTTCGCGAAAACCAGAAAAAGTGCTTGAAGCACCCGCTGCGGTTTCGATCCTTGATGGTTCGGCAGTGCGGGACAAGGTAGCCGGTACAGTCACTGACCACCTGAAAGCGATACCGGTAGTTGACGTGGTGACTTCTGGTCTGACCCAATCCAATGTGGTGGTTCGAGGGTTTAATAACATCTTTTCCGGTTCTTTACTTTCTCTTGTAGACAATCGTATAGCTCGTGTTCCTTCACTTCGCTCTAATACTTACAGTCTGCTCCCGACTTCAAACTTGGATATTGAACGCATTGAGGTTGTGTCCGGCCCAGGCTCGGCTTTATATGGTCCCAACAGTGCTAATGGGGTGATGCACATTCTGACCAAATCACCGTTCGGTTCGGAAGGGACTACAGTTACGCTTGGATCGGGTGAGCGTAGTGTTCTGACTGGGGCTTTGCGACACGCAGGAAGTTTTGATGACCGCATTGGCTACAAAATTTCAGGCCAGTATTACCGTGGTAATGACTGGGAATCTGAAGATCCAGCGGAGGAAGCATATCTCAAAAGCTCTGGCAAAACACGTGATTTCAACGTTGATCGTTTGACAGGTGAAGCGCGGCTTGACTTTAATGTTACGGATGAACTAAAGGCAATCTTGAGCAGTGGGTTCTCGCGCATTAATCAGATTGAGCTTACCGGAATCGGTTCAGGACAAGGCAAAGGGTGGACTTATAGCTACGCTCAGGGCCGCCTGAACTACAAGGACCTGTTTGCTCAAGTTTTTATCAATCAGAGTGATGCTGGCGACACTTTTCTCTTGCGAACAGGTAATCCGATTGTCGACAAATCGAAGCTTTTTGTTGGTCAGATTCAGCATGGTCTGTCTATCGGCGGTGACCAGCGATTTACCTACGGCTTGGATCTATTACTGACAAGACCAGATACAGAGGGAACCATCACCGGAATCAATGAAGACGATGATAATATTAATGAGATTGGCGTATATCTGCAATCTGAAACCAACTTGCCAGCCAACCTGAAATTTGTGGCTGCTGCTCGTATGGATCAGCATAGCTATTTGGAAGACCTCGTTTTATCACCTCGTGCGGCACTGGTTTATACGCCAGCAATCAACCATAATTTGCGGGCTACCTATAATCGTGCTTTTAGCACTCCTACTTCCAATACCATTTTCCTGGATCTTGTGGTGCTGGAGGATCTGGGTGGAATTGGAGGAACGTTAGAGCCCGCCTTGGGATTTAATCCAAAGATCGATGTTCGCGCACAAGGAACAAAAGACGGGTTTAGATTCCAATCTAGTGGTGCAGGCCCACCAAAGTTCCGTTCACCCTATGCGGCTATGTTAAAAAAGGAACCTGATACCTATTTCGACATGAATGACCCAATAATGACTAACGTCATGTGGGGAGTTGGAAGAAAGGCGGTAATGAACGGGCTGCTTCCAACGCTTGCAGGTCTTGTTGAAGGTCAACTTAAGACTCAAGGTTTGCCTGATGCACTTATTAAGTTGCAGGTCAGTGCCTTATCTCAAGCTTTCCAATCAGCTATTCCGGAACAGCTAGGTGGTTTAAAAAATGTGATGCGGACTTTAAATCCGACCACACAAGGTTTTGAAGATGCTGTCAATCCAACTGATATTGAACCGATTAAGCCAACGATAACCCAGACTACGGAATTAGGTTATAAAGGGGTTCTGGCCAATAGACTGGCACTGAGTGTGGACATCTATCAAACCAAAATGAGAAACTTTGTTGGGCCATTGGTGGTTGAAACACCCAACGTTTTTCTTGAACCGCAAGTTCTAATTGGGACGTTGGCGAAGCAAATTGGAGCCGCATTAGCCAAGCCGGAAAATGCTCTGTTAGCCCAAGTGGTAATGGCATTGGATGACCCAGATCTCGTTATTGATCAGAAAGAGGATGGTACTCCTCTTGCTATGAAGGATCTGCCAGACACTCCCGTTCAAAAATTTGGCAATGGAACAGCCCATGATGAATTAGCTCTACTATTTGTGAACGGAACAGACCAAAACGGGGCAGCATTCATTCCATTCGGTACGGTTACCCCAGAAGGTGTGCATGATCCAAATGCGATTATGCTAACCTACCGGAACTACGGAGATATTTCGCTTTATGGTGCTGATGCACGACTCGATTTTTTCCTGACTGAAAATATTATCTTAAACGGGAATATCTCATTTGTGAACGACGACGAATTTGAATCGGAATCGGATGGAAAAACGATTCCATTGAATGCACCCAAAAACAAGTTTGGGCTGGGTGTGAAGTATATTAATGCCGATCTGGGATTGAGTTCGCAACTGCAGTTCCGTTACATAGCTGGATTTCCGGTTAATTCCGGCGTTTACATCGGAGAAGTTGATCCATATCAACTC